>Ga0316217_10007274_pt1 | contig 10633 bp, 8 predicted proteins | sample 1anoAmetaG_FD_203633 | JGI IMG/M metagenome (GOLD analysis project Ga0316217, IMG submission 203633) | Freshwater microbial communities from Trout Bog Lake, Wisconsin, USA - 1anoA | ecosystem: Environmental > Aquatic > Freshwater > Lake > Hypolimnion/Profundal zone | place: USA: Wisconsin... | reverse complement strand
AGTTCCTCTTTGGATGAGCATTTAGACCAGAATAGAAGAAAGGGGTAACAACCGAGTTATGGGTCTTTTTGCTGTAAAAAATAGAGTTTTTTCAAAGATTATTCAAAAACAAATCGACGTCATTAATAATCTCGATTATCATCTTTAAAACAATGTAAAGTAATGCTTATTTAGAACTATTCTGGAATTGAATTGCGAGACGATATTAAGCGTGTTGTCAAAATGATGCTTCACTTAGACCCAGAAGAGAGGATTTCGCCTTTGAACATCCTGAGCAGCTTTGGAGTGAACTGTGAGCCATTGAAATTACCATCTTATTGATTACATTTGCATATTTTCGAAAGATAATAAAAAATATATTGCAAATCCTTTGTTTCTTATCCCATTTATTGTCTACTTGGATATGTTTCCATTTTTTCTACAGCCTAAGCCAAAAATCTTTTTTCTATTTGTCGAAAATATAAAATTTCTTGTACATCTTTTATAATTATCAAGTCGTTATAAAAGTTATTAGGCATATGAAACAATAATAACTATAGTTAAGATTGCTTCAAGAAAAGCATCTAAGCAACATGTTACAACTTTAAAAGTAAAGAGATTTACTGGCCAAATAGAATCCTTATTTGCAGCAATCTTACCCAAGATAACAACCTATCATTCATCCAGCTCATTTGCCTATTTTGAAGCCTGATCCCTTCACTTAAAGGATGCTTTACTATCCTCCATCTGCAGGTGAAAGCAATGTGGCTCAAAGTGCGATCGATAGCATTCTATCGAATTGGAATAGGGATTGCTCAAACATTCCTGATGATGTTTATCTAAGAAATCTCTTGAAAAGCTAGAAGAAAACATGGCTTTAAAAGTAGCTAACTCCTAAAGGCAACTAACAAATTCAGTAAATCCTCACATATGCTAAGAAAAACAGTCAAAACAGGTAACTAAGTATTCGTTAGAAGTATAGCCTTATGCAAAAGCCTCCTCTCTTCAGCACAATCAATATGGAATAGTTAAAAGAAAGAGTGAAGTTATGATTTTATTAACTTTAAGCAAAGTTTTTACTGAATTTATCAACAAAAGTTAAGGCCAGCTTTGAAGACGGCTAATACGTCGCCAAAAATTGAAATATAAAAATATTGATAGAATCATCTATAGGTAACATAAAGGCCATTTGTTGGATATTGGACCGGCTGCTGGTAATAGACAGTAGTTGGGTACTGAACAGGCGGATAGATTAGTACGCGCCTCACAGGTATACAGCAAATGCATGAGACACAGAGTAAACTAAGTCCGATTCCTGTTTCCTCAAAGCACATACAGCATTCTCCGCGGATCAAAGTATTAGAATTAGGCTGACACATCCAGCAGCCACAACAGTTGAGGTGTATTCCTAATCCCACGCATCCAGCTCCAATCCAGCAGCATGGGCAGCACAGGCATTCGCAGATGTTATTCATGTTGCTAATCGGCAAATAAAATTATAAACAATGATTACTACTTAAGAAAAGGTAAAAAGTAGCCTATAGAGGATGAATATTTCAACAAGTTTGTATTAGCAAGAAATGAAAAGATGTTTGCATCACACTAAGAGCACAATATCTCTATTCGGCATAGATTTCCTAAAATATTCACAAATATTCTCTCCCATTTTCGGAGGACCACACAGCCACACCTTCACCAGATCATCTATTTCCTTCAGCTCTCCATCTAGTATCTCCTCGAAGTTTTTGTTAACGAGGGTGAGCTTGACCTTTGTGGTGTCTTCCTAGCTCTTTATTTTAACTAAGCTTGAGAAATGATTCGAATCGTCTAGCTAATGTAGCTGGGCTAGGGTGATAGGGTGAATATCCTGTAGATTTTCGCAGGCAAAAAGTAATCTGTACTTGAATTTCGTGAGACCATGGGTCTTAAGTATTGGATTCTGATCAAAGATTTATTTCTAAAGCCAAGGCGAGGATGTTGCTTTGTAGTTTTTGTAGAGCAGATCTATCAAATCCGAAAAAGGATAAATTCCTGTTCCTCCAGCGATAATCATGATAGTTCCCTTTTAAAGCTAACCCAAACAAAGTCCAAGTCCTCTTAGTGGACTCATAATTATATTTGTGGCCTGTTGGCTGATCAAAAGATTTGGAAGAGTGCCTTCATCATAAACCTTCAAAAGCATAGGGATCACATTATTCCCCTGTCTTTCTATTATGGTGCGTGATGAAGTTGGGACTAATTAGTTTTATTACGCATTTGCTACAGCAGGCATTATAAAATCCCAATGGTCCTTGTACTCGATGCCTAGCTTGTGAAGTAGAGAGATATTGGACTAGTACAAAAAGTTCACAGAGGTATAAAGGCGAGTCACTTGGTTATTTACAGTAAGCGAATGAAACCTTCCTAGTTGCTCAATTTGCTCGTACCCTTTGAATTTTATTGGGTCCTTATAGGCAAAATTAATTTGATAAATCCGCGTTTTTTCGTATATGTGTTTAATATTGGTCATCCTAACTTCAAAGGGTTAGCTTGGCATGCCAACGAAGGGTGTAGGGATATCAATGCATGCAACTGGAGGACCTAGCAAATCGAAACTTTTGAAGCTATGAGAACTGGCTGGGAGATTGGGCAGTTTTTCAGCCCTAAACATCCCGTAAATGAATCTGTCTACTTCCCTGTTCTTCACTAACTCCAAGATCTGATAACCTACTGGATGGGTCCATTTTAGAGGTTATAAGTCATAGACGTAATTAGCGAAGATGCAGTAATCTTTAGATGGGTAGCTCGCCTTTGGTTAGTCACTGGCGGTATTCTACACCGCAGAAAGTTGAGAAAGCGACATGATTTTCTTAATTTAGTGAGCATTTTCAACCTTCGGCTATATGGTTGACTCTAGAGTAGGAAAGAACATTTTTCTGGCAATAAGAAAGATAAGAAATAGGCAGTCTTGCCCGATGAGCAGCCAGAAGCGATAATCTACTCTGATGTAGTAATAGACTTGAAATTTATTCAGAGCAAGCAAGATGTATCCCAGCACCAAGTGAGTTTTATTCATGTAGTAGAGACCCACGCTCGGAAATTTGCACAAACTCAGCAATCTGCTTGCCCCTCCCAGCACAACTTGAAGGAACATTGCAACCACGATGGTGTAGCCTGTTATCTGGTGAGTTCGGTACCGTGAAGGTGCGCTTGGTATTTTGGTATCTAAGATGATGGGGAAAGTGAACAGCAGTGTGACGAATACTACTCCAAATCCGATGATGAAGTGCCCGAACATAGTGTACTTCCTGTAGCGATACATCGCTAGAAAAACGCCAACATTAATCACAACAGTCCATAGGTAAAGGAGTACCTACTTGTGTTCTGCGAAATACTTAGGCTTCTAAGCGGCTTACACTATGACATCAAAGTAGTAGGTGGTCATCCACTCCCGTTATTTATAACTTTATTCAGCGTTACTGATATTTAGGATTTGTGTTGTTGATTTTTTATTAGTAGCAATCATCTCATCTGAATGCCCAACCTCACTCAACATAAAAGCTATTCATTTTGGGCTTATGACTTAAGTAACCCTTCTAAAAAGTTAAAACCGTATTGGCATTCTGGCATTTCATCCAGATTTCATCGGAGAATCGTTTTATTTCCCATTCGAACTTACAAGTTTTAATAACACAAATTTACTAACCAACAAATGATTAGTTAGAAAAGTTAGGTTTATGCTTTACGAATTCCCTGGCATAATCTTATGAAACATTTGCATAGTTTGTAGTTTGTATAACTTTTATTTTTCAGATAACAGTATGCTCATCAAAAAAGAAAACGAAAACAACTTAAGTTTTAACTATCAAGGCAGTCAGGATTGAAAAAATATAACCAGACTTTGCTAAAACGTTATTTCACGTTAAAATCGATTTTTATTTATACCTAAACGCCAATAAATTAGGCAATAAAAATCTATTCCCCCTTTGTTAACATTATTTAGGACTAATCCTGCTACAATTCGAGAAATCAGTTTGGGGACTTACATTTTGCCAAAATCCATTTTTAGCCTGTCTATACAGTAGTTCAACAACTTTATTTTCGATCCTCATCCAGTTTGATCGTCGTTTTTCATGCAATTGCTATGAAATTTGAGCCTTCTGTGACTATCCTATCTAAGCAACTCCAAGCCAAACATCAATAAATTCATCAGCCCAAACATAGCCACCTTGAGGGCAAACTCGCAAGGCTTTCTCCAAGAAGAGGCATCTGTCGGTAATAAGTATAAAGTTTGTGAATTGATATTGTGAGAGGGTGTGATTGGCGAGGTTTGTGGGATCTAGGGTAAACCGAAAGGATGTTCGATATATAATTCTTCTATTCTAATGAGCAGAAAACTCAAGTCTACAAAATATACGCAATACTCACAACCCCTCTCCCACCCACATTCCTATCGAAATCTGTCCATGTCCGAAAAGCGAATCAGCAGAAATACCATTGTAGAAACTGTTCTGGAAGAAATTTTATAGAATACTGAGCAAATTATACTCACCAACTAGCAAACCTAACAACGAGTCCTCTCCATATTCACCCTCTTTTAGCAATGCAACCAAGACTACCTTTATCTCAGCAATTACTCCTCCTTTGTACCCTAAATGCCCATCTGCGAACTCGAGCCTTCCCCCACATCCGCCCTCGAAGCACACATCAACAAGAAACATCATCGCCAATAACCCCAATATCCGGCCAAACGGTTTTCTAAGCATAAGTTGAACAGTTGTGATTTGTAAGATATTCACAAAAGTTTGGAAAAATGCAAGAAAGAGAAAGAACTCAAAAGGCACTGTTCCAATGGCAACTTTTTGCCACTGCAGTACTCTGGACTAAGACTCAGCTAGGACAATAACGAGGAGATACAGCAGCTATTACGGAGAAAGAAAGAGCTGATTCTATAGGTGAGAAAAGATCCTCTTTAAAGGCTGAAAACGAAGGTAGTTTCGACCTAGCGCAAGTAAAAGAGGTATTTTTTCCACGACGATTCAGGCTAAGCCTGCGAACTAAACTTCTCCGAACCAATAACTAAGATAAATCGACTAGTGCATGTCGATATGAAGGTTCAACAAGGCCAAAACATAGCAACGAATCTCAAGAAGAAAGCTATCGTGGAATTCACAGCAAACACCAAGAAGAGCAGGAGGCGGATTGATCGCAACCTGGGAGACACCTGTGTGCTGATCGAGCAGATCAAATAGAACGATATCAGTCTGTAGTCGGCCATCAATCGAGCCCATAACGAGATGAAAACAGTGAAGCTAAAAACTGAAGATGAGTGGATCCCATCAGCTGTCAAGCTACCCGCCGTGAGATGAACGCATGGTTCAACCCTAGAAAGAGTCCAATGATTTCCCAGCATATGCTTTCAATCCCTTAAATAATTAGCTGAAGGATACCCATTATTACAAGTATGGCCGAGATAAATACGGCTAATAAATTCAACCAACATAGTGTATCTATCATACGCATGGTTTTTCTGATTGAAGCTAGCCTAGTTACCACCATCAAGGATGAAACTCTTTGGAATAGAATTCTGATAAATCCCTGGCCAGAATTATGAACCAATCAACTGAAAGATTTATGCGTAAATTATAAATGCAGTTGGATCAGCATCAATGGAGCTTCGGAGGTATTCAATCGAAAGGGTAGGATCCTCCAACCATCAGAATCCGACTTCTTTTTTAGAACAGAGTTCGCTTCAATCTGTTACTGCGCCTAAACACTTTTACTACTCAGCTAGACTTGATAATATTAGGATGTTTGGTTAATAAGCAAGCTGAATGTTGGCAGAAACTGCAAATCAAGGCAGAACAGTTGTCGCAGATTTTTGTTAGGGAGGGGCGACATTGGCGGAGAGGGTGTTTTGATAAACCTTTGGAGGGGAGGTAGAAGAAATTAAATTCATGTTTGTAATGGAGGCTATTACTTTGAAATAGTTTAAATTGAGTAGCTATCCTTATTAATATTATATTATACATGGAAAAAAGTAGAAGAATGCTGCGAAATAAAAGCAACTGCCACTAAATCCACAACATTTTCAATATAAAAACCATTCCCACTCCCATCACCAACCACCTCCCACCACAAATACTCAATAAAATTGGCAAACTACAAAAAATTTCATGCTCCAACATCCATGATCTCCCAGAACTCCACCCCCACCAATAGTTCTAGCTTGAGATCTAGCAGTGCAGGCTAGCCCAAGATTTGCAGATGCTTACCTTCCATGAATCCATATAGAAAGTTTAGGTGAAGGCGGAGTAGGCTATGGAATCATAGCAACATATGTAAAACACCCTAAAACAAGGCTTGATCACGTAGTAAGGCATTTAGGCCAAAAGCGAGGAGGAGAGGCGGTGGGCAAACAACTTTATGGAGTAGGAGTCAAAAGGATATGATATCTGGAAGGACGGGTAGTTCTTGAGCAGACTCAATGACCTCGTGATGTTCGGCAGCCACGATAATAAACTGTCAATCGCCGACTAGCTGCTCTAGAAATGATCAGGGTGTATTGATTCATCAAGATCTGGTATTTTGGATAGTATCTGCTTTGTTATCCGACGCGCCAATCGGCAGCCGCATATTAAAACATTCGCAATTTAGATATTGCCAAGATCGCAACTCCGATCTGCTCATATTGTTTCAGCATGAAGTGCTCATGGCAAGAGTGGTCTTGGGGTGGGTGGGGTGGGGTGGTGTTGGCTGGGTTTGGGGACGGTAATTCTGATAATATTGTTCATAAATATAGCGAATAATGGGCAACCAGCCAGAGTGCAGTCGCAACTGCGACGAACTCACCAACGAGAAGATCAAGAAGTCATCCGCATACGGCCACTTCTAGCTACTCCTCAACAAGGACCGAGAGTACGCCCTCGTCAGCAAAACCATCGATAAGCACACCATCACCAAGCGAGAGCTGCAAGTGGAACTGGAACGAAGGAAAAACATCAAATCCCCCCACCTCAGTAATCCCTGCCCGACGCAGTCAGCCTATGCGCCTACCAGATCGCCGAGGACGCCAACTACCTCGATTTCAAACTTCAGTACGAATACATATCCTTGAATCTGAGTGCCAAGCTGGGCATCTGGAGGCAGATGTCGAAAAAGATCACGTAGAATGAAATTAGCAACATTATGCTGGGCGTGGAGTAGGCCCTTCTCGAACTGTATAATATAGGAATCGGGCACAGGTGCATCAATTTGGACACCATTCTCTGCTTCAACAGCCTCTACAAACTCAGCGACCTCTCCATGGTCACCTGTACCCTCCACACTATTTAGTTCTGACCGGCTACGACCTCGCCCGCCAGGGCGATTAGAACCAGTTTCTCAGTAGCAGTCTCCTCTAGTACCTGCACTACCAGGGCACAGAGCCGCAGTATGAGATCGAGGATGACCTGTTTAGTCTAGCGTTGGTCATTCTGACGATTGTGCTTGGGTGTCGGCCGAAAGATTTCTATATAATAAACCAGGGGCAGCTCACCAAGATAAACAAGTGCAGGGTCGAGGAAGGACTGGAGCTGATGTCCTCGCGGTGCAGCGGCTGGCTAGTGAAGAAGCTGAGGGGATACCTGAATGACGGGTTCAAATAGGAATCATCGACGGCCAAGTAGTCCAGGAGTCGCAAAAGGAGTTCATTTATGACGTGAGTTGGCTATCTTTTTTTTGATGCATTTGTCGCCATCTAATTTTGTACTTGCTCACTACTTCGACACTCCTCATATGCCGATGAACGGCTATCCCAATCCAAATCAGTAGGTAGATGGGCTCCCAACAAATTCGTTATAAATAATAAATTTAAAAATATGAAAGGCCCGAGAGGGATTGGCCTTTCCCAAATGGCCCTGGACGGCAGCAGCGATAGTCGGGATTTGATTAGTTTATAAAATGTTATTAGATCGTAGCATACAGGTAGCATAGCGTATAATAAGCTGAAGTTGGTTAAATTAATCAAAAGATTTAATTAGCCGGCATTTTACCCTCAGCCACTCGCCCGCCCTGCCTACACCACATCCCCTGCTCTATTTTTATGTTGGTGGTCCTGATGCTTTAAAAGTCAGGACATCTCGAAATACTAGCTCTGTTTGTAAAACAAACTGGATATTTTGAGGGATTTGGCTGATTTACGCATACTTTTCGTTGCCCATTCAAAGATTATTGTTTACAACTTGTCCTTTCTCACACCGCCAAACACAACCCCTAGTCTTCCTTGTTTTCTCAATCTAGACGGGCTATCACAAGTATTGGCTCTTCTGAACCCCCCTCCGCCCAACTCCCAGTGCCCTATTTTAGAGAATATTTAATTTTATTTCAGAAGCACTTCAATAATCAATTAAATCCAACTCACTCTCCCAAAGGATAACAGTACCAGTATAAATATATGGGGGCCTTCAAGTTCTCCTCTTCCTTCAGCTGCGGCCACTCCTCGATTTTGACCTGCGTTTGGTTTTCGCTGCCCATCAAATTGGTCCCCTATTCCAGGTGCTACTCCCGATTCTCCTCCTTAACAATGCGTGGTTTTCTTCTGCAGCCTCTTTTCCTGAACTTGCGTCTCGGGAAGGCCCCAGATTCCTTGTATTTGTTCAGGATAAAGCGAGCAGTGGTGATTTTGATGTTGAGCGTTTGGATGATTTCGCTGAGGGGCCTGCCCTTTTTAAGCACCTATTTCACAAGCAACATGCGCTTCTACGGTCAGCTAATACCTACTTTGACGGGGATTCTCGAATATTATCTCTTACTGTCTGCGTTTTATATATTTTGCTCAGACATCTTTTATTTTATTATAAGGTAACAACCAACAAACGGGCGTTAAACGCATCGCGTGCACCCTCCAATACATTTTCGAAACCGTTGAAACCAACACAACTCGTCGGTTGAACCCTGCCACAACTATAGTTCGAGCATCGCAAGCATATTTTAAGTAATGTTTTTACGATTATTCCTTGACCTTCTTGAACCACCTATATATAAAATGAGCAGAATGAGCCTATGGTTAGGATAACTGAGTCCCGTTTGCCAAACCTATGCTTATTGGATGGCCTATGGCAATACCATCATTTTATTTCCATTTCCGTATTTAAACGAAAGCGAAGCAGCAACCCGCAATACAAACAGACATATTTTCCCTCATATACTTATAGCAAACACGGTGTCAATCAATATTGCTCTGGTATTGGCCCAGGCAATAATACTTTTTGGATTTTATTTACGCATGGAGTTTGCACCACAATTCACGCCACATCAGGATGTACGTGTTGTTTTGAGAACTTGTGCTGGGTTTCGGCGAGCTGGACCTGTTCATGAACCAACACTGCCATTGTGAGAATTGCATGTCCACCTGAATTGGCAACCATATGCCGGGCATGTTTGAATAAACGGACTGGAGAAACAGCTGAGTTAGAAGGATAATGGCATAGTCCAACAAAACAGATGTACAAATGGCGTGGTGGCACTTGGCCACATCGAGTATCTATAAAGGATAAATTAAAACTACAAACCAAGATCATACTTTTTGAGATTGATCTTATTATGCGATAGTGGTTTGATTAGCTTAGCTTAAGTGACACAAAAATAAATCTCGGTGGCGATTGGTTGCAGCTATGGACCAAATGGGTTATAGTTTATAATTAGGCGATGAATTATCCCGGCTCATATTTGATTCGACGGGTGGTTCAATATTGGTTAGGAAGACAGCTGCTGAGATAGCAAGTTCGGCAAGTTGAATTCCGACTACTTAACAACAACATCATCTGTCTTAAATCAGTTGGCCTAGCTACGCCAGTTGGTTAGTCTACAACTTGATCGAGTTGATTCATCTGTTCCAGAACTGCTGATCGTGCATTCCAATTAAAAAGACCGAAGTCGCAGACCAATAATCTCTAAAATACAATAACCCGTCATCCACAATAACCCATAAATATCATAATTATATCATCGCTTGCGCTTTAGATTGCCCTCTGTATCAACCCACTTAACAATTATAACTTGATCAAATAGCCAAAAGCAGCAGCACGGGCTGGAGATAGCAGCATAGGCTGCCCCAACATGATGGAGTGAGTTGGGGAGTGGGTAGAAAGTATGGGGAGTGGGTGATGTTTAATTAGTATGGATGGGTTTGGATTATAATTATAATGTTCAACAGTCACGAATGATGATATTAACATGCCGCCCCAGTCTGATGATTGAAGATACGGCTCCGTCTGACTCCATTTGCACACATATAACTACATTTCACCCCTATATATACCCATCCTGCCCTCTACCACCCTCCAACCACGTCACTCATCTTTCCTCGCCCGCCCATCCTTTACTCGGTCAGAGTTGGCACACTCGAGATAGGATAGCTGATGCTACTGTATTGGTTGATTCTTGATGGATTACTAGATTTGAGATTGTTGGGATGAGATGTTGGTGGGTGCTTGATTTTAAATAAACCTGTCAAGCAACAAGAAAGGCAATATAATTTAACAGGCATATTTGAGATATACGACGAGTGAGCTTAGCGGAATGTATCGAGTTTGAATTAACCCAACTCTCGAATGAATAGCATGGTTATAAATTTAGAATAGTGCTGCTGAATAATACGCATTGACGTTTATCACTTTGCTATTGATTAAATATA
>Ga0316217_10007273_pt1 | contig 10634 bp, 7 predicted proteins | sample 1anoAmetaG_FD_203633 | JGI IMG/M metagenome (GOLD analysis project Ga0316217, IMG submission 203633) | Freshwater microbial communities from Trout Bog Lake, Wisconsin, USA - 1anoA | ecosystem: Environmental > Aquatic > Freshwater > Lake > Hypolimnion/Profundal zone | place: USA: Wisconsin... | reverse complement strand
TTGGGCAGGATGGACCCTGAAACAAGTTCAGGGTGACGAGAGGATCAAAATAAGGCGTTGCCTTCTAAATCAAAAAATAGGGCGGTCGATCCCAAAATCCTCCCATGAGCTGTCATGCCCAACTAACAAAGTTAGAGGTTGACCACTTGGCACAGGGTGATCGCTCCATCCTCCAGGCGATATTGCTTCCGCTACTCCGGAATTATAGTTCGTGATAAGGATCATTTTAACGCCTGAGAAATCTTGACCTTGAAGGAAAAGTGCTATTTTTCTCGGCGCTCCAGACGCAAAAAACAATTATTCAAAGTGACTCTGAAACACAGGCCACTCCGCATGACTCATTTTTTTGAACGCCAACCCATATGTCCCTCCCCTCACTGATCCAGAAAACTCCGCATCTTGCGTGAACGGCTCGGGTGCTTCAGTTTGCGCAGCGCCTTTGCTTCAATTTGCCGGATACGTTCGCGGGTGACCGAGAACTGTTGGCCGACTTCTTCCAGCGTATGGTCGGTGTTCATGCCGATGCCAAAGCGCATACGCAGCACGCGTTCCTCGCGCGGGGTCAGCGAGGCCAGAACCCGCGTCACCGTTTCCTTCAAATTGGCCTGAATGGCGGCATCGACCGGGATGATGGCGTTCTTGTCCTCGATGAAATCACCCAGGTGGCTATCTTCCTCGTCGCCGATCGGGGTTTCGAGGCTGATCGGCTCCTTGGCGATTTTCATCACCTTGCGCACCTTCTCCAGCGGCATGGAGAGGCGCTCGGCCATTTCCTCGGGCGTCGGTTCGCGGCCCTGCTCGTGGAGGAACTGGCGGCTGGTGCGGACCAGCTTGTTGATCGTCTCGATCATATGCACCGGGATGCGGATGGTGCGCGCCTGGTCGGCGATGCTGCGGGTGATCGCCTGGCGGATCCACCAGGTGGCATAGGTGCTGAACTTATAGCCGCGCCGATACTCGAACTTGTCCACCGCCTTCATCAGGCCGATATTGCCCTCCTGAATGAGATCGAGGAATTGCAGGCCACGGTTGGTGTACTTTTTGGCGATGGAGATGACGAGGCGCAGATTCGCCTCGACCATTTCCTTCTTGGCGATGCGCGCCTCGCGCTCACCCTTTTGCACCATGTTGACGATGCGGCGGAACTCGGGCAGCGCCATGCCGGTGGCACTGGCGATGTCGGCCACCTCGTTGCGGATACGCTCCACCGAATCGCCCTCATTGACCGCGAAGGCCGCCCATTTCTTGTCGCGCGTGGCCACGCTGGGCAGCCAGGCATCGTCCAGCTCGTGGCCGATATATGATTCGAGGAAGTCCTTGCGGCTCACCTTGTGCCGTTCGGCCAGACGTAGCATCTGGCCACCCAGCGCGGTGAGGCGGCGGTTGAAGGCATAAAGGTTGTCGACCAGATACTCGATCTTCGAGGCATGGAAATGCACGCTCTCCACCTGCGCGGTCAGCTCCTCGCGCAGGGCGTGATAGGCGGCTTCCTTCTTGGCCGGGAAGGCGTTGCCCAGGCTCATGCAGTCCAGCCGCTCGTTCTGGATCTTCTCGAACCGGCGGAACATCTCGGTGATCAGGGCGAATTTCTCCAGCGCCTCGGGTTTGAGCTGGGCCTCCATCTGCGCGAGGGAAAGGGTGTTGTCTTCCTCCTCCTCTTCCACCGGGCGGCGGGCGCGGCGCTCTATTCCGTCGTCTTCCTCGTCTTCGTCGGGGGCGGGGGGTTCGTCTTCAACCTCTTCCTCTTCCTTGAACGAGGGGCCGGCGGTTGTCTCGGTGATTTCGCCATCGGCGGCGGTTTCCTCACCGTCCTCGGTCAGGTTTTCGGGCGCGGGCTCTTTCGACAGCATGGCGTCGAGATCGAGAATCTCGCGCAATTGCATCTCGCCGGCGTTCAGCGCTTCGGACCACTGTATGATGGCGTGGAAGGTGATCGGGCTTTCGCATAGCCCCAGGATCATGGTATCGCGGCCGCTCTCGATGCGCTTGGCGATGGCGATCTCGCCCTCGCGGCTCAGCAGCTCCACCGCGCCCATTTCGCGCAGATACATGCGGACAGGGTCGTCGGTGCGCTCGACGATTTCCTTCTTCTTCACCAGGTCGGGCCGCTCGTCGATCGCTTCGGCGTCCTCGGCGTCTTCGGCCTCTTTTTCTTCCGGGTCGGCGGCGTCTTCGTCGCTCTCGACGATGTTGACCCCCATCTCGCTGATCGCGGCCATGATGTCCTCGATCTGCTCGGACGACATTTGGTCTTGCGGCAGCGCCTCGTTCAGCTCGTCATAGGTGATGATGCCACGGCGCTTGGCGCGGGCGATCAGCTTTTTCACCGAGGCCTCGTTGAGGTCGATCAGTGGTGCGCCGGCCCCCTCGTCGCGCTCGCCGCCCGCCATTTCGCCACCGTTGAGATCTTCGTCCATCAGTCCGCCATTGTGTTATGAGGTGTGTTATGAGGTGTTGCCTCGTGTGGGCCTTGGTGGGTTTCATCACCTTTGCCCGTATCTTGCGCGTCGCCCATGTGCCCGAGTCGGCCACGCATTTCCAGTTCTCTCTTTTCCAGGTCTTCCAATTGGTTGTCCAAGTCGCGCACCTTATCCTCCGCTTGCTTGGACATGTCGGCCTCGTAACGCCGCTGGGCCCTGGCCCGGGCCACCTCCCAATGTGCCCGCTCCACCAGCAGGGCAATCACCGCGCGCAGCTCGGCCAGTGCGTCGCTGTCGGCGCTCCGCGCATCCAGAAAGCTGAAGCCCATACCGGCATGTCGCAGCGCCTCCGGCGGTTCCAACTGGCCCTCCAGCAATATGGGGGCGACAGCGGCAGGTTCAAGCGCCCTGCCGTTTTCGGCATGGGTAAGCAGTGCATCGAGGACCGGATGTTCGGGCGCGAGCCTATGTATCTGTTCGGCCAGCGCGTCAATCTCGTGCGGGAAGCGGGCAAGCCCCCAGGCGATGGCGGCAAGGTTGGCTTGGCGCACGCCATTGCCGGCAGGGCGCGACAGCCGCGCGGCGGTTGCCGGCATGGGGTGCGGCGGGGGCGGGGGCTCGCGAGTCCATTTCCCGGTGGTGCGGTTGCGGCTTGCCAGGCGCGGCCCGAAGGGCGCGGGGCCCGCCTGCCGCCCACTATCCTGTCGTGGGAAGGCAAAAGCCGAAAATCTTTGCAGCAACTCGCGCCGATACAGCGCCTTGATGTCGGGGTCAGCGATGGTCTCCACATGCGCCATCAGCCGCGCCTTCAGCCCTGCCTTGGCCTCGGGCGTGTTCAGCGGCAGCGCATCGCGCTCATGCGCCCACAGCACATCGAGCAGGCTGACGGCCCCGGCCAGCAGTGCCTCCATCGCCCTGGGCCCCTGTGCTTTCAGCACATCGTCCGGGTCTTGCCCCGGTGGCATCCGCACGATGGCGAGGCTGTGCGCCGGGCGCAGCAGCGGCAGCGCACGGGTGCAGGCACGCAGCGCGGCGCGTTGCCCCGCCGCATCGCCATCGAAGCACAGCACTGGCGTTTCGACCAGCCGCCAGGCCATTTCCAGTTGCTGCTCGGTCAGCGCGGTGCCCAGCGGCGCGACGCATGCGCCAAACCCCGCCGCGGCCATGGCGATGGCATCCATATAGCCTTCCACCACCACCAGTCGGCCAGACTGCCGCGCCAGCGGCCCGGCGCGGTGGAGGTTATACAGCGTGCGGCCCTTGTCGAACAAAGGCGTATCGGGCGAGTTGAGATATTTGGGCGCGTCGGTCTTGGCCTTATCGAGGATGCGGCCACCAAAGGCGATCACCCGGCCCTGGCGGTCCTCTATGGGCAGCATCAGCCGGCCGCGAAAGCGATCGTAAGGCTCCCTCTCCTCCACCGCGATGCGTAGCCCCGCCTCGATCAGCAGGCCCTCGGGGAATTGGCGCAGCCCTGCCTTCAGCGCCTGGCGCCTCTCTGGCGCATAGCCAAAACCAAAGCGCGCCTGGGTGGCGGCATCGAAGCCGCGCGTGGCCAGATAGGCGCGCGCCCCGGCCCCCTCGGGCCCGGCCAGTTGCGCCACGAACCAAGCCTGCGCCGCCGCCATCACCTCGTGCAGCCCGGCCTGCTGCTGGGCGGCTTGCGCGGCGCGCGGATCGGGCGCGGGCAGCTCCAGCCCGGCCTCGGCGGCCAGATCCCTCACTGCATCCATAAAGCTGAGCCCGCGCTGGTCGGTCAACCAGCGGATGGCATCACCATGCGCGCCACAGCCAAAGCAGTGGTAAAAGCCTTTTTCGTCATTGACATAAAAGCTGGGCGATTTTTCGTTATGGAAGGGGCAGCAGGCGCTGAACTCACGCCCCTTTTTTTGCAGCCGCACGGTGCGGCCGACGACGGCCGACAGTGTCACCCGCGCGCGCAACTCATCCAGCCACTGCGGGGAGAGGCTCATGGCTTTTGTGGCAACCGCTTTGCCAGTGGGGAAATTATGGTCTCAATCGCCATATCCTTCAACTTACTCCCCAGTCTGTCGGCTCTGCTTTTGGCACAGGTGGCAGGCATGTATAGGCCACGACGCTTGTATAAGGCGAGGGCACCAGCGGCGCGCCGCTGGTCACCGTGGCTTATCCAGCAAAACGGCATAGCTATGCCGGTAGGATCATACCAGCGGGGCCAGTTTTGCGTCTTGCCCCTAACGCACAAACGCCGACGCCCCGTTACAAGTTTTGCCTATGCATCTACTAGCCCGGGCCGAGAGATGTCCACCCCTATCCTTTGGGGTTGGGCGGGCGTCGTATCCCCTGCGTGGGCACGGGAATCGGCATCCGCCTCTTTGCCGTTGCGCAAAGTGGCCCTGAGGGGTGGATGGGGAGGTCTGTAAAGCGGCCCCTCGTATCATCTCCTATCTCTTCAACCCGGCGACACCCCCCGTTGACCCAAAGCCCCCTTGCCCCCGTGCCGTGTCGTCCAGCGCCGCCACTTCCACCCAAACACCGCGCACCACCGGCGCCAGCACCAGTTGCGCCATCCGGTCGCCCCGGCGTACCGTAAAGGCCTCTGTGCCCAGATTGACCAAAAGCACCTTCAGCTCGCCGCGATAATCGCTGTCGATCGTGCCGGGGGCATTGGCCACCGTGATGCCATGCTTCAGCGCCAGGCCGGAACGCGGGCGGACCTGGCATTCAAAGCCCTCGGGGATCGCCAGCGTCAGCCCCGTCGCCACCGCCGCGCGCGCGCCAGGGGCCAACAGCACATCCTCGGCCGCCGCCACATCCATCCCCGCCGCCCCCGCCGTGCCATAGGCGGGCAGCGCCAGCCCTTCGCCATGCGGCAGGCGCTGGACGCGCAGGCTTATCTCATGGCTCATGCGGCATCCTTTCCGCAATGCGGGCCACCAGCGCTTCGGCCACCGCCTGTTTGGTCATTTCGGGCAGGCTTTCGCTGCCATCGGCGCGCAGGATATGCACGATGTTGGTTGTGCCGCCCATTACGTCGCCTGAGACATCATTGGCGACGATCCAGTCCGCGCCCTTTTTCGCTCGCTTGGTCTGCGCATGGGCCAGCATGTCATCGGTCTCCGCCGCGAAGCCCACCACCAGCGCCGGGCGCCGGGGCGAGGCACAGAGGTCGGCCAGAATGTCGGGGTTTTCGGTCAACACCAGCGCGGGCGGGCCCTCACCCCGCTTCTTGATCTTGGCCGCCGCCACCTGTTCCACCCGCCAATCGGCCACCGCCGCCACCATCACCGCCACATCGGCCGGCAGCGCGGCCTCCACCGCCGCCGCCATCTGCACCGCGCTTTCCACATCCACCCGCGCAACGCCCGGTGGGGTGGGCAAGGCCACCGGCCCGGCGATCAGCGTCACCCGCGCCCCGGCGCGCGCCGCCGCCGCCGCAATGGCAAAGCCCTGCAAGCCCGAGGAGCGGTTGGCGAGATAGCGCACCGGGTCAATCGCCTCGTGCGTCGGCCCGGCGGTGACGAGCATATGCCGGCCAGCCAGCGGTTTGGCCGCGAGCGGCGCCCCGGCGCCCAGCATCGTGGCAATCGCCCCCAGCACCACCGGCGGTTCGGGCAGGCGGCCCGGCCCATATTCGCCGCAGGCCATGCTGCCCTCGTCGGGCTCCATCACGGTGATGCCATCGGCACGCAATTGCGCGACATTGCGCCGCGTCGCGGGGTGTTGCCACATCCGCACATTCATCGCCGGCACCGCCAGCACCGGCTTGTCGGTGGCCAGCAGCAGCGTGGTGGCCAGGTCGTCGGCGATGCCAGTGGCCATTTTGGCCAGCAGATTGGCGGTGGCGGGGCAGACGACCAGCAGATCGGCATGGCGCGACAGCGCGATATGCCCCATCTCGGCCTCGGCCCCCATGTCCCACAGGCTGGTGCGCACCGGGTTGCCGGTCATCGCGGTCAGCGTCATCTCGGTGACGAAATGTGTCGCGCTCTCGGTCAGTACGCAGGTGACCTCGGCGCCTGCCCTGCGGATCAGCCGCACCAGCTCGCAGGCCTTATAGGCCGCGATGCCCCCGCCGACGATCAGCAGGATGCGCCGCCCGTTCATGCCGCCCTCCGCGCCGGGAAGGCCGCGCGCCACAGCCCCGCCGCCGCCATGGGCACAAAGGCCAGGCCAATGAACATCGCCGGTGCCACCATCGCCCCCCAATAGAAATTGTCGTTCCGCCCCGCCAGCATGAACAGCAGCCCATAGCCGAGGTAAAGCAAGGTGCCAAAGGTTCCCGCCGGGCTGTTCCACCCCGCCCAGCCGAGCAGCATCAGCATGACCAGCGGCCCGGCGATATAATGCGGCAAAAAGCGCAGGTTTGACGACAGCACCACATTCGACAGCCAGCCACCCAGCCCGCGCATCGCGAACCAGCTTGGGCTGATGGGGTCGCCGGGCAAAGTCTGCCCGGCGATGATATGCAGATGCACCGCCAGCCCCACGCCGAACAGCACCACCAGCAGCCCCCAGCCGCAAGCCTCGCGCCCATTGCGCCGCCACAGGGCAAAGGCCGCCAGCAACAGCACGAAGGGCAGGGCCAGCTCGCGGATGGCCAGTGCCAGTGCGGCTGCGGCCCAGGCGCCGACCCAGCACCCTGACTTCCGCGCGCCAGCCCTCCCGGGCGCAAAACCGGTTCCCACTTTTGCTGGCGAGGCTCCGGCCCGGTGCAAGCCAAAGGCCAGCGCGATCAGCATACCGGCCCACAACTCGTGCAGGACAAAATAATAGCGGTTCAGCCCCAGCGATGCATCCAGAAATAGTAGAGCGATGGCGAACCGCCGCTGGCTGGGGTGGCAAGCCTCATCGCCCAGCCGCCGCCACCATACCCACAGCACCGCGCACATCAGCACGATCGCGGCGCCCACCGCCGGCAGCGCCGGTGCGTCGCCCACCACCCCCATCCACACATCGAGGTAAGCCAGCGTCGGCAGGCGCACCGCCAGGCCGGGGCGCACTGGGTAATGTGCGCGGCGGTGTTCGGTGACGATGAAGCTGTAATAATTCTCGCCCCTTGCAATACGCGCGATGGCGGTGTCATAGAGTTTCAGGTCGTCATCGCGCGGGCGGGTTTTGCCGCCATTATGGCCGATAGGCAGCGATGGAACCTTGGCAACCTCGGCCCCGCCTTTGCCATTGCCCACCGTCAGCGGCACCCAGGCCGCGGCCACCAGCAGCGCCAGCACCGCCAGCAGCAAAGCCCGTGCCCGCCCACGCGGCCAATGGGCGAAGCGGTTGTAAGCGGGCGGTAGGGGCCGTATGCTCATAGATGCACCCCCAGCCGCAACACGAACCACGCCAGCACCGCCCCCACAACCGCGCCTGCCACATAACGCCAGCCGTGCCTGCCGCCGCCACCTTCCCACATCAAGGCAATCTCGGGCAGCGGCGGGGCCTCGGGCGCGGCGCCCTTGGGGGGGAAGGCCTCCTCGATCCGCGCGATCAGCCCTGGCAGCCGGCCGACCAGCCCGGCACCCTTTTGCAGGCTGTTGGCCAGCAGCGCCTCGGGCCCCAGCTCGTCGCGCATCCAGGCCGAAACGAAGGGGCCAGAGACATCCCACATGTTGATCTGGGGGTCGAGCTGGGTCGCCAGCCCTTCCACCATCACCATCGTCTTTTGCAGCAACAGCAGATGCGGCTGCACCTGCATATCAAAATCGCGGGTGATGGCGAAGAGCCCGTCGAGCATCTGCCCCACCGACAATTCAGCTACCGGTTTCCCGCGCATCGGTTCGCCCACCGCGCGCAGCGCGGTGGCGAATTCGGCCTGGGAGTGATAGGCGGGCACATATTGCGCTTCGAAGTGGATTTCCGCCACGCGCTGGTAATTGCCGGTGGTGAGGCCATGCAAAATCTCGCCCAGCCATACCCGCGCCCGGCGGTCGATCCGGCCCATGATGCCGAAATCTATCGCGGCGATGCGGGGGCTGGAATGGGGGGGCGCGCCCGCCACCCCGCCGCCCGCATCATCCGCCTCGATAAACAGGTTGCCCTGGTGCATATCGGCATGGAAATAGCCGGCCTGAATCGCCTGGGTGAGGAAGGCGAGCACCAGCCGGCGGGCGATGGCGGGCAGGTCATAGCCGGCGGCGCGCAAGGCGGGCAGATCGCTAATCTTGATGCCGTTGATCCACTCCAGAGTCATCACGGTGCCGCAGGTGCGGTCCCAGTCGATGGCGGGCACATGGTAACCGGGCACGCCGGCCATCACATCGGTCAGTTCAGAGGCCGAGGCCGCCTCGCGCCGCAGGTCCAGCTCGCGCAGTGTCCAGCGGCGGAAATTGGCGATGACGAGGCGCGGGCGCAGCCGTTGCACCTCTGGCCCGCCCAGCGCCTGAAGATGCGCGGCGGCCCATTCATAGGTGGCGATGTCGGCTGCGAATTTGGCGGCGATGCCGGGTCGCAACACCTTTACCGCCACCTCGCGCCCTTCTGGCGTGCGGGCGCGGTGCACCTGCGCGATCGAGGCCGAGCCGACCGGCGCTTCGTCAAACCGCGTGTAAAGTGCCTCCAAAGGGCGGTTAAACGCCCCCTCTATGCTGGCGCGGATGGCGGCGAAAGGCACCGGGGGCAGGCTGTCTTGCAGGGTCAGCAGGTTGCGCGCCGCCTCGGTGCCCACCAGATCGGGCCGGGTGGCCAAGGTTTGCCCCAGCTTAATCGCGGCGGGGCCAATCGCCTGAAATGCCGTGGCATAATCGGGCTGTGCGGGCTGGCGGGTGCCGAAACGCGCGATACGGCACAGCCGGCGCACGGCGGGCGGGGTGGTGCGCCCCTCCTCGATAATGCGCAGCGCGCCATGCGCGGCGAGAATGCGGCCCCAGCGCAGCAGGCGGAAAATATGCGTGGCGGGGCGGGTCATGCTTTTTGGCAGCCTGACGGCTGGTTGCGGCCCCCGCTATCCCGCCCGCAGCCGGTTACCGCATCATGAAACTTCACGCCTTCCACCCCGAGTGGATCGCCACCAGCCCACCCAGGATCGGCTCCACCCGCGTCTGGGAGAAGCCCGCCGCGCCGATCATCGCGGCGAATTGCGGCATCGGCGGGAAGCGGCGGATCGATTCGACCAGGTAACGGTAACTTGCCGCGTCGCCGGCGATCATCTGGCCGATTCGGGGTACCAGATGGTGCGAATAGGCGTCGTAAACCTCGGCAAAGCCCGGCCAGGTGGTGGTGGAAAACTCCAGGCAGAAGAACCGCCCGCCATAGCGCAGCACCCGGTATGCCTCGGCCAGCGCGCGGGTGATATGCGTGACATTGCGGATGCCAAAGGCGATGGTATAGGCATCGAAGGCGCGGTCGGCGAAGGTCAGTTCCTCGGCGTTCTGGCGGCTCCAGGTCAGGCTATCCAGCCCGCGTGCCGCCGCGCGCGCCATGCCGACATTCAGCATATCCTGGTTGATGTCGGCCACCGTCACCGCCGCGCCCGCCGCCGCCAGGCGAAAGGCGATGTCGCCGGTGCCGCCCGCCATATCGAGGATCGCCTCGCCGGCGCGCGGTTTCACCCGGCGGACGAAGCTGTCTTTCCACAAGCGATGCAGCCCCAGCGACATGGCGTCGTTCATCACATCATATTTTTGCGCGACCGACGAGAAAACCGCGCCGACGCGCGCCTGTTTTTCCGCTGCCGGCACCTGCTGATAGCCGAAGAATGCGGTGTCTTGATTGGGCCCTGCATCGGGCGATTGGGGCTGGGGCTTGGCGCGCGCGGTCATGCGGCTGGCTTTAGGCAAGTTTGGCGCGGCGCGCAAAGGCTGATAATGGCCTGCCATGCCTGAGCTGCCCGAAGTTGAAACCACGGTGCGCGGGCTGGCGCGCCACCTGCACGGCCGCACAATCACCCGCGTGGTGGTGAACCGGCTCGATTTGCGCCGCCCCTTTCCGCCCGGCCTTGGCCAGCTGCTGACCGGCGCGGTGGTGACGGGGCTGGGCCGGCGGGCCAAATATGGCCTTGTCCACGTCGACAGCGGGTGGACGCTGGTCTTCCACCTCGGCATGTCGGGCCGCTGGCGGATCGACCCCGCCACCCCCAGCCCGCATGACCATCTGCTGCTGGAAGTGGCGGCGGAGAACGGCCTGCCGGCGCATGTGCTGGCGCTGAACGATGCGCGGCGCTTCGGCAGCGTGGATCTGGTGGCAACGCCAGCGCTGGCCGCCTGGCCGCCCTTTGCCGCGCTGGGGCCGGAGCCGGTG
>Ga0316217_10007272_pt1 | contig 10634 bp, 5 predicted proteins | sample 1anoAmetaG_FD_203633 | JGI IMG/M metagenome (GOLD analysis project Ga0316217, IMG submission 203633) | Freshwater microbial communities from Trout Bog Lake, Wisconsin, USA - 1anoA | ecosystem: Environmental > Aquatic > Freshwater > Lake > Hypolimnion/Profundal zone | place: USA: Wisconsin... | reverse complement strand
AACGTACCGGCGTCGTGCGCGGGGCGGTCGTTTTACCTGACGTTTCCGGAGAACAGTCTCAACACGACGGTTACGGTGAACGGGCAATTGTGCGGGTTTAGTAAGAACCCGTTCGTGGTGTGTGACATTGATGTTTCCAAGGCGATCAAGCCGGGGGTCAATGAGATTTGTGTAGGGATTAAGGACGCGTGGTATGGGCGTTCGGCGAACCCTGAGGATCCGATGAAGCTTCGGCGGACGTTCAATACGCCGGTGCGATTCTTTGGGCAGGGCTTTCAGGATTTGTCGTATACGGTTTGGAACCACGCGCAGTCGGGCATTTTGCAGACGCCGGTGTTTACGGCGGCGGGTGCGGTGTATGCGGCGGATGTGTTTGTGAAGCCTTCGGTTGCCAAGAAGGAGTTGGCGGCGGAGGTGACGGTGCTGAATCCGACGGGGCAGGAGGTGCGGGGCGATATTCTATGTGCGGCGGTCGATGCGAAAACGGGCGTGGTGGCGACGACCTTGGAGGCTCAGCCGTTTACGGTGGCCGCGGGAGGGACGGGGGTGATTACGGTGGCGGGGGCGTGGGCGGATGCCAAGTTGTGGTGGCCGGACTCACCGGTGCTTTACACATTGCGTACGACGGTCCGCGTGGCGGGCGCGGCGGTGGACGTGAAGGAAACGACTTTTGGTTTCCGCGAGTGGACGATCGACGGCATTCATTTCAAGCTCAATGGCATTGTGTTTCACGGGTGGTGCGACAATCACAATGCCGCGACGCGTGAGGCGTGGCTGGAATCTTACCGGGCCAAGGGCGAGCAGATGATCCGCTTCTGGGGCGAGGGATGGATGGGTCTGCCGGCGCGGGAGGCCCTGGACTTTTTTGATCGCAGCGGGGTGGTGGTACGACGTTCGGGGATATTGGACGGGGAATCGATCGGCTATATGGCCATTGAGAACGATAAGGCGTTGAAGGCCAAGTACCACTCGGAAATCAAGATGGATTTGATGAACAACTGGCGGGATCAGGAGGTAGCCCAGGTTAAGGCCGAGCGCAACCATCCGTCGGTGATGATCTGGTCGACGGAGAACGAATACCTTTTTATCAATTGCATCAACTTGTATGGCAACTTGATGGACAAGTTTGAAGCGGAGGTCACGAAGACGTCGCGGGCGGTTAATGAGGCAGACCCGACGCGTCCGACGATGGTCGACGGCGGGGGGGCATGCAAGGATCAGTCGTTGCCGGTGCATGGCAACCATTACATAACAGGGGCTTGGACGGAGTATCCGGAATTGGCGTATGAGGACAACGTCAAGGGCGGTGGGCGTGGCCGGTGGATCTGGGACAAGCAGCGGCCGCGATTTGTCGGCGAGGACCTTTTTATTGCGGGTAACCATCCTGATTTTTCCACGTTTGGTGGCGAGGCGGCGTTTACAGGGAAGGCGGGATCGCTGCCGGCGGCAGGTCTGCTGATCTCGATGGCGCAGCAAGGCTACCGGTGGGCGGATTATGCGGGGTGGGATTTTTGGATGAGCCAATCGGACGCAGACGGGAGCGAATATAAGTACTTTGCGCCGCGCGTGGCGCTGGTGCGGGAATGGGATTGGACTTTTGGGGCAGGCGACACGGTCAAGCGGACGGTGGGGCTGTTTAATGACACGCGTTTCGCCGATCCGATTACATGGTCTTGGACGCTCACGGTCGGGGATAAGGTCGTGGCCAGTGAATCGAAAGCGTACACGGTTCCGCCGGGTGAGCGGCAGATCGTGCCGGTGAGTTTCACGCTGCCGAATGTGGAAACGCGGCAAGAGGGGACTTGGCTGTTGACGTTGGCGGTTGGCGGCAAGGAAGTGTGGCGTGATACCAAGGCGGTTTCGGTTTTGAACACGTATTTGCCGCAAAAGGCTGCGGGTGTTGCCGGCCTTAACGCCGGGAATTTGTTGGTTTATGACCCCAACCATTCGCTGGGCGATTTTCTAACGAGCCGGAAGATACAGGCCACCGTGCTTAGCGACCTCAAGACTTTGCCGGACGATGGAAAGGTTTTGCTGATTGGCAAGGACGCGTTGGATGCGGCCGAGAGCACGTCGAGCCATCTGGCGGCGTGGGCGGCGCCTGGGCGGAGCGTTATTGTGCTGGAGCAGAAGAATCCGTTGAAATACCAGGCGTTGCCGTGCGATATGGATGCGGCGGTCAATGAAGGTCGGGTCGGCTTTGGCGAAGATCTTGAGCATCCGGTGCTTCACGGGTTGCTGCAGAAGGACTTTTTTGCATGGGGTGGAAGCGGTGGGAGCGAGGAGATTGTATACCGTAATGCTTACGAGAAGCCGAGCCGCGGGGCCAAGTCGCTGCTGCAATGCGACATGAGCTTGCACGCCACCGCGTTGGTGGAAGTGCCAGCGGACAAGGGCTTGCTGCTGCTGAGTCAACTGGTGATCGGCGAAAAGCTTGCCGGCAATGCGGTGGCGCAGCAACTGCTGACCAACATGCTCGGCTATGCGGCCACGTATAAGCAGGTCTTTCGCCCTGCCATGGTCGTCGCCGCGGACAGCCCGACGCTGGGCAAGGTCATCGATGCGATGGGCGTGCAGGCGATGAAGGTGGGCGACCCGCTGGAGGCCATGGCACACCAGAATTCCATTGCCATCGTCAGCGCCACGCCGGCGCATCTCAAGAGCCTGGCAAGCCATCTTTCGGAGGTCCGGAAGTTCACTTCGTCGGGCGGGTGGATTGTCTTGGCTGGGCTGACGCCTGAGGGGCTCGCGGATTTCAATACACTAGTCGGGGTGGAGCATCTTATTCGGCCGTTCGGCTCGGCGCGGCCGACGCTGACTAAAGATGGGCCGATGGCGATTGAACGCGTGCTGCTGGCTGCGCCGCGGAATCACCTGACGGCGGGGTTGTCGGCCAGCGATGTGTCGCTGTATTCAGGCAAGCGTATTTTTCCGTGGATGGATGGCAATTATGCGTTGCCCAACGAGTTTACGTACGTGGTCGATATCGACGATGTGGCACCGTTTGCCACCTCGGAGTTTGCGCATCTGGGCAACATTACCAATGGGTTCGTCAATGCCGACGGATGGCCGCTGATTCTCAACGCTCCGATTCCCAAGGATGGGAGTACGTTTGAGATCCCGCTGACGCTGCCGGCACCGCAGACTTTGACCGAGTTTACGTGGGTCGGCAACACGAACTATTGCCCGAGCACGCACATTACGCTGATCTTCGATGGCGACCGCGACCACCCGATGGGTTTTGATGTCCAGCCGATCGGCGATCCGCAGGTGCTGGCGATCACGCCGCCGCGAGCGGCGCGGCAGGTTACGATCCAACTCGACAAATTTGCGGAGGTGCCGGGCAAGGATCGTCTTCTGGGCATCGACAATGTTTCGCTTAAGGCTCAACGTTCGGCGGACTTCTATCAGAAGGTCAGGCCGATGCTGAACATAGGCGCGATGGTCGAGTATCCGCAGGGGCCGGGGGGGATGGTGCTGTGCAACGTCAATTTTGCGGCGCAGGAGGATGTGCCGCTGAACGCCGTGAGAAAACAGCAGATGCTCGCGGTGGTGCTGCGGAATCTCAAGGCGCCGTTTGCCGGCGGCCGGACGGTGATTGCCGGCGGGAATCTTGTGTATACGCCCATCGATCTGTCGAAACAGGCCAACCAGTACCGCAATGAGCGTGGCTGGTTTGGCGATAAGAATTTTACGTTTGCCGACCTGCCTGTGGGCAGTCAGAAACTCGGCGGCGTGAGTTGGAACATTTATGATTTCCCGACCTCGCCGGTGCCGACGGCGATCATGCTGGCGGGCGACCGGGTGCCCAATACCACGGCCAAGGAAGTTTCGGGTATTCCGGTTGGGTGCAAGGCCGATGCGCTGTTTTTCCTCCAGACTGCGCGCATGGGCCAACGGCATACGGCCGAGCTCAAGAAGGGCGTGAAGCATGAGATGTTCCATTATGTGATCCACTATGCCGATGGCAGCAACGTGACGGTCCCGGTCTATGCCGAGATCAACATTGACGACGCCAAGCAGCAAGGTCAGCCTGCGGCCCTGCCGGGGGCGCAAATCGCCTGGACTGCCAAATACGCCGGGACCGAGATGGTGGCGGTGGCGTACTCGATGCAGTGGAACAATCCCCATCCAGAGGTGGAGATCGTCAGCGTCGACATGGCTTATGGCGACCCGAAGAGCGGGACGCCGGTCCTGCTGGCATTGACGGCTGCTTCCGCCAAATAGGCTGGCTGCTGGAACTGGTTCTGTCACGCACCAGGCTCTTGTGGGGCGGGCGTCCAAGCCTGGCCGTCCGCGTATTCTAAGTTTCGTGCAGGCTTGGAAGCCCGCACTACAATGCATCGGCTGATCCGGCCTATATGGATAGGCTCTACATGCAAGCGTGTTTTTTCGGGGTCTTCAGCGAGAGACGGGCGGTTTGGCGGTTATGAAGAACGAGTTGTTGCTCCATAAGAATGACATGGTGGTGTTCGATGGCGACAGTCTGACCAATCGGCGGGTGCCTCCGGCCCTGGACACATGGCCTTATTTGCGATTGATGCACTGGGAACGCACGTATGCCGATGACGTCGCGGAGTTTCTATTTTGCAATCTGCCGGAGCTGGGCTTGCGGTTTCATAACGTCGGGGTGGGGGGCCAAAGCTCGCGGAATTTATTGGAGCGATTGGAAACGCAGGTGATTGCCCATCGGCCGGCGTGGGTGATCATGACCATCGGCAGCAACGATGTGGTGCAGAAGATACCACTGAAGGAGTTTGAGTGTTCTATCGAAAAGTACCTGCGGCAGATTCGTGAAACCTGCGGCGGGCGGGTAATGATCCTGGGAGGATTCAGGGCGGGCCCCCACCTGTCGGACGTGGCGAGCATGGGCCCGGGTCGGGTGCCTTATGACAGGATCCTGCGCAAACTGGGCCGTCGGCATCATGGCATATGGGTGGACGCAGGCAGGGCGCTATACCGTAAGGCCATGGCGTTGACTAAGACGTATCCGGGACACACGGTTTATTCGGATGGCACGCACCTTAATGCGGTAGGCAATCTCATCCTGGCGACCGAAGCGATCCGGGCGCTGGGGTATAGATGGTAAGGCGGGAGAAGAAAAGCGAGCCGCAGATGATCCGGCGGTAATGGCCGATGGCGGTTGGGGGCGAATACTGACGCGTTGGAAATGACAGAGTGGCCAGGTGTCTTTAAGATGGGGAAAGCGGACATAGCGGACATGTTGTGCTTAGCAAGGAATGGCAGATGATGAGCAAGAAAACCGATCCACAGACAGCTGAGGCACAGGGACCAAAGTGGGTGCAGATTTCCGGGCGGCAACTGACGGCGGGGGGGCAGGCGGTGCAACTTCGCGGGATCGGGCTGGGCAACTGGATGCTCGTGGAGCATTTTATGATCGGACTGCCGCAGGTGGATTACGTGATGCGGCAGGCGTTTCAAGAAGTGCTGGGGAGCGAGCGGGCGACGGCGTTCTGGGACGCCTACATGCGGAGTTACATTACGGAGTGGGATATTGAGGCGATTGCGGGGATGGGGTTTAATCATGTGCGGCTGCCGTTTAGCTATCGGCATTTTGAACGCGACGATGCGCCGGGGAAGTATCGGGAGGAGGGCTTTGCGCTGGTGGACCGGGTGGTTAACTGGTGCCGGCGGCATGGGCTGTGGGTGGTGCTGGATCTGCACAGTGCGCCGGGATGCCAGGCGTCGGACTGGAATGCCGAGAGCGGGTTTGGGGAGGTGCAGTTGTGGGATGATGAGCATTTCCAGGCGCGGACGGCGAACCTTTGGCGGGAGATTGCGCGGCGGTACCGCGACGAGCCGACGGTACTGGCGTATGAGATCCTCAATGAGCCGGTGACGGCGATTCCCGAGCAGGTGTCGCGGCTCAATGCATTTCATCACCGGTGCATCGCGGCGATCCGGGAGGTGGATCAGCGGCACGTGATCGTGGTCAACGGGGACAAGCACGCCACGGTGCTTTCGGCGTTGGATGATGCGACGTTTGCCGATCCGCAGGTGATGGCGGCATTTCATTTTTATTATCATTATTGCGCGGACATGCATGGCATACCGGCATTTCCGTGTGTGCATAATGGCAAGCGGATTGATGAGGAGTTTCTGGCGAAGCATTCGGGGCTGGACAAGAGGGCGGATGGGGAGCGGATTGCGCGGCCGGCATTTTTGGATGAGTTTGGATTTGGGTATTCCTCGCCGAGGGTGGGGGTGGACCGAGCGGTGCACGAGGCGATCATCAAATGGTGCGAAAGCGTGAATGTGCACTGGAATTTGTGGCATTGGAAGGATGTGAAGGGGATGGGGCTGCTGCATATGCGGCCGGGGACGCCGTGGCTGAAATTGTTGGAGAAGATCGGCGCGGGAGCCATGAGGTCAGCGGCGGATGGGGCGGTGAGGAACTACCTGGGAGAGGTGGATAAGTTGCTGACACTGGAGAGCAAACGGCGCTTTCGACTGCAGCAGGAAACAAGCCGGGATTTGCAAATGCAGATGCTCTGGACGCTGGTGGAGCGGATGAGCGATCTGACGGCTAGCGACTTAGCGGCGTTGGGGGCTTCATTTGCCAGTGATCAGTTTGAGTTTGACGAACCCATGGCGACGTTTCTGCGTGATTTCATGAATCGTCCTGCGCCCATTGTGGCTGCTACTGGGCCATCGGCGGGGTGATGATGGGGGTGATGGACCATGCGCGGCAAGTTGTTAGTTCCGCGGCGCCGCCTTTGGCGAAGAACGCGACGCCGAGGTGCTCGGCCGGGGGATAGATCACCTTGGAGACCACATGCAGGCCGCCGTTGATAAAGACTTCCAGGACAGATTGATCTAACAAAATGCGAAGCGTTATCTCATTGCCGGCGGATGGGGGCAGATCGATTCTGGTCCCGGCGACATCGATGCCAGTGGGGTCGCATGTCATTCGAACGCCCGCATTGCCATTGGTATCGCAGCGTAGGGCCAGGCCGAAAGATGCGGCGCCCCGGGTGCGAAGGGTCGCCTCGATGTCGAGCCCGGTTCCGCGGATGGGGAGAAGGGCGAAGCCATCGGTGGCGGTGGTCTTGTCGACGATTACGGGGTGTTGGCGCAATGCCTGAAACTCGCGCAGCGGCGTTTGGAGCAGATGCAGGTCGGAGGATAGCGTTACTTCGCGCGGAACGCCGATGCAGCCGGCCCAGCCATGGTTCTCGGCGAAGCCTCGAACCCAGATAAAGAGAATCTGCCTGCCGTCGGGGGAGATGAGGGTGTTTGTGGCGTAGGCGGAGCCGTAATCGACGATGCCCTCAACTTGAGAGGTGAAGCGCGGAATGGCTGGATCCAGGGCTCCCACAAAATAGTGGGGAGGTGCGTAGGGTGAGCAAAGCAGAACGATGTGCTGGCCAAACACCATGACGTTGGGGCACTCCATTGGGCGCGTGTCGTAATCGAAGATGGTTCCCTTGAAGGTCCACTGGGTTAGATCGGCATTGGCTGGCGAGTAGAGGCAGACGGTGCCGGGGCCATCGTGATGCTTGCCGCCGAGCACCATGTAGCGTGCCGAGTTGAAATCGAATACGAAGGGGTCGCGCCAGTCGTCGATCTTGTGAGCGTGAAGTTGTTCGGTGAGTACCGGGTGAGGATGCTTGCGCCAGGTCAGCAGATCATCATCCTCGGCCTGGGCGAGCCATTGCTCTGGATCGCGTTTTCCGATGCTGGTGTACAAAATGGCTGGGCGGCCAGAGCCGGTTGATACCATGCACCCGGAGAAACAGTGATCTTCGCCGTGGCTGATCGATGGCCAAAGCGCGATGGGCAGATGTTGCCAGTGCAACATATCGCGGCTGCGGGCGTGGCCCCAGTGCATGTTGGCCCAGGCATCACCGTAGGGGTTGAGCTGGTAGAAAAGGTGATACCAGCCGTTGTGAAACAGAGTTCCGTTGGGATCGTTCATCCATTGTGCGGGGGCGGCGAAATGGTACCTGGGTCGGGTCGGATCGGACTGGGCGTGGGTCGTCCCTTGGAGTACTGCGGCGTGGGCCTTGGTCAGAGCTGCAGTGCGCTCGTCATGGTCAAATTGGGGCATGGTCGTTTCCTTCTGACTCTTTAGCAATGGGGGGGTCTAGTCCAAAAACCGTCTTCCCGGCCGCCGTAATAGTCGGCAAGGACGGCGTCCATAATTCGGCTGGTGCGGGCGCCGCTTTGGCCGGTGCTGGGGCACGTGCCGTTGCCGAGCAACTCGTCGACGATGGTTTGGATGAGCGGCTGCTGGATGTGCAGCGGGTTGGGCAGGTCGAATTCCTCGACACCGTCGGCGGTCTGGAGTTTCACGGGGTCATTGCCGAAAGTGGGAAGGCTGATGCGGCCGAGGGTGCCGTTGATTTCGATGAGATCCTCGCGATGGCTGGCGGCGAAGTTCCAGTAGCCGGTGCCTGGCACGCCCTGTTGGGTGCGGAAGAGCATGGCCACCGTGTTTTCGACCGGTGTGGGTCCTAAGACGCGGGTCGCATGGCCGGCGGCGCCATCCAGCGGGCCCAAGAGAAAATCGAGAACATCCAGGGTGTGGCTGGCCAGATCGAGGAAAAATCCTCCGCCGGCGATCTCGGCATTGATCCGCCAGACGTTGCCATCCTTATCGCGCCATCGGTCACCGGTATAGCGGACGTAGATGCCAGAGAGCGCCCCGATTCGTCCGGCGGCGAGCAACTCCTGTACTTTCCGGAACCGCGGCAGTCCACGGCGATAGTATGCCACGAACAAGGGAACGCCCTTTTGGGCGAAGCCGTCCACCATGCGTGCGCACTCGGAATAGTTGCGGGCCATGGGCTTTTCCACGTAGCAGGGCTTGCCGCGAGCGAGTACTTCGAGGGCGTAATGTTCGTGAGTCTGGGGCGGCGTGGCGACATACACTGCGTCGACTTCTGGATCATCAATGAGCTGTGCCGCGTTGGAATACCACCGGGGGACGTTGTGCCGCTGGGCGTAGTCGGCCGCTTTGGCGGCATCGCGGCGCATGACGGCAACGAGGGCTGAGCCGCGGGCGTTTTGCAGGGCGGGACCGCTTTTAACTTCGGTCACGTCGCCACAGCCGATGATGCCCCAGCGGATGGTTTTCATGATGGATGCTCCAATGTGTTGCGTATTTTTTGGCAGCGGGAAATCATGGGAATAATACACGGAGTTGTTGGGAAATGCCTATGGGAAATCCGGTGTAAACGGCCAAGTGGATCTCGGCTTACTTGAAGGTTTTGCCTTCTGGCGACGCGGGGCGAGCGTCGCAGGTGCCGCCGAAGAGGCCCCAGCCTTGGGTCGGGCGAATAAGGGCGGCAGCACGCGGCCTCATCCCATGGTGGTCGATTTTTCGCATCTGGAACTTCGCATTTGGCAATTGCCTCGCGTAAACTACCGTCGATTGGGCATCATTATCATAAGGAGCTCTCATGTCGAATTTGCGCGTCACGGTCTGGCACGAACATCGTCACGAAAAGAAGAACCCGGTCGTCGCCGGGGTATACCCGAAAGGCATCCATGGATGCATTGCGGATTTCCTCACCGCTGCGGGCGGCATGGACGTCCGTACGGCCACTCTCGATGAGCCGGAGCACGGCCTTACGGATGCCGTTTTAAACTCCACGGATGTCATGACCTGGTGGGGGCATATGGCCCACGATGAAGTCTCTGACGCGGTCGTGGCCAAGGTCCAAAAGCGTGTGCACCAGGGAATGGGACTGGTGGTGTTGCATTCGGCGCACTTTTCCAAGATCTTCCGCCGTCTTATGGGCACGAGCTGCGACCTCAAATGGCGAGAATCAAATGACCGCGAGATTCTCTGGATCACGGCGCCGGGCCACCCGATCGTTCAGGGCATCAGTGATCACGTCATCATTGCCAAGGAAGAAATGTATGGCGAGTATTTCGACATTCCGGAGCCCGATGAAACGGTCATGATTTCGTCATTCCAACCAGGCGGCGAGGTATTCCGGTCGCTGGTTACTTACCGCCGCGCCGCGGGCCGAGTGGTGTATTTCCGCCCTGGCCACGAAAGCTTCCCCACGTATCACCAGAAGGAAATTCAGCAGATCATCACGAACGCCGTTCGCTTTGCCGCGCCTACGCCGGGCTCGCAGCCTGCGATCTTCGGCAACCGCCAGCCGCTCCCCTGAGCTCCGTGGCCACAGATTATCGCGGAAGTTACAACGCCCCGAGTGCTACCGGCCCTCGGGGCGTTTCTTTGCATGCTCGGACCGGAGCAGCTTATACGCTTCCTCCAAGGCTTGAGGGATGATTCGAACGCCGCCTACGACGCTCATAAAATTAATATCGCCACTCCACCGTGGAACGACGTGCCCATGCACATGTCCCGGCACACCGGCGCCGGCACAGCGCCCCAGGTTAAAGCCCATATTAAACCCCTGCGGGTTCATCGCCCCTTCCAGCAGGCTTTGGCCATGGACCATCAGTTCCATGATCTCAGCCCGTTCGGCCGGCTCGATGTCTCCAAGTTGGGCGGCATGGCGATAGGGCGCGACGAGCAGATGACCGTTGACATAGGGATACCGGTTGAGTGCCAGCAGACAGTGTTCCGACCGTGCGATGACGAGATTCTCCTGGTCTTTTTCCGTATCGTTGGCCAAGCGGCATAGGAAACA
>Ga0316217_10007271_pt1 | contig 10635 bp, 8 predicted proteins | sample 1anoAmetaG_FD_203633 | JGI IMG/M metagenome (GOLD analysis project Ga0316217, IMG submission 203633) | Freshwater microbial communities from Trout Bog Lake, Wisconsin, USA - 1anoA | ecosystem: Environmental > Aquatic > Freshwater > Lake > Hypolimnion/Profundal zone | place: USA: Wisconsin... | reverse complement strand
GCGAGGCCAATTACCGGCTCATCCGGCAGCACATCATGAAACTCAGCGGTTACACGCCGGCCATCGGCGAACTCCTCGGCCTTGAACGGCCGGTGTCCGCGGCGCCGGCCATGGTGATGGGCAGCGGCACCACGTTGGTCATGCACGGCGCGGCCCTGGTCACCGGCGGCGCGCAGATCAAATGCGTCAAGGGCAGCGCTCAAGCGGTGGACGTCTATAGTCAGCGCGACGGCGACGCCAATCCGGTGTTACTCGCGCGGGTGATGTATTTCCCGTATGTGGATAATCGTCCCCTGCTCGTGGCCGGCAAGCCGGAGAAGCGGAGCTACTACGGCATCGCCGTTAGCCATGACCAACAGTATGGCGACCCCAGCGCCGTGATCACCGTCATCGTCAGCGCTTGAAAGAATCCCGCGGACGCTGGCCGCAGTGGGCGTCCCCCATCTAAGAAGAAGCGTTCCGTCACGTGGCAGCCGGCCGCGCCCGTCCCGCCGGTCGGCCCCACGGCGGATGCCTATCAAATTGCCGGCTACACCGACGGCCTTGTCGGCGCGGCCAAGCCCGGCTGCGACATCCTCAAACCGCATTATGATTCCGGCCTGAAATGGCCGGACAAGAACAACCCCCAACCCACCGACATGCTTTGGGGCGGCGGCGTCCGCGCCGGTCTCAAATGGGACGGCACCTTTTACCGGGACGCGACCCGCTATCCCGCCGGCGGACAATTCTTCTGGAGCGCGTACTTCAAACCCGGCAGCGCGCCCGGGATCAAGCTCGGCTACTGGTTCAACTTCGGTTCCGGCTGGAGTCATCTCGCCAACGACGATTGCACCCAAATCCTGACCGGAGCCAGCCAGCGCATCTATTGGGACAGCAGCACTGGCCATTGGCAATTGGTCATCGAAGCGACCATGTTCGTGACCTACGCCGTGGTGAACGTCTGGACCGGCATCAAACAATCCGGCAACGACCCCACCGGAACGTACACCAGGATTACCGGCTGCGATCCGTTAGCGACATTGACTGTGGAAGTCGCGTAGTTCGGTGACAGCCTTTTTCTTTATTTGTCAGATTGAATTTGTTAAAGGACTGGGATGCGCAATCTCCGCAGTCGCGTAATCGGCTGGCAGGCGCGCGTGGCGGCCCAGTTGGCGCGCCGCACGCCGAGCGAGAACGCATTTCTATTTTTGTTGCCGGTGGTCGGCATCGTGGTCGGGTTGACATCGGTGGCCATCGCGCATGTGCTGGCATTCCTGCAGAATCATATCTGGGGCAGTGGCACGAGTTTGTTGGAGGCGGCGCAAAGTCTTGAGCCGCGCTGGTGGTGTGTGGTCATTCCTCTAGTCGGCGGAATCATCGTGGGCGTTATCGGCTGGGGGTTCAAGATCGAGACGCGCGGGGCCGGGACGAGCCGGTTGATTCAGGCGCTCTCGTTGAAGGGCGGCGTGATTTCGCTGGGCGAAACGTTGCGCTGGTTGTGCGCGGCCTTGGTGACGCTGGCCACCGGCGGGTCTCTCGGACGCGAAGGCCCCATGATGCGCCTGTCGGCCGCGCTGGGTTCAAAACTGGGACGGTTGTGCCAACTGGAGCCACGCCATTTGCGGATGCTGGTCTGCGCGGCGGCGGCCTCGGCGTTGGCGGCGGTCTATAATTCGCCGATTGGCGGCTCGATGTTTGCCCTCGAAATATTGATGGGCAGCTTTGCGCTCGATGTTTTCGGGCCGGTCGTGGTCGCGTCAGTGCTGTCAACGCTGGTGTTCCGCATGGCGATGGGGAACCTGCCCCGCTTCGTGATTCCGCACTACGAGCTGGTGTCGGCGTGGGAGTTGCCGGCATATCTTGTGCTGGGCGTTCTGGGCGGTGTGGTCTCGCTGCTGTTCGGGAAGGCCTTATATTGGGCGGAGGATGCATTTGAGAAATTGCCGGGACCGCGCTGGCTCAAGCCGGCGCTCGGCTTCGGACTCCTCGGTTGTATCGGCCTGTTTCTGCCGCATGTCTTCGGCAACGGCTACGACCCGGTTAACATGGTGCTGCACGAGGATGTGAGCCTGCCATTCAAGCTGCTGCTCATTCTGCTGGTCGCCAAAATGCTGGCGACGGTGCTGACGTTTGGTTCTGGTGGGGCCGGTGGGTTGTTCATGCCGTCATTGATGATTGGTGCGCTGCTGGGCGGTGCGTTTGGGCATCGCATCCACCTCTGGTTCCCGGCGCACACTGCCGAGCAAGGCGCGTATGCGCTGGTCGGCATGGGCGCGATTGTGGCCGGCACAACGCACGCGCCGATTACCGCCATTATGATGATTTTCGAGCAGACAAATTCCTATCAAATCGTTTTACCGTTGATGTTTGTCTGTGTCATCAGTCATCTCACTGTTCGATTGTTTGGTGCGCGGTCGCTTGATGAAGAAGCCTTGCGCCGGCGTGGCGTCAAACTTCCGCGCGGCGCTGAAGGTGGCGTGATGCAATCGTTATCTGTTGCCGATGTCATGCACGACGACGTTACCGCCGTGAACCACTCCGTGCCGTTTAACAGTGTCGTCGAGCGTTTCCTCAAGGAGCCGTACAATTTCCTCTACGTCACCGACGGCCACGGCAAATTCCTCGGGGCGATCCGGCTCCATGCGCTCAAGGAAATGTTAAACCAAGGCGATGCGCTCCAAACCGTCATTGCGCACGATCTGCTCGACGACACATTTGAAGTCGTCACCCCGGAAGATAAACTGGCCGACACAATGGAAAAGTTTTGGCGGCAGAATTGCGAACGCTTGCCGGTGGTCAATAACTTAACCGACCGGAAGCTTGTCGGCTGGATGTCTAAACGTGACATCATTGGCGTGTATAGCCAGGAAATCTTGCGCAAGCGGCAACTGCTCGGCCATTTTGTCGTTCAGGATGAAGCCGAGAAGCGCGACATGTTTGTCGAGTTGCCGGAAGGATTTGAACTGCGCACCGTTGAGTTACCGGAACAATGCGTGGGGCAGACCTTGGCGCAACTGGCCCCGCGTTCCAGTTTTGGCGTCCACGTTCTCGCCATCAAACAGCGCGATCCGCTGACCGGCAAGGATTCGGTCGAATTGCCGGGACCGCAGACGCAATTACGCGAAGGCGACCGCCTTGCCGTCATTGGTCAAGGCGACGCCATCGCCCGCTTTATTGCTGCGCTCGCGCCGGCATCCTGAAAACCTTTGCCCACCTTGCCAGCTGTGCTAGAATCAGCGCCGTGCGAACACTCCTTTTCATTCTTGCCGTGGCGCTGGCTGGTCAAGCCGGCGCGGACAATATCCGACCAATCCGCTTAATGACGCGTGATGATTTGGAATTAGCCGGCGTGTATTATCCGGTCGCCACGAACTCCGCCGCGGCGGTCTTGCTGATCCACTCCTACGGCAAAAACCACGAAGAGTGGGGGCCAGTCGCCCCGTTGTTTCAAGAGAACGGCATCGCCGTCCTCGCTATTGATCTGCGCGGTCACGGCAACAGCACACGCCGCTTGACCGCCGATGGTGTGAAGACGTTGGATTACCACAATTTCAGCCAGCAGGATTTCACGGACATGCTGCTCGACATCAACCAAGCCTACGACTGGCTGTCAACCCAACCCGGGATTGACGCCAAACGGATCGCGGTCGTCGGCTCCAGCATCGGCGCCAACCTCGCGCTCCGCTACGCCGCATTCAATGACGAAGTCGCCGGCCTGATCCTCCTTAGCCCGGGCATATTCTACCGCAACCTGCGCACCGACGATGCGATTACCCACTTTGGCAGACGTCCGTTGTGCATCGTGGTCAGCCAAGACGACGAGTATGCCCTGGAATCGTCCAAGTACCTGATCGACTTGCGCCGCCGCGCCGGGCAAGCCGTGGTGTCGAACGAACTGGTCACCTGCTCCGGCAATCTGCACGGAGCCGCGATGCTGACTGGCGTGAAGAATTTGTCGGGCGTAGTGTTCGGCTGGCTCGAACATATTTTATCACTCCCGCCCAGCCAGCCAGTCCCCGACCCGATTTCGTCAGTCACGGCGACAAATCTGCCGCCAAGCCCGAAACGCGTCGAGAGCGATAAACACCGTTAAGGCCTGCATCACCGTCGCCAGCCCGCACGTCAGCCGCAACATCAGCACCTGCCCTGCCGGCGCCGTCGCAATCTGCCCCCACCACTGGTGAACGCTTTCCACACCGGCCACCAGCACCGTCACCAGTAAGAACACAAACGGAATGCCGGTGCAAAACGCATACCGGCGCTTCGGCGCATACCGCAGCAGACACGTCGTCCCGACCGCCAATGCGATGGATGCCAGTAATTGATTTGCAATCCCAAGCATCCGCCAGAGCACGTTCAGGTTTCCGGTATAGAGCAAGTATCCCCACGCCACGCACACCACCGCGCTCGACAAAATATTCATCCCCCACCGCGGCTTCCCGCCGCCCACCGCCCGCGGCGTGAACGTCGTCGCCGCCTCCTGAAACACAAATCGCGCCACCCGCGTCCCCGTCTCCAGCAGCGTCAGGATGAACAGCGCCTCGAACATGATGATGAAATGGTACCAGTAGCTCATTAACTGCTTCAGCCCCGGTAAACTGCAAAATACTTTCGCCATCCCCACCGCCAACGTCACCGCCCCGCCGACCCGCCCCGCCAAATGCTCCTGCGTCCCCTGCTCCAGTGCCGGCAACTCCCGCACCGCCAAATCCCAACCGTGGTGCGCCGCGACCGACTGCACCATCGCCGCGTGTGTGGCCGGGTTCGTATTGATCGCGAAATAATCACCCGGTTCCAACGCACACGCCGCCACCAGCGCCAGCACCGCCACGAACCCTTCCACCAACATCGCCCCGTACCCGATCACCCGCATATCCGATTCCCGGTAAATCATCTTCGGCGTCGTCCCCGACCCGACCAGCGCATGAAACCCCGAGATCGCCCCGCACATCACCACGATGCACACAAACGGCCAGACCGTCCCCGAAATCACCGGCCCGTCACCGTGAATGAACGGCGTCAGCGCCGGCATCTTCAATGTCGGATGGGCGATGAATAGTCCCGCCCCGAGCACCACCATCACCCCGATCTTCATGTACGAGCTCAGATAATCCCGCGGGCACATCAGCACCCACACCGGCAAACAGGCCGCCACAAACGCATACGCCGGCAACATCAGCGACAATGTTGATTTATCGAACAACAACAGATGCCCCGCCCCCGACGCCGCAAACGTCCTCCCGAAAATTACTCCCGCCATCACAATCGTCACCCCGATCGCCGACGCCTCTGCCACCTTGCCGGGCCGGATCTTGTACATCCACAACCCCGTCAGCAATGCCGCCGGCACCGTCACCAAAATCGTGAACATCCCCCACGCGCTGTCCGCCAACGCGTTCACCACCACCAGCCCGATGCTCGCCAGCGTGCAAATGATAATGAACAACGTCGCCACCGAACTTGTCACCCCCGCGACCGGCCCGATGTTCGCCCGCGCAATCTTCGGCAACGACAGCCCGTCCTGCCGCACCGACGCCCACAGGATCACAAAATCATGCACCGCCCCCGCGAGACAAGCTCCGATGATGATCCAGATAAAGCCCGGCGCGTAACCCCATTGCGCTGCCAAGACCGGCCCCACCAACGGCCCCGGCCCCGCAATCGCCGCAAAGTGATGCCCGAACAACACCAGCTTGTTTGTCGGATGATAATCCACCCCGTCCTTGAGCCGATGGGCGGGCGTTGCCTTCTCATCGTCGAGCAAACAAACCTTGGCCGCGAGGAACGCCCCATAGAACCGGTACGCCACCGCAAACGCCGCCAGCGACCCGATGATTAGCCACAACGAATTCATAAATGCGGAAAGTACCATAACCGCCCCCGGTTTGGAAACATGTACGCCGCGGCCTTTTGACAACTTCCCCTTGCATCGCATATACATTGGCCAATGGCACCCAAACGCAAGAATCCAATCGTGGCCGCATTGCAACCATTCGTTGACAATCATTTACTGGCCGGCGCAGTCACACTGGTGGCAACCAAAAATAAAATCCTCGACGCGTCGACCGTTGGCTTCGCCAATCTCACCACCCGCACGCCGATGCAGCCGGACAACGTCTTCTGGATCGCCTCCATGACCAAACCGATGACCGGCACCGCGCTGATGATGCTGGTGGATGAAGGCCGTGTGAACGTGGAAGATCCAGTCGAAAAATACCTGCCGGAGTTCAAAGGCCAGATGGTCATCGCCCAGCAAGACAAGCGGCAGATCGTACTGCGGCATCCGACCCATCCGATTACCGTCCGCAACGTGCTGACACACACGAGCGGCCTGCTGCCCCGCACGGCACTGGAACAACCCACCTTGGATGTGCACCCGTTGCGCACGTCCGTGTTGAGTTATGCGATGACGCCGTTACAATTTCAGCCGGACACCCAGTACCAGTATTGCAATGCCGGCACCAATACCGCCGCCCGCATCATCGAAGTCGTGAGCGGCCAACCTTACGAAACTTTTATCGCGACCCGGTTGTTCCAACCACTCGGCATGACCGAAACCACTTTCTGGCCCAGTGCCTCCCAAATCCGCCGGCTGGCCCGCGTCTATCAACCCAACGCCGCGAACACGGGACTGGAAGAGACCACACTCTCCTACTTCAAGCACCCGCTCCATGATCGCCGCCGGTATCCCTTCCCGGCCGGCGGCTTGTTTTCGACGGCGCGCGACGTGCTCCGGTTCGGCCGGATGATCCTCAACGGCGGCACGTGGGCCGGGCGCCAGTATCTGTCGGCAGCCGCCGTCCGCGAAATGACCCGCCGGCAAACCGCCCCCGAACTTTCGGACGGCTACGGATATTGCTGGCTAGCTGGTAATGGCTGGAGTGGCCACGGTGGCGCGCTCGCAACCAAGTTTACCATTCACTGGCAAGCCGGTTTGGTCACAGTGTTGCTCGTGCAATACCTTGGCCCGTGGGAAGAGAGCGACAAGTTCCGGCAGGCGTTTGAGCGAGCGGCGTTACAGTTAAAGAACTAATCCTGAACCTAATTTTCTGATTGGCAATCCGGCTCACAGTGACACACCGGCAGACGGCCGCGCCTCCCCCGTGCTGAGCTTTTGACATACCGCCGCGAATCGCCTATGCTCCGTGGGTGTCAACCAAACGCAACGTCAAACCATTCAGCCGAAACCCAAAGACCAAAACCCGCGTCCTCGCGACTAAATCCAGCCTACTGAAGGCGAGTCATACCTTTCGCACCAAGCCGAAGGCGGCTGCCAAACCCGCCGTTGCTAAGGTTAAAAAGGCCCGCAAAACTGTCATCGCTCGGGTCATTGTCCCTGTCGTAATTCCCGTTGCCGCACCGCTCGCAGTCGTCTCCGCCGACGTGGAGCAAGCCAACAAGCTGGCCATCACCCTCGCCCTGGCGAAGATCAATGACGCACTGAAGGCCGTGAAAATCGCTGAGCGCGCGAAGTGCGACAAACACATTCAGGAAGCGGAAGCCAAGGCGATTGCGGCCCGCGCGGCGGTGTATCTCAAAGCCAAGCAAGCCGGCAAGTTCCCCACCACTTGGACCTATCCCAAAGAGTTTCTCCCATAAGCAAACCCGTGAACGGTCGCGACCCGGGTCGGCTAGACATCAGCAATCTCTTTTAGTTCCGGTCCCCGAATTAACTCGTCGCATTTGGGACAGAACAGAAGTTTACCGGCTTGAGCAAGTGGGATTTCGATTGTTTTTCCACACCGCTTGCATTGGTAAAAAAACAGATTCCCCCGCCGAACCGGTAGCATGATTGTTCCGTTACAACTGAGACAACGCAATCCCTCTTCGCCTTTCAGTGCGATGTCAATTTTCACCGCCTGATTACAATTATGATGCGGGCAGGTGTACAGTATGGCGGCAGTAGGGACGAGCACTTGGGAATTGCACTTTGGACAGATGGTTTGCTTCCCGGCATTGGCATCATCCGTCACCACCGGCCTCCAGCACGATTCGCATTTGAAAAGAATTTTTGGCCGCGCCATGAATTCAATCGCGCTGACTTGGGTTCTAAAAAACCTCCCCTCCTCCATGCCGACTAGTGCGAGCGCGATGGAAATCGCGGTATGAAAGGTTTCCGGCGTCATCCGGTCTTTACTGAGATAAGCCGCTCTGTGCTCGGCCAGTTCGGGGGCAATCTGTTGCGGCTCCCGGCCGGAAATTACCACGACCGGGATCCGGTGATTGTTCTTCCGCAATTGTTGCAGGACTTCGCCTTGGCCAGCCTCCGGTAAATTCCAATCTAGAATCAGCAACGCAAACTCTTTCTGAGCCAACTTCACAAGCGCGGCCTTGCCGTCAATTGCAAAATCGAGATCCAATGTAAGCTTGAATGTCTGAACATTCTTAAGGTGAATCGTCGTCAGATGTTGATCAACCAAGTTATCATCCACTATCAAGATCGGTAAAGTATTAGCGTCTGTGGTCATGGGCCATTAATGTCTGGATGCTAACATCCATTTAGATTTGAGGAACAGGTTCATGAATTAGCAGTCAACCTTATCAACTCGCTTCTATGGTCATAGACATAGCATTCCACATGTAATGAAGCAAGTCAGCGTCTGAATAAATAGCGCATATCTACCCAGCTTCAGGCTATGGCGGCAGGCTTACCGTTGGTGAATTACCGAATCAGTAGCCAACTCAACTCACTGGCCGCCGCGGGCGGTGTGGCAAACTGTACCGTAAAGCCTTCCGCCGTCCGGTTCACAATCGCATGGTTGGTCAACCAGGATAGTTGCAGCACCACCATGTAAGCATTGTCGGTTTCCGCCTGTGGGAACTTGATCACTAGCTCTTTGCTCCCCGCCGGCACCGGTTGATTGAGACCGCGCAAATTGCGAGCCGGCTTGTCGCCGCCGGACAATCCCGCGGCTGTCATCAATCCACCCGAGAAGTTAAAGTCGCCGGTCTCACGCGAAACGGTGAGGCTGGCAGTCTTCGGCGGATGATTGGTAGCGATGTCGTAGTTCCATTTCAGTGGCTGAACATGGTACGGCTGGGTGAAGAGAATCGCCGCATTGCCGGTATCGGCGGCAAACTTGATGCCGGTATTGCATGTGGCCTCGAAGTTGAAATATTTGTCCCACATCGGATTTCGGTCATATCGGGTGGCCTTTTCCTTTTCGATGTCGGTGGAGCCCCAGTGGAGATAGAACACGGAATCCCGCATAACCCCACCATTGGCGACGTCAAACACCGGTGACGGGAACGCGCCTGGCACCGCATCCCACATCCATGACCGGAACGGGATCGGCTTGAATGGATCGGAGCCCATCGCTTGCTCGATTGGATCGGCCGCGGCGAAATCGACTGGTGTTCCAGTCGAGGAAGTCGGCGCGATCCGGATCGTGCGCTTCGAACCGAGCACGCCATCCGCCACGTCGTAGGCATTGGCGCCGGGCGCGATGACGTAATGGAGTGGTTTTTCGTGGCCGTCCCAGGAATAATTGTCGGGTTTATAGAGCGTGGGCGAGCCGGCGGCTTTCGCGCCCCACCAATGCCGGATGATCTGCATGTCTTTCGTGCCATCGGCGTTTTTGGTCACGCTATCAATCAGATACCAACGGCGAACATCCTTGGTGTTCATCACATATTCGTCGGGTTCGTTCACCGCGAAATACCGGCCCACGACCTCATCGGTGACCGGCGCATCCGCCGAGAACCGAATCAAGCCACCCATATGCAGCGACCCCATCCCGATCTTATTGGGGACGACCAAGGTGGGATATGTCTGACCGTGGTACACAGGATTGTCCATCGGCTTATTATATTCGATGTACGAGGCGGGGCGGACGATGTTGACGGTGCCGTTGGTGACCCACTTCGCTGTATTTAGATTAATAATGGGCCGGCCGGTGCCGAGCGTATTGGCTTTGGGGCCGTTCTTAAAAACCAGTTCGTCGGTCGCCGCAGTCCATTTCTCCACTTCACCGCGAAAGATGCTGGCGTCGGAATTCACAAAGGCGGCGTAGAGTACATTGTTTTCGTCGCCGGCCGTGGAGTGCGCATCGCCCATGTACATGTTACGGGCGTCGAAGATATAGTTGTCGCCTTGGGAATAATTGTGGCGCTCGACCCACACGTCAAAGGTTTGGTTCTCATTGTGGGAATAGGTGTCCATCTTGATTGAGTTGACATGGTTTTTATTGCTGAGGATCGCACCCTTTTGCACATCAATCGGAGTGTCGGCCACGAAGTACCACATTTTTTTCTCCTTGTCGTAACCGATGGATTTGACATACAGCCGATCCACACCCGCGCGATTATAAATCGTGTTGAGAAATTCGCCTGGGAAGATGCCGCGGATGGTGGACACGTAGAACTTTTGATCCGCGCCGGCTTTGACATCCGCTTGGAGCCAATCATGGTAACTGGTCGAACCGCGCAAGATGGTGTTTTTCAATTCGATCACCGGATCCATGTCCCAGGAGGGCAGGCTCTCGCCGGGCGCCAAGTTCAACACCCGGTCAATCACCATCCCAGTCACCTGTGGCGGTTGTATCACCGGCGACCGTCCGCGCGCGTCCACCACCGTGATTCCGACACCTGCGTGCCAGTTTTTAGCCGAGGCCGGTGGGGCCGGGAACCGGAGCTCATGCTGGCTATTGTTCTTGG
>Ga0316217_10007270_pt1 | contig 10637 bp, 13 predicted proteins | sample 1anoAmetaG_FD_203633 | JGI IMG/M metagenome (GOLD analysis project Ga0316217, IMG submission 203633) | Freshwater microbial communities from Trout Bog Lake, Wisconsin, USA - 1anoA | ecosystem: Environmental > Aquatic > Freshwater > Lake > Hypolimnion/Profundal zone | place: USA: Wisconsin... | reverse complement strand
GGCTTTAACACCAAAAAGCTACACCAAACTCCTTAAAAACGACGCTAACTCTTTCGTCTTAAAATCAATATAGGGCGCGTCAATATCCATTTGTTCGGATGCTTCGCGATACACATCAAAGTGGTTGGGTAAAATCAGTATTGTACGCATTCCCAAATGATGGGGAACCACGAGGTTTTTAGCCAAATCCTCGAACATCGCCGCGCGCGATGGATCAATTTGATATTTATTTAGAAACTTTACATAGGTTGCTTCTTCGGGCTTGGGCGTAAAATCAGCGGCGACGATATCAAATACTGCTTCGAATTTGTCGATGATGCCAAGTTTACCAGCTACATTTCGCGCGTGTGCTTCCGAGCCATTGGTGAGAATAAGTTTCCTCCCGGGCAGTTTTTCAATCGCTGTTCCCAAATCAGGATCGGGCGCTAAGCCTGAAACATCAATATCATGCGCGAAATCGAGAAACGGGCCCGGTTCCATGCCATATTGTTCCATCAGGCCTTTTAACGTGGTACCATATTTCTGATAATAATATTTCTGCAAAGCGCGGGCGGAGAGGCCATCAATGCCAAACATATCGCCTAAAAACAGCGTAATGCGTTGATCAACCTGCGGCCATAAAGCGGATTCGGGCGGGTAGAGCGTATTGTCGAGATCGAAAATCCAAACATTGACGTGGGCGAAGGCTTTTTGGAGCATTTGGTAATCGAACTATCCCATTGTTAGTCATTAGAAAAGTTGGACCTTAAAGAAGCTTTTTTAACAAGGGATGATGAAATACCTGACCCCATGATAAAATCTTTCCGATGGATCAATTTAGGTGTATCATATTGACACCTTGGAGCTATTGCATGAGCATCGCAGCCTTTGATACTTTAAAATTCGCGCAAAATCTGCGTGACAAAGCTAAATTAACGCCTGAACAGGCCGAGGGAATTTCAGAAGCCTTTGCCGACGCTACAAGCGAGCAAATGGTCACAAAAGCCTATCTCGATACGAAGCTCAAGGAAATGCAGCTCACTTTAGGTGGTATGATTGTCGCTCTGGGTGGCGTACTGGTTGCAGTAAAATTTTTAGGACACTAAAGGAAGAGCTTTACGAGATTATGCTATCTACCGCGTAATCAACGTCCCCGCGCCATGATCGGTCAGGAGTTCAAGCAGCACCGAATGCGGCACCTTGCCATCCAGAATAACCACCCCTTCAACGCCTTGCTCCAGTGCATAGATGCAGGTTTCAACCTTCGGGATCATGCCGCCTGTGATCGTGCCATCCGCGATCAGGGCATGGATTTGCGCGACATTGAGTTCCGGGATGAGGTTTTTGTTTTTATCCAAAACGCCCGGTACATCGGTGAGCAGCAATAAACGCTTGGCCTTTAGCGCGCCTGCAATCGCGCCAGCAAATGTATCGGCATTCACATTATAAGTTTGGCCATCGACGCCGTTGCACACGGGCGCGAGTACGGGGATGAGTTCGCGGCCTAAAAGCGCTTCCAACACGCGGCTATCGACGCTTGCTGGCTCGCCGACAAAGCCTAAATCGACTTCGGTTTCGAGCTTGGTGGAATCATCCACCACTGTGCGGGTTACTTTTGACGCTGTTACCATATTGCCATCTTTGCCGCACAGGCCGATGGCGCGGCCGCCTTCATTGTTGATAAAGCCGACAATCTGCTTGTTGATGAGACCTGCCAAGACCATCTCGACGACATCCATCGTGGCCTTGTCGGTGACGCGCAATCCGGCGGCAAATTCGCTCTTGATGTTGAGCCGCGACAGCATCGCGCCAATTTGTGGTCCGCCGCCATGCACCACGACAGGGTTGACGCCGGATTGTTCCAGCAAAATCATGTCTTTGGCGAAATCCCGCGCCATCTGCTCGTCGCCCATCGCGTGACCGCCATATTTCACCACGATCGTGGCTTCATCATAGCGTAGCATATGCGGTAAAGCGTGGACGAGAAGTTCGGCTTGTTCATGCGGATTGATTTGGGTCATCCTACGATCCATTCACGATAGGAAATAGTCATCAATGGCCTCTTAGACGATCCGGACGGTTCTGTCGCGGGGGGATCAGCGCATTTTAGGCGCAAAAAGTGCGGCAACCGATAAAATGATCCAACTCGCGATCAAGATCACCCCGCCTGAGGGCGCTGCCATCGGAAAAAGCGAATGATCAAAAAACGCCCGCACCGTTAAATCACCTGAAAATAAAATAACGCCAACCGCTAGGCCGCCTATACCTAAAAGCCCCAAACGCATTGCCAGCAGTCTACTGCGAAGCGCCGCAAGCCCGGCCATAATCGCAGGCGTATGCACAAGCGCCATCAAAGCCGCCGATTGGAGCGAAGGCGCAGAGGATATATGCGCCGCCGCTGCTGCAAGCGCTACGCCAGCAGCCCCTAGAAGCCCTGCCAGAACGGCCAGGAATCGTTCAATCAGCACCATTAAACGTCCACTCCACGTTGCACGAGCAGCCGCATAATACCCGCGCGCAATTCGCCAATGCCCTCACCTGTTTCAGACGAGGTAAAGAGCACTTCTGGATGCGCCGCAGGCCGTTTGATCAAACCCGCCTGCACACTTTCAATCCGCGCTTCCATTTCACTTTTTTTCACTTCGTCTTTTTTTGTGAGTATAATTTGATAGGGCATAGCGGACACATCAAGCAGATCAAACATCTCGACATCCGGCGGCTTTAAGCCATGCCTGCCATCCACCAGAACGAACACGCGCACCAAAGACGAGCGGCCTTGCAAATAGGCGTGCATCAGCTTCGTCCAATCGGAAATTTTCTCTTTCGATACGGCTGCATAGCCATAGCCGGGCATATCAACGAGACGCAAAGGCTCGCTACCTGGAACACCCAACGCAAAAAAATTAAGCTGCTGCGTGCGCCCCGGCGTGTTCGAGGTGCGGGCCAGGGCATTGCGGCCCGTAAGCGCATTGAGCAGCGATGATTTACCGACATTGGAACGGCCAGCAAAGGCAATCTCGGCTGGCCCTATCGGCGGTAAACCATCAATCTTAGAAGCCGCCCAAATGAACTCGCAATGGCCTGCAAAGAGCTTGCGGCCGCGCTCAAAGAGATCGTCGGGGTCAACTTCACCCATCACGGTTTCTTGCGCATCAGACCGCTAAAACTTTTCGCCAAATTATCCCATAGCTCCACCTTCACGCCATGGCGGCGCATGATGAGATATTGTTGGGTCACAGACAGCGTATTGTTCCACGACCAATAGATCACGAGGCCTGCGGGGAACGAGCCCAACATGAAGGTGAATATCACCGGCATCCATGAGAACATCGCCTGTTGCACAGGGTCTGGCGGCGCGGGATTCATCTTCATTTGTACAAACATGGTAACGCCCATAATCAAGGGCCAAATGCCGATCATGAGGATCGTTGGCGGCGTCCATGGAATAAGGCCAAACAACGTAAAGACCGATGTGGGATCAGGCGATGCTAAATCGCGAATCCATCCGATAAATGGCGCGTGCCGCATTTCTATCGTCACATAAAGCACTTTATAGAGCGAGAAAAAGACTGGAATTTGAATCAACATCGGCCAGCATCCGGCAATGGGATTAATTTTTTCTTTCTTATAAAGCTCCATCAATTCCTGCTGTTGCTTTACCTTATCCTCAGGAAAGCGCTCTTTGATGGCGGCCATTTGCGGCTGTACCGCTTTCATCTTTGCCATTGAGGCATAGCTCTTATTGGCGAGCGGGAAGAAGGCTGCTTTCACCAACACAGTGACAATCAAAATCGCAAAGCCAAAATTACCTGTCCAATGGAAGAAAAATTCCATCATCTTGAACAAAGGCTTGGTGAAGAAATAGAACCAGCCCCAATCGATCAAAAGATCGAACCGTTTAATGCCTAGCGTATCGGCATAGCCATCCACGGTTTTGACTTCCTTAGCGCCCACAAACAACCGCTTGGTGGAGGTTACCGATCCACCCGCCGCCACCGTCAGCGGGGGCTGCGTCATATCCACCTGATAGATTTTGGTCGGGCCATCAAGGCTGCGGAAAACCGTATCATAGGGCGTGGCCTGATCCGGCACGAGCGCAGCGGCCCAATATTTGTCCGTAATCCCCGCGAAACCGCCCGTGGCCGTCTTATATTGAATGCCCTTGCCGGAAGCGCCCGGCACCGGATCGGCTTTATCGGCTTTATCATAGGTCAGCTCAGCTAAACCTTGGTCGCCGATGAAACCTACAAAACCTTCATGCAGCACATAGGTGCCGACCACTTTTGGCTTATTAAACCGCTCAATACCGCCATAAGGAATGAGCGTCGCCTCGGTTGATCCCGTAGCGTTTACCGTGTCGGTTATGGTGAACATATAGCCATCATCGACCGCGATCTCGCGCTTGAAGATAAAGCCCTGGCCGTTATCCCATGTCAGCACCAGAGGTTGCTTTTCGGTGAGCGCTGTAACACTCGCCGTCCAGACGGTTGAGGAGGAGGGAAGCTCAATCTTTGTACCCGGTGCCGCCAACCAGAAAAAGCGTGCGAAATAGGCATCCGGCGTCCGATCTGGCGAAAACAACACGATATTGGGCGAAGATAGATCAACCGTCTCGCGATAGGCCTTGAACGACACGTCATCGATATCGCCGCCTTTGAGCGAAAGGGAACCTTTCAATTTCGGCGTATCGATCTTCACCCGAGGGCCTGCTGCCAAAGCTTCCTCGCGGGTTACACCTCCCCCAGCGGCATTGATCGTTGCGGGCAACGCCGCCGCGCCATTGGCCGCAGGCGCTTGTTGTTGCGCCTGATCGGGCAATTTGGCCACGATATCCGCCTGTTTCTTGGTTTCAAGCAACGGCATACCGAAATAATACTGCCAGCCAACCAGTACGGCCACGGAAAGGGCGATAGCGAGAATGAGGTTCTTGGTATCTTGCATGGTCTTAAAGACTGCTCGGTAAGGGCTTCAACGATGGCGATGGGCGAGGTTTCAAGCGCGAAATCCCGTCAATGAGTTCGGCGGTAAGGGTTTCAAAAGGTGCATCGAGCACGGCCCGACGTCCGATAAGCACATAGTCGGTACCGGGGAAAGCGACAAGACGTGCATGTAAGCGAATGACTTCCCGCAACCGACGCTTGATCCGGCTGCGTTCCACCGAATTACCCGTTTTTGTGGTGACGGTGAGGCCAAAACGAGGGCCACCCATCGCATTTTTACGGGCAATGGCCTGAATCGTGAAAAGCGCCGCATGGTGGCGGCGCCCTTTGGCAGCAGCAAGAAATTCGACGCGCTTGGTCAGCCAGACGGCGGATTTGGGCGTTTTCATCGGTCCCATCCGCGGCGTTAAGCCAGACAAATTCACGCTGACAGGCGCTTCCGGCCACGCGCGCGGCGGGCTGCAATCACCTTGCGGCCACCTTTGGTTGCCATACGGGCGCGATAGCCATGACGGCGCTTGCGAACGAGCTTGCTCGGTTGATAAGTCCGCTTCACGGGTCTTCTCCAGTCGGTTTACACTCTCCTAGAGCCGCCGTGAACGCGGCCTTAGGCAAACACCTTACCGTCATCTCCAAGGCTTTTCGCCTTAAGAGCTCCCGGTCAAAGCTTGAGCGATGATCAAAGTCAGGGCGGTTAATGACGGAAGGGGCTAAGAAAGTCAATTCTCTCTCTCGTGTCCCACTAAAAAATACTGTCACAAAACCGCTAAAAAAGGTTTTAGCGAGAAAAATCGCCAGAAGGGTTGCTCTCCGCGCCCTGAGAGGATATGTGAAGCTCTATCGGTAATCCGCGCCCTCCATGCGCGGGTCTTGGCGCCCGTAGCTCAGCTGGATAGAGCATCAGACTACGAATCTGAGGGTCGGACGTTCGAATCGTTCCGGGCGCGCCAATTAAATCAAGGTCCAATTGAAACCCCATCTGGTCATTCATGCTAGGTTGACGAGTTCCGCCCGAAATGATTTTCTCTCGTTAATATGAGTTTTTCATGCTTTATAAAGGTTGGGTTGATGGACTCCAAACTTTCCCAGCCGGAACGATATTTACTCATTGAGCAATCATTTACTACTTTTCGAACATTAATCCGGGTAGCTGGGTTCGTCGGGGGAGTCTATTTTTTAACGGCTTTCGCGGGGCAGTCCACAAGCGTGATCGTGGAGGCAACTTTATCTATTCTCGCTGACTTTAAATTTATGGTATCTTTAACATTAGCCGGAAGTGCGGCCATCTGGGCTATTGTTGAGAGATCCTTAAGACACCGAAAAGTAAAATATCTGCAAGAAAGGATAAGGCAGTTGGAAACGTCCATTGATCCAAAGCGGACGTCATCCGGATTGACAACCAAGGGCAAGACCAACCCAAAGGACATAAAGTCATGATCAACAATACTGATGCACTATGGGGGCTCGTGGTTTTTGCGATGTTGTTGATCGGTGCTTATGGTCCTTGGCAATGGGTGTGCACGGATTATGCTCGGCAGATTATTTTTGAAAAAAGAGACCGATTATTTGATTTGGCCCGTGAAGGAGCGATCGATTTTTCTTCGGAAGAGTATATCACCCTTCGTCGATCATTAGAAAATCTCATCCGCTTTTGTCACGAAGTAACAATGACTCGGTTAATTTATTTTGTTTTTATAACTAGGCTCTGGGGGCGTCCGAAGTCTCAAAGCCATATTCATGCAACGATCAAAAAGATTTCGAACATGGAGACGAAAAGAAACGTCAAATTACTTTTCCATGAGGCTCATCGTACGGTAGTAATTATGATGCTTTTTAAGTCCCCGTTCTTGCTGGGATTTATTTTGGTGCTAAGCCCGCTCATTGTCGTCGCTGCGTTAATTGCCGAAGGTGTTGGTACAATCCGTCGACTATGGGCATTCTTCGTTAGTGCGGTCGAGCATATAGGCAATACGGTTCAAGCCGAAGCGGAGGTAGAAACGCGTATTCGCGTCATCTCAACGTGAATATGCTGGCATACAAACTCCTTAAATAGCGAGTATCTCGGTCCATCATTAATCCAGAACCTTCAAGCATATTTCTCCACAAACGCCTCCGCCCCTAATTCACGAAAATCCGGCAGCGCGTCGCGGAGCTTTTCGTGCTCCCAGTCCCACCAAGCGAGTTCCTGTAAAGCGTCGGCGAGTTTCTCCGGAAAGCGGCGTTTCACAAGCTTCGCTGCAACACCCGCAACAATCGTATAGGGGGCGACATCCTTGGTGACCACCGCGCCTGCCGCAATCACCGCGCCATTGCCGATGGTGCGGCCTGGCAGAATAACGGCGCCGTGGCCGATCCAGACATCGTGGCCGATGGTGACCGGGGTGGCGCGTCGCCATTCGAAAAAATCGAGGTCATCTGCCTCGCCCTCGAAATAGGCGCTGGAGCGGTAGGTGAAATGCGCTTGGGTGGCGCGGTGCATCGGGTGATTGCCGGGATTAATTCGTACCATGGCAGCGATTGAGCAAAATTTTCCGATTGTCGTGTAGATGACATTTCCATCGTTCACGATGTAGGAGTAATCATCCATCGTGCATTCGATCATGCTGGTTCGCGCGCCGACTTCCGTGTAGCGTCCAAGCGTGGTTCGTTCTAGTTTTGCCGTTGGATCGATCAGAGGTTCAATCCCGAGTTTCTTGCCCGCCATGTCCCATACTCCCCTGCAAAAGTCCGATGTTAAAAAGGGTGCGCTTGTGCTTGTCGTTGGCCCGTCGGGCAGCGGTAAAGACACGCTGATCGGGCTTGCGCGGAATGCTTTGGCCCGGAATGCTTTGGCCGATGAATCGCGCTATATTTTTCCGCGCCGCGTCATCACGCGCATCGCGCAAGCGGATGCGGAAGACCATGACACGATGGATCTTGCGACATTTCAAAAAGCCGAAGCCGCAGGCCAATTCGCTTTGAGTTGGGGCGCGCATGGCTTGCATTACGGTATTACGGCCAACAGCATCGCTTCGCTGGCGCATGGCGATACCGCCATCATCAATGTGTCGCGACAGGTCATCACTGCTGCGGAAGCTTTGGGTCATCGGGTTACGGTTTTGTCGATTGTGTGTGACGGAGCCCTTTTGGCCGAACGCATTGCGAAACGCGGGCGCGAGAGCGCGCAGGAGATAGCCACACGGTTGAAACGTGAAGCGCCCGTGCATGTCACAACTGCCCGCTTGATTGAAATTCGCAATGAAACCAAACCCGAAGATGTGAGCGGCGCTTTCATCGACGCGATCCAATCGGCGTGAGTATTCACGCAAGCGTCGCACTGGCTATAATCCTGAAGCGCGATGCGGGGGTCTCTTGTTTGAACAAGCAGATACGATCAATCTTATTGTGATGAGCGCCACCTTGCGCGTGATACGCAGCCTTAAGGATGGCTAAAGCCGCGTCCCGATCATCGACATGCAGCGGACCGGTCAGCGTCATATGAAAGCGAAATTCTTCATGGACGTAAGGGTATCCAAAGCGATCCAAATAATCCATCTGTCGCTCTGTGAGCGGCGACTTCACGCGCCGCGCCCGATCCTCATCGGAGAGGGGCGCGCGAAATGGCTCAAAATGGCGCACGATATTGCTGGCTAAGGCGTTCAACATAGATGCGTCGCCAATGGGACGCAGGGCGATAAAGGGGCCAATGGATGCGACTTCAAGCCCTTCAAGGGGTGCGGCATTCGTTGTGGCCGCAAACCGCTCAATCGCACCGATGAGCGCTGCTTCATCGACACCCTGCGCCAGATGAAACGGTGCTTTTAATGTGGCGTGGAAGCCATATTTTCGCGGCTGGGAAACAAGCTCATGCCAACGATCCGTCAACGCGCCGCAAAAGGAAGGAACGGCGCGTTCCTGCCCATCCACCGCGTCATAACCAATCACATGCGAGCCGAAGGCCCATAGTTCGGATGAAGGCTCAGGCGCGTAATAGAGGGCATAACGGGCGCTTGCTTCCGACATGATCAGAACGCCCGATTGCCATTCGACCACAGCGCGCGAACGACGGGCGTTGGACCGATGGCGCTGAACCGAAGAATATCCGCCCGCTTACCCAACGCCAAGCGACCGCGATCCTTAAGTCCCACCATATCGGCTACTTTCCAGGTTACTTTGGCCATCGCGTCGGCAAAGGCAATGCCATAATCGGTGTTCAGCTTTAAGACCGCTTGCAAGAGACTGGCGGGAACATAATCCGATGAAAGACCATCGAGCAGACCAAGCTTGGCGAGTTCAGCGGCCGATACGCCGCCCGAATGCGATCCGCCGCGAACGACATTGGGTGCGCCTAAAATCGTTGCAAGCCCGCTCTTCTTGGCGGCCGTTGCCGCTGCAACCGTAGTCGGAAATTCGGAAATAACGGCGCCGCTTTCTATGCCAAGCACAACATCTTCCTCGGTTGTGTCGTCATGGGTCGCAATCGGAATGCCGCGCGAGCGGAACATATCCACGATAACGGGCCAGTTTCTCGCCATGTTGCGCGGTCCGATTTCCATCCGCATCGTGACATCGGCATCGTGTTGCTCTTCGCTTTTCTCGCCTGAACCGAGATTATACCGTTTAAGATCGGCAAGATTACGCCATTGCCGCTTGCCGGGTGTATGATCCATCAAAGAAATGAGCCGGATTAATGGATGGTCAGCAAAAGGCTCGACATCACTGACAAGCTCATCGCCCGTCAATTCGCAGCGAATATGAATAGCGTGGTCGATACGAAACGCCTGTTGCGTTTGGCCTTCTGTTACGGCTTCAATGACACGCGCGAAAATTTCACGTCGATAATCTTTTTGGCCATAGATCGAACCCGCGCAAATCGAATCATAAACCGTTGTCACGCCTGCGGACGCCATTTGCGCATCATGCGCCAACGCCGCCGCCAAGCCATTCGGCCAAAACACGCCGGGGCGTGGTACGAAATGTTTTTCCATATTATCGGTGTGCATTTCAACGATACCGGGCGTGACATAATCGCCTTCCACATCCATCGCCGAAGCGAGCGAGGAGCGCGAGAAATCAAGGCCTGTAATGCCCGTTTCATCAAAGACGATTGTGCCGTTGCGGGTTTCGTTTTCAAGCACGAGCGTGGCGTTGGTGAGGATCGTTTCGGTCATGGTCAAGCGGCTGCCTTATAGGTGGTGAGGTCCAAGCGGCGGGTAGCGACGCGGTCACGAACGGCCTCGTCATGAAAAATGCCAATGATCGCCGAGCCATTCTGGCGGGCCTCGGCGATGAGATCGACGACGACATCGCGATTGGCAGCATCAAGCGATGCGGTGGGTTCATCAAGCAACAAAATGGGTGACGGATCAACGAAGCTACGTGCAATATTAACACGTTGCTGCTCGCCACCGGAAAAGGTGCTTGGCGCCAAATTCCACAACCGCTCGGGCAGATTAAGCCGCGCGAGCATCGTACGTGCGCGACGCGTTGCCTCATGATCCGAAACACCGCGCGCAAGCATCGGGTCTTTGACAATATCAATCGCTTTGACGCGTGGAATAACGCGCAAAAACTGACTCACAAAGCCGATGGATTTGCGGCGCGCCTCCAACACACGGCGCGGCGTGGCGGTAACAATATCAATGAACACGTCACCATGGCGAACATGTACATGGCCCTTGGTCGGGCGATAATTGCCATAGAGAATGCGCAGCAGCGTCGATTTACCAACGCCTGATT
>Ga0316217_10007268_pt1 | contig 10640 bp, 9 predicted proteins | sample 1anoAmetaG_FD_203633 | JGI IMG/M metagenome (GOLD analysis project Ga0316217, IMG submission 203633) | Freshwater microbial communities from Trout Bog Lake, Wisconsin, USA - 1anoA | ecosystem: Environmental > Aquatic > Freshwater > Lake > Hypolimnion/Profundal zone | place: USA: Wisconsin... | reverse complement strand
CGAGGGCAAGCCGCGCCTGCTGTTGAGCCTTTTCCGCGACGTCACGAATCACCGCCGGCTGGAGGACCAGCTGCGCCAGTCGCAAAAGATGGATGCGGTCGGCCAGCTCGCCGGCGGCATCGCCCATGATTTTAACAATATTCTTACCATCATCCTCGGCCACGCCACGCTGCTGTCCATGGGTGTGCTGGAGCCGAAGGCGCTGGTTTCCGCCAAGCAGATCAAGCAGGCCGCCGAGCGCGCCGCCGGCCTGACCCGTCAGTTGCTCGCGTTCGGGCGCAAGCAGATTTTCAATCCCCGGCCGCTCGACCTGAATACCGTGGTCAATAAAATGGCGGAAATGCTGGGCCGCCTGTTGGGCGAGGACATCGCGCTGCAAATGAATTTTTGCGGCGTCCCGGCGATGATCGAGGCCGACACCAGCATGATGGAGCAGGTGATGCTGAATCTCTCGGTCAACTCCCGCGACGCCATGCCGCGCGGCGGCCGGCTCACCATCGGCATCAGCCTGTGCGAGGTGGATGCTGAACACGCCCGGCGGTTTGCCGAGGCGCGGCCGGGGAAATTTGTCTGCCTGACCCATGTGGACACCGGCTGTGGCATTCCGCCGGAAAATATTTCGCGCATCTTCGAGCCGTTTTTCACCACCAAGGAACTGGGCAAGGGCACCGGCCTCGGCCTCGCCACCGTTTTTGGCATCGTCAAGCAGCACCACGGCTGGGTCGAGGTCGAAAGCGAACTGGGCAAGGGCACGACGTTCCAGGTTTATTTCCCGTTCACCACCGCGCAAGCCGTCGAATCGGTGGAGTTCGACACGCAGTTCCGCTCGCGCGGCGGCGACGAAACCATCCTCGTCGTGGAGGACGAACGCGACCTGCGCGAAATCATCACCCGCACGCTCAACCGCCACGGCTACCGCGTCTTTCAAGCGGCCGACGGCCAGGGCGCGTTGCAGATCTGGGGGCAATACAAGCAGGAGATCAACCTGGTGTTCACCGACGTCATCATGCCCGGTGGCCTGAACGGCCGGGAACTCGCCGAGAAACTGTGGACTGAAAAACCGGACCTGAAAGTCATTTTCTCCAGCGGCTACGGCGCGGATGCGCTGGGCAAGGATTTCCGGCTCGACCAGGAATTGAACTATCTCCAAAAGCCCTACCTGCCGCAGGCGTTGGTCCGCATTATCCGCAAATGCCTCGACACCCAGCCTGGTTAATTTTTAGTTTTCTTTCCCGGATCCAATATTCAGAATCAAGCCTCAATAAACCAAATGATCATCGCGCCGTCACTGCTCGCCTCTGATTTTTCCCGCTTCGGCTTGGAAGCCGCGCGCGCCGCCCGGTCCGGCGCCGACTGGCTGCACCTGGACATCATGGACGGCCAGTTCGTGCCGAACATTTCCTTCGGCCCGGCCGTCGTCGCCGCCGTCCGGCCCCACGCCAAAAATCTTTTCTTCGACGTCCACCTCATGTGCGGCAAACCGGAAATCCTCCTGGAACCCTTCGCCGCCGCCGGCGCCGACCTCATCACCGTCCATGTCGAACTGGCGGAAAAAGTCCCGCAACTGCTGTGGAAGATAAAATCCCTCGGCAAAAAAGTCGGCCTCGCCGTCAACCCGCCCACCGCCATCACCGCCGCCCGGCCGTATCTCGAACAGATTGACCTGCTCCTCGTGATGACCGTCAACCCCGGTTTTGGCGGCCAGAGCTTCATCCACGAATGCCTGCCGAAAATCCAGCAGGCCGACGCCTGGCGGCGCGCGCAGAAATTAAACTTCCACCTCGAAGTGGACGGCGGCATCAATTTTCAGACCGCCGCCGAATGTGCGCGGGACGGCGCGGACACGTTTGTCGCCGGCACCAGTTTGTTCGGCGCCCGGAGCCTGAAAACCGCCGTCGCCAAGATGCGGAAAATCGCCTGTGCCAACGACCCCGCGCTCGCCGACCTCTCCGTGCCGGCCGCCAAAGACGCCGCGCTCCTGCTCTGAATCCAAATCCAAACAGCTCCCCCGTGGGCGTGAGTTCATGGCGGAGGTGAGCGGTTGCCAGCCGGTTGCAACGGGGACGCGGTTTCCTCGAGGTCCGGGCCTGGGATCGTCCGCTTGCTGGCCGCCTCGGAAAAATCGGTGTTTCATCTGGGTTTCATCTGTGGCTAAAATGATTCCGCAATGGAATACGAAGCCGTCATCGGTCTGGAAACGCACGTCCAGCTAAAAACGAAATCGAAGATGTGGTGCGGTTGCGCGAACCAATACGGTTCCGAGCCGAACACCAACGTCTGCCCCGTCTGCCTGGGGATGCCCGGCGTGCTGCCCGTGCCCAACGAGGAGGCGCTCCGCAAAACCGTCCTCACCGGCTACCTGCTCAATTGCGAGATTCCGCGCTACGCCAAGTTCGACCGGAAGAATTATTTCTATCCCGACGCCTCCAAGAATTACCAGCTCACCCAATACGACAAGCCTTCCACGGCGAACGGCTTCGTGGAATTTGAATTCACCGGCCCCGGCTCCGTCAACGGCCTGGGCCGGGTGCGCATCACCCGCGCGCACCTCGAGGAAGACGTCGGCAAGCTCACGCATTTCGACCGCACCAGCGGCGTGGATTTCAACCGCGCCGGCGTGCCGCTGCTCGAGATTGTTTCCGAGCCGGACCTCACCGGCGCGGACATGGCCTACGCCTACCTCAACGCGCTCACCGAGATTCTGCACCAGGGCGGCGTCAGCGATTGCGACATGGAAAAAGGCATGGTGCGCTGCGACGTGAACATCTCCGTGCGCCCCGTGGGCACCAAGGAACTCGGCGCGAAGATCGAAATCAAGAACATGAACAGCTTTTCCGGCGTGCGCCGCGCGGCGGAATACGAGATCGCGCGCCAGATCGAGGTTGTGAAAAGCGGCGGCCGGCTCGTCCAATCCACGCGCCGCTGGGACGATGCCGCCGGCATCACCGAGGAGATGCGCACGAAGGAAAACGCGCACGACTACCGCTATTTTCCCGAACCCGACATGATGCCGCTCGCGCCGACCGACGTGTGGCTGGCCGAGGTGAAATCCCGCGTCATCGAACTGCCGCTGGCGCGCAAGCAGCGGTTCATGCGCGATTACCAGCTGCCCGCCGGCGACGCGGAAGTGTTCAAGGGCAACGTCGCGCTGGGCAATTATTTTGAAGGCCTCGCCCAGCAGTCGAAAAATCCCAAGGCCGTCGCGAACTGGATCATTAACAACCTGCTCGCCCAGCTCGCCGAGGCGAACGAGGCCGAAGCGGAGGAGCAGGCCGCGCTGGGCGTCGAGCCGGCCGACCTGAAGCTCTCCACGCTCGCGGACCTGAAGTTTCCGCCGGCGGCGCTGCTGGAACTCGTCGCGCTGGTGGAGGCCCGGACCATCAGCAGTTCCGCCGCGCAGACGGTGTTCGCCGAGATGTTCGCCACCGGCAAAGCCCCCGCCGCCATCGTGCAGGAGAAGGGGCTGGCGCAGGTCAGCGACACCGGGGCCATCGAGCAGTTCTGCGACGAAGCCCTCGCCGCCAATCCCAAGTTCGTGGCCGACTACAAGGCCGGCAAAGTCGCCGTGCTCAACGCGCTCAAGGGGCAGGTGATGAAACTCTCCAAGGGCAAGGCCAATCCCGCCCTCGTCGGCGAGATTCTGGAACGCAAGCTGAAGGGGTGACTGGACGGGAGCAATGTGGTTGAGGTGGCTTTGGAAAACAAAATCGCCCCGGCCAGTTGCCTGACCGGGGGTGTTGGAACCGGGCGAATTAACTTTTTGGTGCCCGGTTAAGGTGTGGGCGTCGGCGTGGTCGTGGTCGGCGTGGTTTTCTTGTGATGCGACGGACGCTCCACGTGGCTGGCGGTGTGCCATTCGGCTAGGATGGTGGGGTTGTTCTTGTATTTGTTCGGCACGATGCCCTTCAACGTCTCCAGCATCAGCACGCCTTTGTGCCGGTTGTCCGCCATCGCCGCCGTGGCGCCAACCTGCTTGAACTCGCCGGCATCCTGATCCACGCCGGTGGCCTTGAACTGGTCAATCAGCGTCTGCGTGACCGTGAAGGTGTCCGCCGGCATCTCATGCGCCACAAACAGGGCGAGCTGCGGCGTGCCCTCGGTCACAAACGCCGTGGCGCTGGCCAGCAGCGCCAGGTCGCTGCCGGAGCGCGGCAGATGAAACTTGTTGTCGAAGCCCGGCGTGGTCAGCGCGATGCTGCGGGCGGTGGCGGCGATGCTTTCCAGTTCGTTATGCAGCGCCAGCCGGGCCGCCGCGCGGCTGCTGGTGCCCGCCTGCGTCTCGCCCTTGCCCGCCACCTGCGCCCCGGCATCCGTGCCGGCCTTGGGCACCAGCGTCGCGATGAAGGCAAAGGCGTTTGCCGCCGGCCCGCCCGGCGTGAAATCCGCGCCGTGCGCAATGCCAAATTCATTGACGCGCTGAAACGTCGCCTGCAAACGTTGATCGAGTTTGTTCATGATGATTTTGGATGGTTGATGGTTAGCTGAAGGATTACGAAATCGAGATTGCTCCTGACAATCTAATCCTGCAAGCACTTTTTTTGAGGCCCGCGCCCCACCGGCAAACCGCCCCGCGCACCGGCTGAATTTTCCTCCGCCCGGAGGAATATTTCGCCGCACTTTGGGACCGGCACCTTGCCCCGGCTGATTTTCACGCTGCCCCGGCTGATATTTTCCGCGCCCGAAGCATCTTTTCGCCGCCCGGAGCGGCTGCACGCGTGCGGGGAGCATCTTTTCGGCGCACCGGCAGGGATTTTCGGCGCACGGGCAGACATTTTTCCCGCACAGATCATATTTTCGCCGCACTTTTGGAAAAACCGCCGCACTGGCGGAAAAAAACCTTCCACTGGCTAAAAAAAACGGCGCACCGGCGGGAAAAACGCCCGCCCCGGCGGTCTGAACCCGTCCACCGGTCATCTGAACCGTTCCACGGCTCGTTTGAACACCTCCACGGGTCGTAAAAACCTTGCGGGATTAATAAAAACCGCGCACCGGCTAAAATGCGCCTCGCACTGGCATAAAAAAACCGCGCACTGGCTGGCCAGAACGCCGCACTGGCAAATCAAATCAGCGCACTGGCGATTTGTCCCTGACCTGCATGACCTTGAATGAGGCCATAAATAAAATACAGGAATCAGTTTGATGCCCCTTGAACGAACAGGTTGAACCGGTCTGGCGAGACCTGCTTCATTTGACGGCTGACAAATCTCGGGACGAAGGCTGTGGTTCCCGGATGCCCTGCCATCGCCGAAGAGACCGCTCCAGCCGGTTTGTGGAATCCCAAAAGAACCCCAGCGCTTCCAGCCGCTGCCGACGCTCCGGGCGCAGCCGGTTGAACCGCTGCTTCTGACATTGTTTGAGCGCCCAAAGATAGAGACCATGGTATTCGCCTTCGGCCGGGATTTTGAAATGACCATGAATCCGGTGAAATTCGACGAGCCGGTCAAAGCTCCGATTCCATGACCGCTCGTCGGCGGTAGCCGGATTGAACCACGGAAAACCCAGCGCCTCCAGCCGCTGCCGGCGTTCCGCATCCAACTGGCCGCTGCGCTGAAGCTGGCGTTGGGTTCGCACCCATGCTCGCAGGCTGGTTTCGGGCTTTGCTTGCGCCCCTTCAAAATGCCCGTGAACTTGGTGGAACGCCACCAACTCCCGGAAATGTTGTTCCCAGCGCTGCTCGTCAATCTGGCGGTGAAGGTTCCAGTCAAAACCCAGCGCCTCCAGCCGCTGCTGGCGTTCCGGGCGCAGTTGATTGAACTGTTTCAAATGACATTGAGTTCGCAACCACGCATACAGATCGGCGAAATCACCTTGATGAGGAATGGCGAAATGGCCATGCATCCGGTGAAATTCAACGAGCCGGCCAAAATGCCGGTTCCACAAAAGCTCGTGGCGCGCGTTGACGTTGCCGTGGAGACTCATGGCCGTTGGCGGAAATGTAATTCTGAAAACAGCCCGGCCATTGATGGCTGGGTTGGTGATTTGCAAAATGTCAAAATCCCGTCCGAGAGGAAAGAACATTTCGGCCGTCCCTGACGGGACTTCAATTGGTTTTACGTGGACCCCAGAGCTGAAGCTCTGGGCTATTTTCAAACTGGCAGGATTTATCCCCGCACTGGCAGAAATGCCCCGCGCACCGGCTGGCAAAATCCCGTAGGAGTCGAGGTGACGAGACTCAAACTGAAGAAAGCTGGAGACTCCTCACGTCGTCTCCTACAAAACCAATAATTTGATTAATCTTTCATGGAGACCAAGTCCAGTTTGATTTGTAAATCGTCATGTTTCTTTCTGGCCAATCTGATTTTTCCCACATGATGCGTTTTGGATTTCCGCCATATTTTGATTCATCAAGTAGCATTTTATAAACGGCTTCTGTAATAAATGAATTGTATCCCGCATCTGACATACCGGAAAGTTTAGCTGCGTAGTTTGCAGCTCTGCCAACCCAGACCAAATCATTTGAATTACGGATCCCAGTTCTGGCCACAAATAAACTACTGGTATCAACTCCAACAGATTGATTTAATTGAAAAGCGGTATTTGGATATGCCGCTTTTAATGCTGTGTTAATCTCTTTCTTGACCCAATTAATTTGAAGTGCTGTTCTTGCGGCAGCAGTATTTTTTCGGTTGCCAATATAAACACCCATCACTCTGTCACCATCGAACGCTGTGATTATCCCGTCATTGTTACGTATTAAATGACAAGCAGCGTTCAAATAGCTTTTGTATACCTCTGCTGCGAACCAATTTTTATAACCATTAACCAGTCCGGTAGAATCCGCCATATCGGCATACAAAACCGTTCCGTCTAATGTAACGGAGTCGTTTTCCAATCCGACATCCTCCGGCTCTGGCACTTTAGTGCCTTTTCTTGTTTCCCATTTGGTAGCAAAAACCTCTTTAATTTCCTTAATGATCTCTTGTGCAGTTTTCATATCATTTATTTTGGAGGGATGGATTGAATTCTCCTTCGAAGAATTCTGGATACTTGTCGAAGCCTTCTTCCCAATGAGTTCGCAGGCCCTCGATTGTAGGATGCATGCGTTACTCCAAGAAGGTCTGTTGGAAGCTTTAAATCTGTTCCCCTAGGGACTGCAATGTAAGTTCGATCGCGACCAATAGCTCCCATAAATAGCCCAAGTTCAAATACAACATTGTCACGTGGGGATGATTTTCTGCGCCCGCGACTTGAAGTCATGTCATCTGGCGTTAAAAATAAAATTGCAAAATCACATTCGCGAGATACACGAATTAAATCTTCAATTGTTGTCTGCGAAAGTTGAAAAACACCCTGCGTCCACAATTTGCAAATTAAATTATGGCGTCCCAACGTGCGGTTCATATAGCTAGCTTCATCAATTGCTTCCGTGGAGGATCCGATAAAAACTACGGGGACAGGATTGGGTTCATGAATAAATTTTGTCCGTTCTCGAAGTCTGGTTGCAAGTTCAACAGCAAATCGGCGCCAAAATTCAGGGAAATTATGAGCAATGCGTGTGACTTTTACTTCCGATAACCTCAAGACCACGGTTTTCTCTTTAGTCAAAATCGTTGCGCTACGCCTAGCCGTGGGGTCGAGCAACGCCATTTCTCCAACATGAGTTCCACTGGAACGTATTGCAACCTCGCGTTTATTGATAATAACACTAACTGACCCACTTATAATCATGAAGATGTCATTGTCTGTGTCACCTTGACGAATAATAATTTTATTTGCTGCAAATTCTTGAAGCACTCCAGCATCTATGAGTTGTCGAGCTAGGCGAGCATTACCTGCTACAGACTGTTGAGAACAAATCGCAGCCAGCAGATTATTACGACCAGATGCACCCGTAAAACGTGGTTTTATGCTTGGACTTCGTTTTCTTGACATACAAGTTAACAATTCCGCAGACCGTAGACATTTCTGCTTAATTCCCAGCTGATGTCAAGGCATAGGTGTTTTTCTTGCCAAGGCCGGGCCGCAGGCGTAAAACAGATTCAATCCCAAAGAAAGGCCGGTTATGTCTGATTCCGCCTCAACCCCAAAACCGCATCATCATCACCATCGCCATCCGCATCCCGAGGACGCCGTGTTTCTGAAAGAGGTGCTCACGCCATCCGAGCCGGCCGGGCCCACGGCGGAGGTTTATCGCATCGCCGGTTACACGGACGGCTTGGTGGGCGTGACCGGCTGCGACGCGCTCCGGCCGCATTACGACAGCGGTCTGAAATGGGGCGGCGCGGTGGCCCAGCCCGGCGACGCGTGCTGGGATAGCGGCGTGGCCGGCGGCATCACTTGGGACGGCACCTTTTACCGCGACCTCGCGCGCTACGCCGGCAGCGGGGAATTATTCTGGAGCGCGTATCTCAAGCCGGGTTCGGGGCCGGGCATGAAGAATGGTTATTGGCTGAACTTCGGTTCGGGCTGGTCCCACCTCGCCAACGATGACCTCGCGCAAATCCTGTCGGGCGCGTCCCAGCGGATTTGCTACGACAGCGCGGCGGGCCAGTGGAAGCTGGTCATTGAAGCCACGATGTTCGTGACCAATGCCGTGGTGAATGTGTGGACGGGCGTGAAGGTGGGCGGCAGCGACCCCGTCGGCATCTACACGCGCGTCTCCGGCGCGGACCCGCTGGCGGCGCTGACGATTGAAGCGGGGTAAACGAAACATTTGCATCGTCCCGGTGGGGGGAAGCAGCACGATGAGACTAACGGAAGGGGCCATCCACTTTCGCTTGCGATTTTTCCGGGCAAGGATTAAATCTGCGGCATGAACCCCACCGAAAATCTTTCCGAACTGGACCAGCTCAAACAAGAAGTCGCGCGGTTGAAAGAGCAGATGCGCCAGCTCACCCGGTTCATCCATTATCACCCGGCCGATGTGGACGACGACGGCAAACCGCTGGCCGAACATCTCTCCATCATGTGCTGGCACATCGCCATGCTGGATCCCCGCGAACCGGGCAAAACCCAAATCCGCCTGACCGCCTCCCAGTATGGGTCGTCCATCAATCTGTTTGACAGCAACGAAAAGTCCGGCATCCACCTGACCGTCAATAACGAGGACGGGGCGGAAATCTCCCTCGACGACCGCGACCACAAATGCCGCCTGGCCGCCCGCGTGGACGAGGAGGGCATCCCGTCTCTCCAGATATTGGAGCCGGATAACAAGGTGGCTGTGCATGTCGGTTACGACAAACAGAACCATCCCCTGGTGGGCGTGGAGCACCAGGGCGAGCCGCGCGCCTGCCTCAAGGCGACGGAAAAATACGGCCACGTTTCCGCCGTCCACAATGGCGGCCAGGGCCGCGTGGCAATGGTCAGCCAGGAGACCAGCGGTGAAATTCTGCTCTTGAACCCCGATATGAGGGTGGCGGTGAAACTGTCCACCCAAGGCCAGCATGACGAGGGGTTCATCACCGTGAACCATTCCAACGGCAAGGCGGCGGTCATCCTCTCCGCCCTGCCGGATCACGGCTGCGTCATCCTCAACGACCGCGCCGGCCAGATGAAATATTCCGTGCCCGACCCGAAGAAACTTTAGCCCCAAGCAGGCATCAAAACGCCAGGCGTGAAGGCGGGCAGGACTGATCCGGTCGGGACTTATGCGCGCGTGTCCGGCGGTGACCCGCTGGCCGCGCTGACCATCGAGGCGGCGTAGCAATCCACAGACCCGGTGGCGCTTCCTCGCCGGTCAATTTTCCCCGTCGAAGCGGACCACCAAGGGTTTTCGTTTCCAATCTTCCGCCAGACCGGAGAACCGGCTGTGCAGGAATTTCTCCACCGATTTCCGGGCGCTGTCCCGGATGATTTCCGAATTGGCATATTTGGCGGCGTTGAGCTTCAAACTGGGCGTGATCAAATCCTGCAAGCGTTTTTGCGCCTCGGCGGTCAGGCCGGGATAGAGGCTGCCGTCCGTGAAAAGCTGGGCGGCGCTCATGTCCGGCGCCGGCGGCTGCGAGGCGTGAATGGCGGGGGCGGTGACCAGAATGGCGCCGCCGCGCTCCTGGAGGCGCCAGGGTTCCGATAGCAACAGGTGAAACCGGTAGGTGACGGGCACGCGGAGGGAAACTTTGGTGTTGAAGGGGATGTTGACGCCCGGCAGGAGGGTGAAATCAATTTTTTCCTCCTGGGACAAGCTGGCGGCGGAATTCAAGGTGCCGACTTCCAGGACATCGCCGGCGTTGCTTTTTACGGCGATCAATTCCTCGATAAATCTTTGCTCGATGGATTTGTGCCGGAGCAGGGGGGCCAGTTCGACCAAGGCCAACCCGGCGATGACGGCTAGGAACAGCAGCGTCAGTTTTTTCTTCATGACGGATTTATAACAACCCGCGCGCAATATCACCAAGCAAACTTTGCGGTGGGCGGCGTTGACGCGCTATCGCTGCCGGATGATTGCGGGGGAGATAAAAACCCCGTCCATTAGATGGCCGGTGGCAGAACGGCGATGACTTTCGTCATCGCCGCGATGCCGGACCATGGCTTTGCCGGCTCAAAGAGCCGACCGGAAATGATATTCGCCGGAGCCGATGGCGATGACGGCGACCCCGTTTTCCACGCGCAGGAGATTCACCCCGGCGGCCTTGGCCAGCGGCCGGCCGCTCTCGGTGATGGTGTCAGCCTTGGCGGCCGGGAGATAAACGGTGGCCGTGGTG
>Ga0316217_10007267_pt1 | contig 10641 bp, 10 predicted proteins | sample 1anoAmetaG_FD_203633 | JGI IMG/M metagenome (GOLD analysis project Ga0316217, IMG submission 203633) | Freshwater microbial communities from Trout Bog Lake, Wisconsin, USA - 1anoA | ecosystem: Environmental > Aquatic > Freshwater > Lake > Hypolimnion/Profundal zone | place: USA: Wisconsin... | reverse complement strand
GCAATGCCGTGCCAGCGGTTCAACGTCTCAATCCTCCTGGCGGGTCCGGTCCGAACTTTGGGGCTTTGGTCCGGTCGCCGCATGCGGTCGGCCATCGCCGCCTTCGGCGCCGCCCGAGTCGTCAAAACGGCCGATGGCGGACACGAACTCATTGGCGGCACGGCGGACGACCGCGCCGACGCCCGGGAATGGTGTTCGCTGTTTGCGCATGACATCGTTTTCACCGGCCCGCCCCGGCGGAATTCCGCCGTCGCGTTTGCCTCGTGAATTGGTTCGAACTTAATCCTCGAACGGATTGAGCACGGGCACCTCCGGGAAATCCTGTGTATTGCGCGTAACCACCGTTAATTCCCGGCTCAAGGCAATGGCGGCAATCTGAGTGTCCGGGTAACTGCGAGGTTTTTGTTTCAAGGCGGGACGCGATACGTATTCGCCCCACACTTTGGCTGCTTCCGCATCAAACGGAATCACCGTTTCCCCAAATTCACGGACAAAATTGTCCACTTCCGCCAGCAAACGGACGCGTTGCTCCTGCGGCGCGTTATGCGCTCCTTGATATCGCTCGGCCACCGCCACACTGGGGATGCCACTCGCCAATTCATGCGCCAACAGCCAGTTCAACACGCGGGTGTTGGGTCGCGGTTTGGCGACTTCACTGATAATGTTGGTGTCCAGCAGGAATCTCAAGCGTCCTCCACCGGTCGGCGATCACGCGGCGCGGCGGGCACGCGCCCCAGACGGCGCAGTGCCTGGAGGAAGCTGCCCTTTGCGGATCGCGCCAATTTAACCACGCGCATGGAATCACCCTCCACGCGCCAGTCCAAGACCACGCCGGGGTCAAGTTCAAAGCGCCGCCGCAGTTCCTTTGGCACAACCGTCTGGCCTTTGGTGGTGATGGTACTCGTCATGGTTAGAATTTCCAACCTTTGATCCCGGTTTACCAGCAAAAAGTGAAATCAAATAGTGAAATCAGATGGCAAGACGCGTCCTGCCGTGAGAGGGTTCAGTGGCTGAACAGAACCTGCCTCGCGTTTGGCTTGCAATTTCCGGCGGCAAAGAAGATTGAACATGCCAAACGGAAAAGTGGAAAGCGGAAAAGGGGGAAAGGGAAAACACGAATGATTTAACCACGGATTTTACAGATTGACACGGATCCAAGCGGCGGCAGGCAGCGGCGGGATTTATTTTAGGTTGGACCGCCAGTGTCCAACCGGCTCTGTCATGCTGACGGCATGAAAATTAAAAAAGCAATGCCGTGCCAGCGGTTCAACGTCTCAATCCTCCTGGCGGGTCCGGTCCGAACTTTGGGGCTTTGGTCCGGTCGCCGCATGCGGTCGGCCATCGCCGCCTTCGGCGCCGCCCGAGTCGTCAAAAAGGCTGATGGCGGACATGAACTCATTGGCGGCACGGCGGACGACCGCGCCGACGCCCGGGAATGGTGTTCGCTGTTTGCGCATGACATCGTTTTCACCGGCCCGCCCCGGCGGAATTCCGCCGTCGCGTTTTCCTCCTGAATTTTTCGGCGCGGTGAAGCAGGGCGGGGCGTCGCGTCGCCACGCCTCACGCCTCACGCTTCACGCTTCACGCTTCACGCTTCACGCTTCACGCTTCACGCATGTGCAAATTAAAACTGATGAAAAAGGATTGCGTCGCCGGGCGCGGCTTGTTATGCCTGATTTGTAACCGGAAGATTCTTTAGGCGACCTGAATGAATTTTTACGCACATACGGCGGAATTGCCGGACGGTGGTCACGCTGATGAACGCCACTGGCAACCGTTGTGTACGCATCTCCGCAATGTCGCGGCGCTCGCCGCAACCTTCGCCGCCCCATTCGGCCTGGAAAACGAAGCCCGGCTTGCAGGTTTGCTGCATGATTTGGGAAAATATCGTGACGAGTTTCAAGCATATCTTCGAGGCGAGCGCGTCAGCAGCATCGAAACCCAACATGCCGTCTATGGCGCGGCTTGGGCGGCGGGAGATGGGCGGTCTTTACTGGCGTCGGCACTGGCCGTCGCTGGACATCACGCCGGGCTTCATGACTGCGGAGAACTACCGGGAATGTTCTCCAAACCATCGCTCCAAATCGGCCAGACCGTTCCCAAATTAATTCAGCAACTTGAATCCGAGTTGGGGGCGCTGCCGCCGCTACCGCAACCGCCACCGTGGATAGGCAATACGGATTCCAGCAAGAACCTCCTGTCAGCCGAATTTTACACTCGACTGATTTTTTCCTGTCTTGTGGATGCCGATCGGTTGGACACGGCGTTCTGGCCCGATACGCCACCGGCAGACCGCTTGCTTGCGGCAGATGACCTGCTTCGCCAGATACACGCCGAGCGCGAGCGCAAGGCTTTGGCGAATCCAAGCAGCCCGTTGGCTGCCCTTCGGAATCGTATTTTTGACACGGCAATTGAGCGGGCTTTGCTTCCAACTGGCTTTTTCTCCCTGACTGTTCCTACGGGAGGCGGCAAGACACTCGCCTCGATGGCCTTTGCTTTGGCCCACGCCAAAGCTCACAATCTGCGCCGCGTCATCGTCGTCATTCCGTATCTCTCCATAATCGAACAGAACGCTGCGGAATACCGCCGCATCTTGGGTGATGAGGTCGTCTTGGAAAATCATTCTGGCGTTAGTCCGCGGGATGATATGCGCGAGGAGGAAAAATCACGATTGGAATTGGTTTCTGAAAATTGGGATGCACCAGTCATTATCACAACTTCGGTGCAATTTCTGGAATCGCTGTTTTCCAGCAGCCCATCCAAATGCCGCAAACTGCATCGCATTCCGCGCTCGGTTGTAATTTTCGATGAAGTGCAAACGCTGCCTGCCCACCTCCTGAAGCCCACCTTCAACGTCTTTCGCGAACTCGCTACGAATTACGGCACGAGCTTCGTTTTCAGTTCCGCCACACAACCGGCCTTTCGCAAGTGCCCGGCCTTGCCGGACGGATTTGATGCCCACGAATTGTGTGAAATCGCGCCCAGCCCCGACGAGTTGTTTCGCAAATTGCGCCGGGTAAATTATCACCTGCCGAAAACGGATGAAGTGCTCGACTGGCCTGCCCTCGCGGAACTCATGGCTGCGACGCCGCAAGCCCTCTGTGTGGTAAACCTTACGCGCCATGCCAAACAGCTTTTTGAGGAGTTAAAACAGATTCTGCCCCACGAAGCGCCGATTCATTTGTCATCCGCCCTGTGCCCGCAGCATCGGTTGTCGCTGATTCAGGTGGTTCGGGAACGCTTGCGTGCTGGACAACCTTGCCGCGTAGTTTCCACGCAGCTTATTGAGGCCGGCGTGGATGTGGATTTTCCCGTTGTCTGGCGTGCGCTTGGCCCGCTGGATTCAATTGTTCAAGTTGCCGGGCGCTGCAATCGGGAAGGTCGCCTCGCCGCCGGTGAAGTTCACGTCTTTCGTCCGGTGGATCACAAGCTGCCGCTGGGACTCTATTGTGCTGCCGCTGATCAGGCCGCAATTACCCTGGCGGGATTGGGTGACGAATCATCAGCGTCAATCCGTCTGGCTACTGAGCCACAGGTGTTCCGGCATTATTTCCAATCGCTTTATCAGGTCGTCAACACGGATTATGCGAAACGAGGCGAAAATTCCATTCAGCAGGACCGCGAGCAACTTCGTTTTCGCGAGGTTTCCCGTAAGGCCAAGGTCATTTCGGATGCAGGCCAGCCCGTTATCATCGCCCGTGACACCCATGGTAAAGAATTTGCCGCGCCGTTGATCGAAGCAATTTGCAATCGCCAACTTGCGCCAGGCCAGCCGCGTTTCAATCGCGATGATCTCCGTAAACTCCAGCGGTTTATGGTCAATGTGCATTCCCACAAATTCCAGCAGCTTGAATCCATGAAACATATCCGGCCATTGTTGCCGAACCTTGAACTCTACGTTTTGAACGATGGCTTCTATCACCCGGAACTTGGGCTCGTGATTGACAACCGTCCGCTTGACGATTTTATTCAATGAAACCAAACCTTATCACCCTCCGTGTCTGGGGGGATTTCGCCTGCTTCACCCGCCCCGAAATGAAAGTGGAACGCGTCAGCTACCCTGTCATGACGCCATCCGCAGCGCGTGGCATCCTCGAAGCCGTCTTCTGGGAACCGCAAATGTTCTACCTGATTGACTCAATCCGCATCGTCAAACGCGGACGATGGGTTTCCTTCCGGCGCAATGAAGTCACCAAGGTCATCAGCCTCGACAGCGCCAAAACATGGATGAACGCGCCGGAAAAGACTACGCCCATTCAGGCCGGTGGTGGTGCGGATGACGGCACCCAACGCAACATGCTCGCCTTGCAGGACGTGGAATATCTGATCACTGCCGAAGTCCGCGTCACGCCGCTGGCGAATCGTCCAGATGACAGTGTTGAAAAATATCTCGCGGAAATTGAGCGCCGCGCTCGTCAGGGCAAGTGTTTCCATCGCCCGGGACTCGGCATGAGGGAATTCGCCGCCGATTTCGAGTGGGAGTCGGACGCAGACGCAGCCCTGCAACGACGCCAAGCCGAACTCGACGCCAGCAACCAGCCTGTCGCCCTGATTACCGAAGACCTTGGCCTCATGCTTTACGATGTTTTTGATCATCAAGAGCGCGCCCACGGCTTTCGCTGGCTGCATCCGGAGGAAGAAGTGGTGCAGGCGCGTGATTTTGATCAATCATTGGCCGACCTGAAAAAAGGTGAACAAACCAAGCGCCGTAAGGAGTTCACCGCTAACCGCCCGCGCTGGACCCGTTCACCCATCAAGCCGAAACCAGCTTTTTTCCATGCCAAAGTCGTGACGTCACGCATGGATTGCCATCCCGACCGCATCCGCATTCTCACGACAACCAACGGAGGAAACTGACCATGTTGCTGAAGCATCTCTACGATTTCGCTGTCTCCCGGAAACTACTTGATGACTTGGCTTTCGCGCCCAAAGCCATCCGTTGGATCATCGAACTCGACGCCAACGGAAACTTGCTCGGTGCTGGACCCCAGGCCACCGGCGATGATAAACGCGGCAAGGAATTCAGCAGCCCGCAGACCACCAGACCAAAAGTTGCAGGTGGAGTTTCCGAATTTCTGGCGGACGGGGTGACTGCTGTTTTTGGCCTCGATTCCGATCCTGACGCGCCGATGCCGGCGAAAAGGCGGGCCGATCGGGATGCCAACAACGCCTTAAAAAGAGAAGACTTCTGGCGGCAAATCACCGAAGCGCTAGCTCAGACCAAGCACCCCGGCCTCGGAGCGATCCTCCGTTTTTCCGACCGTTTTGGGACAGCCACCCCATCCTTCCTGCGCTGGGGCAAAGCGCCAGATGCCAAGGACGCGTCGAAGTCAGCCTGGTGGCTTCGTAGCGCTAGCGGCAGCGAGGTTCGTCTTGGGCCGGAGAATTTCACCTTCCGTGTGAACGGTGAACTCATCCTCGAGAACGAAACCATCCAGCAATTCTGGCGTGAGCAGCACGCGCGCGAAGTTCGGGCGGCACGCGGAGGTTTCCCCAAGGGACTGTGTTTGATTTCCGGCCGCGCCGGACAACCCTTGGCTCCCACTCACAACCCCAAGATTCAGGGCGTGCCCAATACACAATCCTTCGGTGCGGCCATCGTCTCGTTCGATAAAGACGCCTTTGGTTCCTACGGCTTCGACCAGAGCCTCAACGCGCCAAGTTCTGATGAAGCTGCTACTGCCTATTGCGTGGCTTTGAACTGGCTGCTTGCCCAGAAGGATCATTCACAGCGCCTCGGTCAGACCAGTCTGTGCTTCTGGACTCGTGAACCAGAAACCGGCGGTAGTTTGTTCTACCTTCTGCTCAACCGGCCCGACCCTCAGTCGGTTGCTCACTTCCTTAAGTCCCCTTGGTCTGGAATTGAGCGCGACCTTGCGCGGCGCGACCAGTTCTTCGCCGTGACTCTCACTGGAAATTCCGGCCGGATCGTCATCCGACACTGGCTCCAGCAACCACTGGATCAAGCCATCCAAAATTTCCACGACTGGTTTGCCGACCTTGAGCTGAATATGCCGCCGAAGCCCGAGCCGAAAGCGGGGAAGAAGCCGATGGGTGTGGGCAAGGCCGCGGACTTCTATCCGCTCTCAATGTATTGGCTTGCCTGCACAACCGTCCGCGAAGCCAAGGATTTGCTGCCAGATGTTTCCGAGCAGCTTTATCGCGCAGCGTTTGAAGGCACCGCACCGGCTGTCTCGCTGCTCACTCCCATTCTCAACCAGCTCCACTCCAAACTCGTTCGTGATGAAAACTACCAACTGCTCTATGACCAAAGCCGCTTCGCGCTGCTCAAGCTCATCCTTAACCGCAACCGAAAGAAAACCATTATGGAAATAAAACCTGAACTCACCGCCGACACGGACGACGCTGCCTACAACTGCGGGCGTCTTTTGTCTGTCTTCAATGAAACCCAGAAGAAGGCTCATGAATACGGGCTGAAAGGCGCTACCGTGGCTGAGAAGTATTTTGGCACGGCCAGCACCTCGCCGGCCTATGTGTTTCCCTATCTGGTGAAACTAAATCGGCATCATCTCCAAAAGATCGGCAAGTCAGCCAAGTATGCTGGTGATGAACGGTTTTTGGAGGAGGCCATATTCTCCATTCTGGCCCGACTTGGACAGTCCGAGGAAATGCGGCGAAACAAGATTGCGCCCGCCTTTCCCCGCACGCTCGATCTCCAGTCCCAAGGCCGATTTGCCCTTGGCTTCTATCAACAAATGGCCTCCGACTCTGCCGCGCGCCAAGCCAGCCGAAAAACCAACGACACTAAAAATGAAACTGAAACCAAGTAATTCAACGCCTCGAAACACACAAATCTATGAGCAATAATATACTGACCAATCGTCACGACTTCCTGCTTTTATTTGAAGTCACTAACGGCAACCCCAACGGCGACCCTGATGCCGGCAACTTGCCGCGCCTTGATCCCAACACTAATCGCGGCATCATCTCCGACGTGTGCCTGAAGCGGAAAGTGCGAAACTTTGTGGAAATTTTTCCACCGACTCGCGAAAGCGAAACGGCGAACGGATTCAACATCCTCATCAAGCAAGGTGCTGTCATTGAACGTGCCCAGCAGGACGCCATCAAGGCCAGCAAGGAGGATGGTTCGCTGCCGGGGTCATCCCACGCCGAACGCGCCAAGAATTGGCTTTGTCGGGAGTTCTTCGATGTCCGCACCTTCGGTGGGGTTCTGTCCACCGGTGACGACGTGATGAAGGGTTCCGCGTTTGGCCAAGTACGCGGACCAGTTCAATTCACTTTTGGCCAGTCCTTCCACGCAATTACTCCGCTTGAAATCACTATCACCCGCTGCGCCGTGACCAAGGAGGAAGATGCCAAAAAGGAACGCACCATGGGCAACAAGCACATTGTTCCATACGCTCTCTATGCTGCAAAAGGCTATGTCTCGCCTGCCTTTGCCGAGAAAACCAGCTTCACCAATGCTGATCTTGAGCTTTTGTTTCAGGCTTTGCTCAACATGTTCGAGCATGACCGATCCGCCGCGCGTGGCGAAATGGTCGTGCGTGGTCTTTTCGATTTTGAGCACGTTGGCACACAGCATTCGAACAATGCGGAACAAAATAAGCGAGAAGCCCGTCTCGGCTGCTACCACGCACACAAGCTCCTTGAGGGCATCAAAGTGGATTTGAAACCGGAAGTCAAAGCCGCCGGCAAAACCTTCCCCGAATCTTTTGCCGACTACGAAGTAAAATGCGAGTGGACTGAGGCCAACCTGCCCAAAGGCATCAAACTCAACTTGCGGCACGAAGGTACGAGTATTGCCCCAAAACAAGGTTGACGTGACCCGAACAGCCCCGTGTTCATGGAATCCTGGCGGTGAGCGGGAATACATTCCGCTCTCGGCGCTAAATCATTACCTGTTTTGCCCTCGACGGGCGGCGTTGATCCACGTCGAGGGCATTTTTGAAGACAACCATCATACCCTGCGCGGCGACCTCGTCCACGAACACGCCGATATGCCCGGCTACGAAGTCGCCAAAGGCGTGACCCTGTTGCGCGCCTTGCCCGTCTGGTCCGAACGCCTTGGCTTGAACGGCAAATGCGATATCGTGGAAGTCCACCGCGTAGCGGCGTCTCAGCCCGTCCTCCGTAGCGGCACTGCGGAGGGTGGACAGAGCGCCGCCATCATCCCTCAACCACCCGCAACTCCACTCTCCACTCTCCGCTCTCCGTTCGCCTTGCTCCCTGTCGAATTCAAGCTGGGCAAGCGCCGGAAATGGGAGAACGACGACGCCCAGCTTTGCGCCCAGGCCCTCTGCCTGGAGGAAATGTTCGCCCTGGCCATTCCGCGCGGCGCGGTCTTCCATGCGGACAGCAAACGCCGGCGCGAAGTTGAGTTCACCGCCGAACTGCGCCAGCGCACCGAAACCGCCATCGCCGCCCTTCATGCGCTGCTCCACGGTTCATCCTCATCCTCATCCTCTGAAGTCGCCATTACCGGCACCCTGGACCCGCAACTCCCGCCCGCCGAATATCGTGACGCCTGCCAGGAATGTTCCCTGTTCGAAATCTGCCTGCCCAAAGCCACCGGCCTGGACAGCCCGGCCGGGCGTCTCTCCAAGCAGCTATTTCAAATCTGACCCCAACCCTCACCCCGCATGGAAGTCGTACAAAACACGCTCTATCTGACCACTCCCGCCAGCCTGGTCAGCCGCGATCATCTCACGCTGCAGGTCGAGGTGCCGGTCTATCCCGCCGATTTGCCGCCGGAAAAACGCGCGCGCGACCAGGCCACCGACTGGCGCAAAGTGTCCATTCCCATTCATCACTTGGAATCGCTTTGCGCGTTCGGTCATATCACGGTCACGCCGCCCGCGTTGGATTTGTGCTGGGAACATGGCGTGGCCGTCAATTACCTGAGCGAATTCGGCCATCTCCAGGCCCGCCTGACCGGCGTGGCCGACACCAGCGTCACCTTGCGCCGGGCGCAATTCCGGGCGGCCGATGCGCCGGCCAAAAGCGCCGGCATCGCCCGCCAGATCATCGCCGGCAAAATCCAGAACAGCCGCAATTCCCTCCTGCGCGCCGCCCGCGAAACCGACGCGGCCGACGAGCAAATTCGCCTCACCGAAGCCGCCGACGCCCTGGCCCGCCAGCTTCAGGAACTCGGCCGCTGGACCCCGGAGAATCTGGCCGCTCCCGCCGCGCTGGAACAATTGCGCGGCGCGGAAGGCCTGGCCGCGCACACCTATTTTGCCGTCTTTGCGCTCTTGCTGAAACAGCAGCGCGGGGATTTTTCTTTTGGCGTCCGCAGCCGCCGTCCGCCGCGCGACCGCATCAACTGCCTGCTCTCCTTTCTCTACGCGCTCATCCGGCACGATTGCATCGCGGCGCTCACCAGCATTGGCCTCGACCCGTTTGTGGGTTTTCTTCATGCCGAACGACCAAATCGCCCGGCGCTGGCGCTGGATCTGATGGAGGAATTCCGCCCGTGGATTGCCGACCGCCTCGCGGTCACGCTGGTCAACCGCAAACAGCTTGGCCCGGAACATTTTCGCGAACGCGAGGGCGGCGCGGTGGAATTCACCGACGCCGGACGCAAGCACGTCCTCCAAGCCTACCAGACCCGCAAGCAGGAAACCCTGCAACACCCGTTGCTGGATCAGCAATTGCGCGTCGGGCAGATGCCCTTCATTCAAGCCCGCGTGCTCGCCCGCCATTTGCGCTGCGACATCGCCGAATACCTTCCCCTGGTGCCCAAATGACTTTCCACCCTCAGCGTGGCGGCGGCTCGGCAGAGCGCCGCCATCCAAACATTCCCTTGGTGCCTGAATGATCTTCAACCTTCACCCCTCAACCCTCAACTTGTGTTAATCCTCGTCACCTACGATGTTTCGACTGTGGATAAAGCCGGCCTGCGCCGGTTGCGCCGCGTGGCCCGTGCGTGCGAGGACTACGGTGTGCGCGTCCAAAAAAGTGTGTTTGAATGCCAGGTTGGCCAGACCGAATGGGTGCAACTCAAGGACCGGCTGTTGCGCGAGATCAAACCGGAACAGGATTCCCTCCGGTTCTATTATCTGGACGAGGTGGCCAAGCAAAAAACGGAACATCATGGCGTGGCCAAGCCGATGGATTTCACCGAGCCGTTGATATTATGACCATGCTGCCACGAACCTGGAGTGGCATCCCCGGGGTGGCGACAGCTTGTCGCCCGTCGCAGCTATATTATGACCGCGCTTCCGCGAACCTACAGTGACGGCCCGGGGTGGCGACAGCTTGTCGCCCGTCACAGCTATATTATGACCGCGCTTCCGCGAACCTACAGTAGCGTCCCTGGGGTGGCGACAGCTTGTCGCCGGTCACAGCTATATTATGACCGCGCTTCCGCGAACCTACAGTGACGGCCGGCACGCCGCAGCTTCGCGCTACGCCGAAACCGCAACGGTGACGCAGGATTTTCCTCGTTCTTTGACATCTGAAACAAATTGCCTGCCGGAAAAACTGGCAGGTTGGCGGAAATGGGGTATTAAGTGCTTGTGACTTGGCCACTTGGCCAGGCCGCAGTCGCCCCGGTCACGTGACCGGGGCGCGGATTGAAACTCTGTCATCGCTTCGATCAGGTTTCTGGCCGTGGTGTCGCCCCGGTCACGTGACCGGGGCGCGGATTGAAACTCGATT
>Ga0316217_10007266_pt1 | contig 10641 bp, 8 predicted proteins | sample 1anoAmetaG_FD_203633 | JGI IMG/M metagenome (GOLD analysis project Ga0316217, IMG submission 203633) | Freshwater microbial communities from Trout Bog Lake, Wisconsin, USA - 1anoA | ecosystem: Environmental > Aquatic > Freshwater > Lake > Hypolimnion/Profundal zone | place: USA: Wisconsin... | reverse complement strand
AGATCCTCAGGCTTCATCTGGAAGCCCGCATCGTGCAGGGCCTGACGCAGCGCGCCGGACTCCCGTGACAGGGCGGTCGCAGCTTCGGCGTGTTCAAAGGACAGCCGGGCCGACATTTCGCCCTTGGCGTTGATTTCGACAGAAACATTCACGCGGCCAAGACCTGCCGGATCAAGGGCGACGTCAAATCGCGTGCTTTGATCGCCCAACTTGCCGATGATCTGGGCGGACAGACTGGTCACTGTGCGAGAGGGCGCTTCGGGGCCGCGCGCGCCGGATGTCGACTGCGGCGCGTTGATGGAAGCAGGGAAGATAGCCCCCGACTGGGACGCATCGGAAGGCGAGACCGCAGCGGCTGTGCTGGGTTGAAGATCCAACGACTGTTGAGCGCTTGCGCCGGACCCTGCACTTGGATCGGCGTCCTGGTCGCCGTCCTGGGTCGCGCGACCGGCGATCGCCTGGACGGCTTCGCCTAGATCCGTCGCGACCGCTGCGGGATCTGCCGTCGCCGCCCTTATAGACGACGCACTGGCGAGCGTCGCCGTCGCAGGCGAACGCGCAGTCGACAGCGGCTTGGAAGCTGTCGCAGAGTCGCCCAACGCCTTCTGGACGCCCGAAGCGCTGACGCTGAGCGGCGGCGTATTGGACGGCGCGTTGAACGCGGTCTGGCCGGCGTATGGCTGAGCCAGGGTCTGTGGAGACGCGGCCTGGTCGTCCGGCGCGGCGGCGACATTTGTCGCCTCGGTGGCACGCGAGGACTTTTCCAAAGCGGCGTCGACACGTTTACTGAAATCGTCCGGTTTTCCCGGCGTATTCGGGGGTTTTGTCGACGGCGAGGTCCCTTCGGGGCCTCCGTCGGCGAGTCTCGGCGGTTCTCCGCCTTGAACAGGCTTCATTCTTGAAGGTCCTGATGTGGAGGGTTGGGACGAATTCAACGGCGCCGCTGGAGCTTCTGTTCCAGAGACGGGTTGAGAGGAGTCGGTAGGGGCGACCGACGAAGACTTTGGGTCCGCGAGGCCTTGTCCCGCCAGCTTCTGATCCACCAGGGCCGAAAACGCCTCGTCGCTCACGGCAGGACGGGGGTCCTGTCGCGGAGCGGGTGCAGGTCTGATGCTTTCGGCGGGTGTCACAGGTGGTCCAATTCCTCAAGCGAGGGAAATCGCGGTTCTTCTCGATGAGCAACGGCCGGGCCAAACCCCCAGAATCGGCACATGGTATTGAATTTATTGATATCTATTCGGCTTCGAACGCGCTGCGTCCTGTTCCCCTGCGGCGGGAATTGCCGGGTGATTCCCGCGCCACAGGGCCGTTCCTGCCGGGTTCGCCGCTTTCGGATCTCCGGTTAAGGGCGTCGAATCACGCTCGCGGGGACTTGGCGCAACTCTTGCGGAGTCGTCCTCGCCATGAAACGACCGACAAACAAAAACATCAACATTTTCAGCAGGATACAGCTCTTCGAGAGCGGCTGCGCTCGCGTCTGGTCGGCAAAAACTGCCCAGGGGCGCCTTTCATTTGCCGAGGGAGGCGCCTAAGCCATGTCCACTCTGAACGGCATTCTCGGCATCGCCACGTCCGCCCTGCAGACGGCCCAAACGGGTCTGAGCGTCGTCTCCGACAATATCAGCAACGTCAACACGACCGGCTATATCCGTAAGACGACCAGCCAGACGTCGCTGACCGCCGCCGGTGTCGGACAGGGCGTCACTACCGCCAATGTGACGCTGGCGGCGAACGCCTACCTCCAGGAGGTTGCGTTACGCGCCGCTTCCGATTCTGCGCAGGCCAGCGCCATTTACAATAATCTTGACCAGGCGCAGTCGCAGTTCGGCGACCCCTCCGCCGCCGGTTCACTATTCGCAAATCTCGATTCGGTGTTTTCGAGCTTTGCGGCTTTGGCCTCATCAAACACGAGTGCGGTCCAGGGCCAGAGCCTGACTCAGCTCAAGTCCTTCCTGAACAACGCCTCATCGATCAAAGCCAATCTGGATGCGTTGAAAACCACGACGAGCGGTCAGATCACCTCCGACGTCTCGCAGATCAACGATCTTCTGCAGAAGATTTCGGATCTCAATTCCGATATTAATCGTTCAAGTAATACATCCTCCGATGTCACCGGATACCAAAACCAGCAGAGCGAATATGTCGATCAGCTGTCAAAGCTGATGGATATTCGGGTGACCGCCGATGCAAACCCGACGGGGGCGATTACCATTCGCGCCTCCGACGGCACGCCGCTCACCGGCATCGGTCGCAACCCGGCGACCTTTACCTATGACCAGTCCAGCGGCACAGGGCAAATTCTGTTCACCCCCGCAGGCGGCGCGCAGCAGCCCTTCGGCGGACGGCTCACCAGCGGCGAGTTGCAGGGCCTTCTCACCAGTCTGAATACGGATTTGCCAAACCTGTCTCAGGAACTGGCGCAGCTGACGACAGGCGCAGCGACGGCGCTGAATGCGGCGTCCAACGCCCATTCCGCAACGCCGGCGCCCGCCTCACTGACCGGCAAGGACACCGGGATCGATGTCCCCTCCGCGATTGCGGGCTTCACAGGCAAGACGACGGTCGCCATCGTCAATGCGGCCGGAGTCATCCAGACCTCGGTCGCCATAGACTTTTCAGCCGGAACGCTCAGCGTAAACGGCGGCGCGGCCACCAGCTTCACCGCCGCCAATTTTGTGTCGAGCCTCAACACCGCGCTCGGCGGATCCGGCTCGGCAAGCGTAAACGGAAATGTCCTCTCCCTCGTAGCAACAGGCGGGAACGGAGTGGCGGTCGCGGACGATCCGACGACGCCCAGCCAGGCCGGCGGCAAGGGATTTTCCCAGTATTTCGGTCTCAACGACGTCGTCACCACCGCCGGACAATCGGACTACAACACCGGCTTGCCGGGGACTGGCCTGTCCGGCTTCAATTCCGGAACCATCCAGTTTCGCATCGGCGCAGCGAACGGCGCCACGATCGCCAATATCTCGGTCACGCCAACGAGCGGCCAGACCTTGAACGGCCTGATCGCCCAGCTCAACGCGACATCCGGCGGCCTTGGGCAATACGGCAGCTTCGCCCTTGACTCCAAGGGGGCCATCGCCTTTACGCCGACCTCGGGGTCGAGCGCACAGCTGACCGTCACCTCCGACACGACCTCGCGAAACGGAACCGGCCCCAGCTTCACGCAGCTCTTCGGCATCGACCCCAAGGCCCGCGCCGACCGGACGACCAATTTCGCCATCAACTCGAAATGGTTGACGAACCCAGGGCTGCTGCCCAACGCCAGCTTGAACCTGTCCGCAGCGGCGGGAACCGTCGCGCTCAACTCAGGCGACACAAGCGGGATCGACGCCCTCGCCCAGGCCGGCAAGACCGCGCTGACCTTTCCCGCCGCAGGCGCCCTGCCGACAAGCCTGAAAACTGTCTCTGACTACGCCTCGGCTGTCAGCGGTCAGATCGCGTCTAGCGCTGCGACGGCGCAGTCGACCCAAACCAACGCCGAAGCGACCCTGACCGAAGCGAACACGCAAAGGTCCAGCGTGGAAGGCGTCAATATGGACCAGGAACTCATCAATCTCACCACCTATCAGCAGGCCTATAACGCCTCTGCTCGCTTAATTACGGCGGCGAAGGACATGATGGACACCCTGCTGCAGACTGTTCAATAGGGGCCGCCATGGACCGCGTTTCAACCGCCAACCTTTATGCCACAACAGTCTTCGGGATCAATTCGGCGCAGTCAAAGCTGCAGACCGCAAGCCAGCAGGCCAGTACGGGCAAACTCTCGGACAACCTTGCCGGCTTTGGGTCTTCCTCCGCCCAGATCACCGCCATGCGGTCTTTGCAGGCGAGGATCCAGTCGCAACTCGACTCCAACAAGGTCACGTCGAACAAGCTGGATCTTCAGGACACCGCTCTGACGCAGTTTTCCGGCGCCGTCACCGACGCGAGGTCAGCCGTCTCCAACGCCTTGGGCGCGGGCACTGGAATTACGCTGATCACCGACCTGCAGAGCGCCTTGTCGAAATCTGTTTCGGCCCTCAACACCTCGTACAATGGCGAACAGCTGTTCGGGGGTTCGCAAAACGCCACGCCGCCCGTGACGATCTCCAAGCTGTCCGACCTCACCACGCCGGCCGCGACCGCCAATCTGCAGTCCGTTTTCGCGAACGGGAACCTGCCGCAGACCGCCAGGCTGGACGACAACACCGTCGTGACGACGGGGCAGCTGGCGAGCACGGTGGCGACCCCGCTATACACAGCATTGCAGCAGATCGAGGCCTACAATCAGAGCGCCAACGGCCCGCTGACCGGGACCTTGACCGCCGCCCAGCAAACCTTCCTGCAGGGCGTGCTCTCGTCGCTCACGACGGCCGAGAGCGGAGCGACGGCCAATGTGACGCAGAACGGCGCGCTGCAGAGCCAGTTGAAGGACGTCACCACAAACCTTGGCGCCCAGAACGACACCTTGACCAATGCGCTGGGCAATCTCACGGATGTCGACATCGCCAAGGCGGCGACCGATCTCCAGCTCGCGCAGTTTGCGTTGCAGGCCTCGTCCAAGGTGTTCAGCACCTTGCAGAGCTCGTCCCTGCTGACCCTGCTGCCCAACGCCTAAAAGCGCCGCGCGAACGCGACGCCCTCGGCGATCGGATCATGGAAAATGCAGCGGCGCTTTCGCGGGCAGGCTTATCCCTGGCGCGCCTTGAAGCGGGGGTCGGTCTTGTTAATCACATAGACCCGGCCTTTGCGGCGCACAACCTTGCAGTCCCGGTGGCGGGTCTTCAAGGACTTCAAGGAGCTACGGACCTTCATGGCGCTATCCGAGTTTGGGGCGTCTGTGGTAAAGACAAGACCGCATCAGGTGTGGCCATCTGCGGCAGAACGGCGCTAGTAAGGCGCCTTCGCCGCAGAGTCAATGCGGCCTGCGCAATGCGGTGACGCGGGACGCGTGTTCATTGCGGGGCGACTTGGATTTTTGCGGGGCGGGTTCGGTCAGATGGTAGGTGAAATGAACCGTCGGCTCTTTCTGTTGTCCACGGCAGGGCTCGCCGCGGCGCCCGACTCACAGCCTACACCGCCGCCCGCGGGTGATGCGCCTGCGCCGGCAAAGACATCGACCTCTGGAATGAGCGACTGGCTGGCGGGGGTTCGCGTCAAGGCCCTGGCCGCAGGCGTGCGCGCCGACACCGTCGACCAGGCGTTTCGCGATCTGTCGCCGGACCCGATTGTCCTGAAGCGCGACACCAATCAGCCCGAGTTCACCAAGCCGATCGGGGATTATGTGTCGGGCGTGGTGTCCGCCGCCAATGTTGCCGCGGGGCGGACCCGACGGGAGGGGTTGCACACGCTTCTCACGCCGATCGTCGCCGCGCGCGGCGTGCCCGAGGAAATCCTGATCGCCGTCTGGGGTGTGGAATCGGCCTTTGGCCGCATTACCGGCGATATGGACGTCATCCGGTCGATCGCGACGCAAGGGATGGTCGGTCGACGACCAAAGTTCGCTGAACAGGAGATGATCGCCGCCCTGAAGATCCTTGACCAGGGACTGGCCAGCCGCGAACAGCTGCGGGGTTCCTGGGCCGGCGCGATGGGCCAGACGCAGTTCATGCCGTCGGACTATCTTGCCTATGCCGACGATGGCGATGGCGATGGGCGCAAGGACATCTGGGGATCGTCCGCAGACGCGCTGGCGTCGACGGCGAGGTTCCTGGCCGAAAAGGCGCACTGGCGGCGGGGCGAAAGCTGGGCGCTGGAGGCGACATTGCCCAAGGGTTTTGATTACGCCCTGGCTGAGGCCGATGCGCGCACGCCGACGGAATGGGCGACCTTGGGCGTCGGCCTTGCTTCAGAGACCCCCGTCTCGACTGCGGATCAGGGCGAAGCTGCCGTCCTCCTGACCCCGCAAGGCTGGCGCGGGCCGGCGTTCCTGGCCTTTCCCAATCACATGGCGATCCGCGCCTACAACAATTCGACAGCCTACGCCTTGGCGGTGGGGCTGCTGGCCGACCAGATCGCGGGTCGGCCCCCGCTCAAGGCGACATGGCCCAAGGACCCGCCGCTGCAGCTTGCAGATCGGATCGCCGCTCAGCAGGCCTTGAAGGCGCTCGGGTATGATCCAGGCGCCGTGGACGGCGTTCTGGGGGTCAGAACGCGCCGCGCTGCAAAGGACTGGCAGGCGGCGAAGGCCCTGCCCGCCGACGGCTATCTGACCATGGACCTCATCTCGACCCTCAAGGCCGAAGCCGGGCTTTCTTCCGCCGCGCCTCCAGCCGTCGCACCGCCCGGAGGCGGCGACCGAGCTGGCTGATCGCCCCGGACGGCGACAGCACGGCAGAAACGGGCCGCGGCGTCTCGCCCAGCCCAACCTGCGCCGGGTCGGTCACGTCCGCGTCGAGCCCCGCGTCCGGCGTGCGGCCTGCGTCAATGAGCTCGCGATGGGTCAGCACCACGCCCACCATCACCGCCAGCACAATCGTGTTGATCGCGAACGGCGCCCAATGCAGGTGGTCATACAGCCAAACCCCTAGGATCGGGGTGATGATAATGCAAGAGCCGTTCACCGCCGTGATCGCTCCGGCGACGTCTCCCTGACCCCCAGGGGGCGCTGCGAGGGAGGCGCCTGCGGTGAAGCCCGGCCTTGCAAAGCCAAACCCGATGCTCGCCAGCGCATAGGCCGTGACCACCGCGCCATAGTTGGGCGCAAGGGTGATGAAGAGATTGCCCAACCCGGCTAGACCCGCTCCCCAGAGCAAGAGGTGGTTCGGCTTCATGTGGAAGATGCGGATCAGTCCCCACTGGGCCATCAGCCCTGCAATGGCGCCGCCCATCATGGCCACCTGAATAAAGCCCTGAGCCTGCGCCGGCGTCATATGCACCTTGTCGATGACGAGAAAGCCCAGGGTGTATCCGTTCACGGCCTGGGCCGATCCCACCAGAAATCCGTACCAGAGAAAGGGCGCAACCTTGGGGTCTCGCCAAAGGCCGAACTGAAGCACGGACCTGCGGCCGGGGCGCTCAGCCTCGAAACTGGGGTGGCTGGGGATGGCTGACGGCGGCAGCATCCGCAGCACGACGACCAGGCAAACCAGCGCGGCCACGGCAAACGCGAACATCGGCCCCGAAAAGGACACGCCCGGCAACACGAAGTAGGGCGCAATGGCCGGTCCTAGAACCGTACCGACCCCGAAGGCGCCGGCGAGGGTCGCCAAGGCGTCCGTCCGCTCCGCTTTGGAGGTGCGGTCCGCGACATAGGCCTGACCGGCTGGATTGGACGCGGAGCCGATCAGCCCGAAGAGGGATCTCATCAAGGCAAAGCCGATAAAAACCACAAGCGGACCGATCAACTTGTGCAGCCCCGCCAGCACGATGATCGCGCAACCCGACATCGAGACGACGAAGCCGAGCAGACCGACGGCGATCAAGGGCTTGCGCCCACGACGATCCGAGGCGCGCGCCCATACCGGCGCCGACAGGGTCCAAAGCAGCGCCGATAGAGAGAAGATGCCGGCGACCAGGGGGTCTGGAATGCCGATCTCCCGACCGATCGCCGGAAGCACCGACTGCAGGCCGGAATTGCCCGCTGCAACGGCCATCATGACCGCAAACACGATTGCAAAATCGCGGCGACGGGTGGTGTCAGCCAAAACGGCGCGTTTGCGGGTGACGGTCATAAGCGGTGCGGAACGTTCATTGATAAGGGCGGGCCGTCCAGATTGAGCTTTGGATGTGTGAAGCTAACCCCGACCGCGGGAAGGAACAAATGTTCGCTGTTGGGGGGGTGTGGTTCCGTTCAAGATCGATGGCGCGGGGACGATCACTGAAATCGTGGCGGATGACTTGAGCCTGCGGCCCGTCTCGCTATTATCCCGGCAAAATGGATCGGCGGTCCCGCCGCCAACTGCAGGAGACGGCTTTGGCTGACCATGCCCAATCAGACTATCACCGTGGCGACATGGAGATTCAGGAACAGGCCGCCACCTATCGCGCGGTGAACGCTATGATCAAGTGGTGCAGCCTGGCGTTGGCTGCAGGGCTGATCTTTCCGATTCTGTGGTTCTGCACGCCGGCAGGCCCCATCGCCGGGTTTGTCGTGGCCTTGATTATTGCGATCCTCGGCGTCGTCTTTCTGCGCAACAAACCTTCTGCCGCCCACTAGGGTCGACAAGGTTCGGATTTTCAAGATCGCATCGTCGTCTGCGTTAGACCGGCGCCGCTGTCACGTGTTGTCGGTTGATCGTTGCTGGACAGAGAAGACGAATTCGCCCTAACTGCGTGCAACAATCTGCGGGCGAGGGGTGCGCATGGCGGTCAAGATCGCGGTCACGAAAGAGACGCGCGCGTTCGAGCCTCGCGTCGCTGTAACCCCTGAAAGCGTCAAGAAGCTGTCGGCTCTGGGCGCGTCGTTGGTGGTCGAGACGGGCGCTGGCTTGTCGGCGTCTATCTCCGACGCCGACTATGAAGCCGCGGGCGCGACGATCGCGAAGGATGCGCAGGCCGCCGTCGCGACGGCGGATGTCGTCTTCAAGGTGCGCGATCCGACCGAGGCCGAGATTGCCGCCATGCGGCCAGGAACGGTGTTCGCCGGCCTGATTAATCCCTATCAGTCAAGACCACTGCTCGACGCCCTCGCCGCGCGTGGCGTATCGGCCGTGGCGATGGAGCTGATCCCCAGGATCACGCGGGCGCAGTCCATGGACGCCCTGTCGTCTCAAGCCAACCTCGCCGGATATCGCGCTGTGATCGAGGGCGCGGAGGCCTATGGGCGGGCCATGCCCATGATGATGACAGCCGCCGGCACCATCGCCGCCGCCAAGGTTTTCGTCATGGGCGTAGGCGTTGCCGGTCTGCAGGCCATCGCGACGGCGCGGCGACTGGGCGCGGTGGTGACCGCAACGGACGTACGCCCGGCGACCAAGGAACAGGTCGAAAGCCTTGGGGCGAAATTTCTCGCGGTCGAGGACGAAGAGTTCAAGAACGCGCAGACCGCAGGCGGTTACGCCAAAGAAATGTCCGCCGAATACCAGGCGAAGCAGGCGGCGCTGACCGCAGACCATATCAAGAAGCAGGATATCGTCATCACGACCGCGCTGATCCCGGGCCGGGCGGCGCCAAGGCTCGTGACGGCGGCGCATGTGGCCTCAATGCGGGCCGGATCGGTCATTGTGGACCTTGCGGTTGAGCAGGGCGGCAATGTCGAGGGTGTTGTTCTTGGCGACATCACGTCCGTTGGCGGGGTCAAGATCGTCGGCTTCCCGAACATGGCCGGCCGCGTCGCGGCGGACGCATCGTCGCTCTACGCCCGCAATCTGGTGAACTTCGCAGGGCTTCTGTTCAACAAGGAGGGCGCCCTCGCCCCAGACTTCGATGATGAGATTTTGAAAGCGGCGTTGGTCACCCACGCCGGCGAAATCACCCATCCTCAACTGAGAGCGTGAACGCCGAGCCCGTCTTAATACCCAAGGCGCAAGGAAACCTCACATGGACGCCGTTGATCCAACCGTATTCCGCCTCGCCATCTTCGTGCTGGCCATTTTCGTCGGCTACTATGTTGTCTGGAGCGTCACGCCCGCCCTGCACACGCCGCTGATGGCGGTGACGAACGCCGTCTCGTCGGTCATCATTGTCGGCGCGCTGCTCGCCGCCGCCGCCCACGCGCCGGCGGGCGTCGAAGGCGGGGCGAGCGTCCTGATCTCGAAGGGCGCAGGCGGTCTCGCCGCCGGGTTCGCCGCGGTGAACATCTTCGGCGGCTTCCTCGTGACCCAAAGAATGCTGGCCATGTACAAAAAGAAGGACCGGACAAAGCCGTCCGCCGCCAAGTCCTAAACCCGACCGATCCCTGCTCCTTTCGGAGGGCGAACGCCCATGAACGCCAATCTCGCCGCCATTCTCTACCTCGCGTCCGGCGTCCTGTTTATCCTCGCCCTGCGCGGGCTTTCGAGCCCAGAGACCAGCCGGCGCGGCAACACTCTGGGGATGGTCGGGATGGCCATCGCCACCTTGACCACGCTCAGCACGCTCTATTTTCAAGGGGCTCTGGACGGCGTGACATTGGGCCTTATCGCGGGCGGCGTCGCGATCGGGGGCGGGGTCGGGGCGGTCATTGCCCGCCGTGTCGCCATGACCTCTATGCCGCAGCTCGTCGCGGCGTTTCACAGCCTGGTGGGCCTCGCCGCCTGTCTCGTGGCCGTTGCAGCGATCTACACCCCCGCCGCCTACGGCATCGCCGAGGGGAACGGCATCAAGCTCGAGAGCCTGATCGAGCTTTCTGTCGGCGCCGCCATCGGCGCGGTGACCTTTACCGGCTCGCTGATCGCGTTCGCCAAGCTGAACGGCAATATGAGCGGCGCGCCTATCCTTTTGCCCGCGCGACATCTGTTGAACCTGCTGATCGGGGCGTCCATCGTCGGCCTGATCGTGATGCTGGCCATGTCCGGCGGCGGGAACCTTTTGGCGTTCTGGGGGATCTTGGGTCTGGCCCTCGTCATTGGCGTGACGCTGATTATTCCGATCGGCGGCGCGGACATGCCGGTCGTCGTCTCCATGCTGAACAGCTATTCCGGCTGGGCGGCGGCGGCCATGGGCTTCACGCTCGGCAACATCACCCTAATCATCACCGGCGCCCTGGTCGGCTCGTCAGGCGCCATCCTGTCCTAC
>Ga0316217_10007265_pt1 | contig 10644 bp, 8 predicted proteins | sample 1anoAmetaG_FD_203633 | JGI IMG/M metagenome (GOLD analysis project Ga0316217, IMG submission 203633) | Freshwater microbial communities from Trout Bog Lake, Wisconsin, USA - 1anoA | ecosystem: Environmental > Aquatic > Freshwater > Lake > Hypolimnion/Profundal zone | place: USA: Wisconsin... | reverse complement strand
TCAAAAATATCGAATTATTAGAATACTAAATAATTATATAATCGAACTCATGATTTTGTCATTTTTGTACGCCATTGCCAAATTAAGTTACTAAAGTTGTTTTTTAAAGGAAAGTACAGGTGCTTATTTGACTAGTCTTTAGCTAGCTTTTTGAAAATGGAGGGTGATCGCTTATGCCTGTAAATTAATTAACTCTTCTTTCATTTTCTAGCCAATTGCTCCTCAAGCCAATTTTTGTCGATCTATACCAAATTATCGATAAGACAGTAAATAACAGTATTCGTCTTTTGTTTCTTATTCTGAGATTTGAAATTAAGAACTAAATGGCTAAGGTTATAGTCCTGTTCTAGTTATCAATCCTTCGAGAAATGGGTGAAACTGAGCCTATCAATTCTTTATCCAACTAGTATATTTTTCAGCAATAAATAGAAGTAAAGAACTACACCCACATTAGACCCGGTAGCATATCTTTTTATCGTAGGCCTTAGCTACCACTGTTTGATTTTTATGCACGAAATATTGAAGCTGAACAAGTTTATAGTTTCTGCTAGCGGGAGCAAGGACTATAAAACTCTCTATTGATATTTTATGTGATGAGGCTAGCATGTTCAGCATTAGAAGTTTATAGTTGTCATCCAAAGATACGAGCTAAGGACCGAATAATAAAAAATTAGGACTATTTCCAGACCAAAAAATCCCTGTTTATCTGAGTTTTGATTAGAATTGGTTTCACAAGGACGAAATTTAGCGTGATTCATCTCTGAATTTATAAATAAGAACCGATTATTGTTAGGGATGTGTAGAGAAGAAAAATAAATTAGATATTTTATTGAGCCAGCTTTGATTTATCAGTTACTTTTCTCCAATCAGCATTTATGAGCATTTTTAATTTATCTCCAATGCCTTTGATAGTGATGAAGAGTTTCGGAGAGCCAGCCTAAACATTAGTTGCTTGAATTTGGCAGATTAAGGATTTTCTGGAAAGAGAACGTGGATTACTTTTCCAGGTGAACCACTTGCTCAACAATATTCTACTCCTGTCATGAATTCGCAAGGCTAATAAAAAACTAATAATGACCAACGTTGGGGTCAAGATACAAGATACAAGTATAAGTGAATATTTAGTGGTGCTTGAACTAAACAAGTCTCTGAATTGGTCAAGCCAGCTAAAAGAAGATAATGCGATCCAAATTATCTTCGATTTGTTGTTATTTTTATAGAAATTCAATAATCTTTATCGTGGAATGGATTTTATAAGCAATTGGTGATTGTAAGCTGATGGATATTCATTCTAAAAAGATTCAGTATCAATCCGAGTAACGAATAAATTCTACGATTTTGATCTCATTATCCTTAATTATTTTATTGTCTCACGATACATATGGGCGCATGTCTGTCCCAAGCAAACAGTAAAAATCGTTCGAATTCTCTTCCAACAGTCATTAATGCTGAACAAAATAATGACAAAGTAAGTATGGCCGCTCTGAAACCTGGCTAAAGCCGAAAAATAGAGCTAATACATAATCCCCAGTAAAAAAATAGTTCGACTACTCTCACTAGCAATCCTGGTCAACGGAATACTGATGATATTTACATAGCGGAGGTAATGTGCGGCTCTGATCAGCTATACTAAGTGAAGGAGACTGAGATGAGTCAGAGGCTGCATAGATTCATGGTGGCCATAGTTTGGAAAATAACTAAGCATAACCTTCCTGTTGTGGGGAGAGGCTCAGGCATACTGATTTCACCTAATTTGATCCTGACTTGCGCACACAACTTTTTCTGTCAAAACCAGAGAATCTAAAATTAGCATGTCGAACTGTATGTTGGCCAGTCGGGAAAGCTACAAAACCCACACAAAATCTAAAAACTATTTATTCCCAACCAATACGACCCTTCTTCAATGCCAACTATCTAGTTGAATAGGCATGACTATGCTTTAATCAAAATAAGTAAAAGAATCAAAGGATAAAATTTTATAGGTTTGGGCGTCAATAGATAGTTGAAAATGTAAAAGCTGGCAGTTTTTGGCTACCCTGGCTGCAAATACCAAAACATTGATAAAATTACAAACGACTAAACTGTAACTCAATGGGGATTGATAAAAGATAATGCATTTTTCTCAGTTAGATAGGAAAGTGAGCTGCTTCATTGTGTTTCAACATTGCCAGGTCACAGTGGCAGTCCCGTCATATGGGTCCAAGAAATCAGATAATAAAAATTCACTATAATCGGCATACATAAAGCGGGCATTAAAACTTACTTGAACGGTTCTTGGCTTGAAGTCAACGCTGGAAAGCTGCTCACCGAGTAGTTGATAGTAGTTTTACTTGCAGAATCGATAAAAATGAAAGCTGACAGGTTTGTTGTCAATAACAGGGCAGAAATTGCTGAGCTGTTGGTTAACAAAGGGGATGAGTTGTTTAGAAAGGACAGCTCTCAGTACATAAAGGTCATTGAATACTATCTCAGTGCACTAAAAATATATCCTGACTACCTGATCAATAAGAGATTAAGGCCTTTTATAGACAAATTGAACGACGATCGACTTTTAATCAATTATTACAAGAATCAGTTAGTAAAAGATAAGTTTTGCTATGATGCCTAGTTCCTTCTGGGGCTACTATTCGAAAAAACAGGTGACAAGAGTGAGTAGTACCAAAATAAGTTGAGAGCAGTGAGAAACATTGAAGAAGTAGAAATCGGATTGATAGAGCTAGCCAACTACCATTTTAAACAAAAGGAGTACGAATAAGCTATAAAATACTACCGCAAAGCTATAAAGATTAACCCGCAGTACGCTACTGCCCACAGTAATTTAGGATTGGCTCTCAAAGCTATGCGAAAATACGAAGAAGCAATCGAGAGCTACCGCGTTGCAATAAAAATCAATCCATAAGCTGCAGAAGTTCACAACCGCTTAGGAAATGTCCTCTATGAGATAGATAAAATATAGGAAGCTATCCAGTGCTATCTCAAAGCGGTAGAAATCAACCCACGATATTAAAATGCTCAAAGGAACTTAGAAAATCCAAAGAAAGCGCAGACTTAGAAACAATAGGCATTAATGAATCCAGAATATTCAGCAGCCTCCAATGGCTCACAGCATAGAAAGGAAGCTAATAATGAGAAGAGGGAAATAGTAGAGAAAAATGAAGAAGCAGTGGAGGATATCGTTCCGGGAACTTCATAGGCTTACTGTATCTTTGGGTTAGCAAGCGCCTAAGCCAAGAAAACATAATAAGCAATCTAGTGGTATCGCAAAGCAATAAAGCTTGACCCAAAAAACAAATTTGCCTACATTTAGTTGGGAAATTCACTATATTCTCTCAATAAACCATACGAGGCAATTGAATGCTATCGCAAATAGATATAATTGAATCCATAACACGCCTAATCCTATAATAATTTAGGCTTGGTACTCTAAAGTATCAATAAAAAGCAGGAGGCGGTTGAATGTTGGCATAAAGCAATAAAAATCAATCCAAAAAACTCAAGTTCCTACTATAGTCTAGGAAAATATTTTTATTTTCTCAACCAAAATTAGGAAGCTATCGAGCATTTTCGAAAATCAATATAGCTCAACCCAAAATATTCAGATGCTTACAATGGATTAGGGGGTGTCTTCGCACAAATGAAAAGACATTAGTAAGCAATCGAACAGTACCGCAAGGCGATAGAGCTCAACCCGAAAAATGCATTTGCCTACTATAATTTAGGAAATACCTTTAGAGATATCAAGAAAATCGAAGAAGCAGTTGAATGCTATAGAAAATCAATAACATTCAATCCAAACTATGCAGATACCCATGATAACTTAGGATTGGCACTCATTGCTACGAATAAAGCTGAGGCGATGGAGTGCTTCCGCAAGGCGATAAGTATCAACCCACGGCATTCAAACGCATATACTCATTTGGGATTGGCATACCAACAATAGAATTCCGAGGAAGCCATGAAATGTTATAGGAAAGCTACGTAATTAGACAATAATAACTTTTTAGCCAAGACCTTGCTCAAGATAACTGTAGCGGCCAGCCGCTAGCAAAACAACGTTCCCCCAGGATTCGAACAATATCTCTAAGGCAACAGTTGATCCCGAACCCTCTATACATTTTAATAAGGCTTAGAAACATTTAGTATTTTTAGATTAAAACTTAATTGGCTTGCCGTAAAATAATTTTCTTATGAAGATAAGTTATTAAAGATGATATTTGTTCAATTCAATGAGTGCTGGATAATTTGGCTGAAAAATATAGATATTTAGATTCACTTTAGTAGCTTGTCTGTAAAATCATCGAAGCTATTGAATAACAAAAAATATAAATAATGTTGTTGTTTAGGAAACCATATTGAACTCAATATTAAGTTTGGCGAAATTTGTTGTGTTTAATTAGCTCTTAGAAAAATCTTGTTTCTATTTGGATCATTTTCATTTATTAAAATTCTCAGGTAGGAGGCTGAAGGGTTGGGGTATATGGGTAAATTTGACCAGAAAAGGGAACTAAATATTATTACCTACTACAAAGAGACATTTCTTACAATTTTTCTTGATTGACATCGATTATTAAAGCAATACTTTTATTTATAGAAGCTAAAACACTTCAAACCTAGTAGTTTCGTTAAATAATTACCTTTTTTTATGGTTCAATAGATTTTATTTACAATCTATAGTATCATAAAGGATGATCATTTTTGGATGTTTATGCTGACATTTTACAACGGAGAAATAGCTATCAGATACTGAGCTCCATAAATCATAAGTTCAGCAAAGACAACTTATAGGTTTGATGGTCATTATTTCGACTATGGGCATTCTTATTTGTTCTAATTTCTTAGCCTTAAATTGTTTATGAGCAGAAATGTGATGTTATGTTATTGTAGGATTAATTCGATATTATGATTTTATAGTTGAATAAAGCATGCTAGTTGAGCTGCTTAGAAGGCAATAGAAGTCTAAAGATCTATAGAGACCAATAAAATTATGCCTCCCTTCCAAAACTACAGAATTTTGAAAACATTTCGAGAGCTTTATTAGATTGTGTTTTAAGTTATTGACCTTGAATTATATTGGAATTAAATTAGAATTACTTTATTATCTTTCTTTAATAGCAGTAAACCTAAATGATTGAGCTGATCAAAAATAAACTTATTATTGCATAGAGATCAAAGAATCCCTTTTGGCTCCTAACTTATTAGTCAAGGTGTCATACATTTTTTGGCAAAAGATAATGCAAACATCCCAGTAAATATATAAAGTAAAACTTATGCGAATTAAGGAGATATCCAAACTACGGCGCAGAATATCGCAGCAAGTAGTACTAGCGTGCAGTTGTTTCCTAATTCAAAAAAGAACTAAACTCCTCCATTTGCACTTATTTTTTCTGGTATGCCTTTTATCTAGAATTTTGTCGGAATAGACTTTACAGCCTCTTTACCTATGCTTGATCCCAATCCCATGTGGCCTAATACAGCAAATATAAGTATTATTATTATAAATTTGTAAGACAAATTGATATTTATATTCCTAAACCTTCTAGAACAATTCTTTTACTTGGGAATGCTCGCAGCATTTCTGGATTATATCAGGATGAATTTTGGGGTTGGAACGCAGGCATTGGCACTGCCAGTAAAAAAGATTTTAGCTTATCGTTAACTACCTAGAGGAGTTTCCCCAGCTTCAATTAATTGATTATGCAAGAACAACTATGCTACCCCGCTTATTTATACTTCCTTTCATATTTATTTATCCAAGGAATCACACACCCTGTATTAATGATTGGGGAAATATTGAAGCTGACCTCTAATCAAATGAATATTATCACTAGATTGGGGCAGAGGAGGTGATTTATGACTCCAAAAAGCTAGGGTAAGTTGATGAGACGACAGAGCTGAGTCAGAGGTTGGATATACATCTTGAGGTCGTAGTTTGGAAAAAAGCTGACCATAAAGTTGCGGTCATGGGAGGATCAAGGCATACTGATTACACCTAATTGTACACACAACTTTTTCTACCAAATCAGAGAATCTAAAATTATCATGTCGATTGTCTATTAGTCTTTGATACTTAAAAACCAGTGGTTTTTAGCTGCAGAAACTAAACCTTTGATCGATTTAGCGATGAATAAGCTCTAAATGAGTGATGGGATGGTACATTAAATTTAAATTATAGGATTCAGACAGAAAAAATGAGTGGCGCTTTTGCCTACCAACGGTAGCAGGCCACATTTGAATACTCTGGGTGCAGCATAAATTCATTATCATTGATACCCTTAGAGCTAGTTTGAACTACTTTCTTTGAGTAGATGCTGGCGAGTTGCCAGCTGAATAGCTTAAACTTTTGATTGAGGAACCACTGAAAATGAAAGCAGATGAACTTTCAGATGATAGTGGAGCTCAACTACCACAAAGAAAACTTAGATTATTCTTATTCTAAAATGATTTTCTGCAGCTTATCCTAATCTTATTTGTATTTTTCAGCTTCTCAAGAGTTCATATTTTTTCAGCAACCCCGCCTGAATGCTCTCTAGCTCTAAAGGTAAAACAATATCTGACAGATGGCTTAAGAAGACGAATGATTATCCTTGATTTTCAACTTATTGACTCATATAAACTAAGCGATTTTAGCAGTTTTAAAGAAAAGAAATGAGCTTATAATTTGGGAGTAATTTACCCGGATATCTTGTTGTGAGTTATAAAAGCATCAGAAAAAACATCAAAAGTCTCAAAATATTGGGCCAAAACCTGAGAAATCAAGAAACTTGAATTTTCAAAGCTAGCTACTTAGCCAGAATGATGAAGAATGTGTTTAAAGACTGTATAATATCAATCATTAGTTGCTGTGGTATCTCTGTAGCAGATCCCTAGTTACTTTCCGCCATAGGCCCATAAAGGATTTGCTGAATGTTCCATAGAATCCTTAAATTTTTCTTTGATTAACTGATTTGAGTTGGCAAAACCATCGCAAATAGACATCTTATCTACGATTGCTCAATCTTTTATCTTGATCCAGCTCGTAGAATGAACTCCAGGGTAATATTTTCGAAAGGAATCATTAGTATTATCAACCATTATATTATACTGTAGGAAAAACTTTTAATTTATTAATCTAAATAAGGTATCCTAATCATGTTTGGTCTAACTTGGCATCCTTGACATGGCTCTCAAAACCTTTTGCAATTCGGTTTGTCTTGCGGAAGTACTGTAAGGCCCTATTGAAATTGTTCTTAAATAGGGAGTTTTTTGGACTCAACTGGACAGCTTGGTGATAGTAGGAGAGGGCAGACTACATATCCTTCGATTGCTCGTATGCATTTCCTAACATGTCGTAGACTTCAGAAAACTTTGGTTTGATTTTTATTGCCCTTTTATAGCATTCCACAGCCTCCTTGAAATTTCCTACAGAGCAGAGTACATCTCCTAAGTTTACATGAGCTAGCTAATCTAAAGGACTGATTTGGATTGCTAAACGGTAGCATTTGATGGCCTCCTCAGCTTGATTGTCAGCTTCGTATGCTGCACCCAACCGTATATATGCAGATCCGAAATTTAGTTCAATTTCCAAGGCTTTTTTGTAGCATTCTATGGCCTCCTTCATTCTATTACTCGAATAGAGTGCATTCCCCAAGTTATAGAAGGCGCCTTCATCTTTTGGGTTTATTTCCAATAGCTTCTGGTAGCATTAGATTGCTTACTCAATCCTATTCTATTCCAAGAGTGCATTTCCTAAATTAAAGTAGGCATTCTGATGACTCGGATTGATTCCTATCACTTTACGATAATAGTTGATTGCCTCCTTCATCTAGTTGACATCTGAGAGTGCTATTGCAATTTTGAAGTGTCCTTCTGCATCAGTGGAACTGATTTTTGCCTTTTTGCAGAAGCGATATAATTCCTTGAGCTTCCAGAGTCTTGGATTGTTTTCCTAGCTTGTAGTTTTAAACGTATCTGCTTACATTTCCTTTGCATATTTTAGCAACTTATCGATTAGCTTTTAGGTTAATAATCTTCCTTAGTTTACAGCTATTTATTGCCCGTTTTTTTTTGTGAAACATGAGCCTAAGTGTATACCAATAACACTAAGCCTTTCTCCCTCTACTAGAATGATAGGGCTACCGCTATGCCCTCCTTAAGTCGAAATTAAATGAATAATTTGACCTTTACTCTCCTTTACTTTTAGGATTCCTTTCGCTTTTGTCATTCCCCATTGAGTTATAGACGAAATTTCAATTTTGTTATCTTTCTTCTTATAGGAACGACTAGGATAACCGTAAATCGCAATTTTATTTTCCTACTTTTTATTGAAAATGAATTCATCATTTAGTGGAATGAATTGATTGGCCTTTTCTACTTTTTCGCTCAATTTTATGAGAGCATAGTCATTCATCGATTCGCTAGGGCTCTTACTAAATTTTTTCGGGATGTAAACCCATTCTATCTGATAGAATTGTTTACCATTCTCCCTTGGGCCTGCATACACCTCCAGGCAAGCGTCCTTTAATTTATTCTTTCCAACATAAAGGATATGGGCGCAGGTCAGGATCAGGTTTTGAGAAATTAATAAACCAGTTCCTCTTCCAATGAGGGTGCCTAGTGTCCACAATATGGCAACAACATTTTTGTGCTATTTTTTAGACATCTACTAAAGGGTAATCTACAAAATGGTCTCGTTATTTATGATGGCTTCCTGTTTAAAACCGTAGTATTCTCCGTCTCCACTTTATAGGCTTGCAGAAAATTTATCTTATTAAGCGTCCATTGGTTTATAATTGGTATTGTTCTATGATCGAAAATGCAATAATAAAGGGTTTTAGATCATTCTTCCAAAAAACGAGGAAAGTTTAAATTAACTTGACTTTAAAGAGGTATAACTGCCTGTTATTAATCCATAGTTCTGTTTTCCTTTCAGGATTTCTATTTTAGCAGTAAGATTCTCGGTTATCCCTGTATTTTGAGTATTCCTTATCACTTAAACTGTTCCATAGGCGCTTTTCTATATTTTTAATCTCAATCGACACAACTGCTGTCAAGCAAGATAGTGCTCTAATACCTATTTAGAATATTTTTTGCTAGTGGCTTTCAAATTTTTGTAACTAGCTGACTGATTTCTTGCATGTGAATCTCATCTATATGATTAGTAAAGGTACAGAACAAAGCTTTGGTTGATTGGAGCTTCCTTTCAGCCAATATAGTTATCATTTATAATCTTTTTAGATCAAATCGTCTGCTTAACATCAATAATTTTGTTTAAGCTTTTCTTTAAATTACTTTGGAAAAATCTAAGATGAATTTGCAAACAATAATAATGATAGCCAAAGATTTTAAAAAGAAACTAATCACTAGTATTTGAGGTAGTTATGGGCTAACTTTATTGAATGATTCGTTTATTCAAGATAACTGACCTATTTTTATTAAATACACAGTTTAAAAGCGGATAAGTTGAAAAAAATTCTGCTAAATTAATCGATTCTTTCTTAATCTATAAATTATTCCATTATTCAATCATGAAAAGCAGAACAGCTTATGCTGTAACCCGAGGAAAAATAAACCACCAAATCAACTTAATACATGAATTCTTAAGCATTTAACCGAGATGAGATCATCTTAGCAGATTTCGCAAGCTCTAATTTTAAGTAATCCTTTTAGAGAAATAATAATATAGAAAATTAAAATCTCATAATCGATAATGTTTTGCACTTGATTGCTAGAAATGGATTAGTGAAGGAATATAAGTAACTATCCACATCATTTACTAACTTGATGCTTAACACGATAAATTTCTTTGATGATGAGTCTATCTTTAACTGGCTTTTTGGGGGATTTGATCTTTGGCAGATTCTAATGAATCTCCCTCGACCTTGTTTTGTTCTTTGGTTTACCTGTTTTATTGTATTTTTTGTCCTATTTCTTTATGATTGAGTCAAAGAGATAGACTTTTTCGTTTTCTTTGGTTACTACAAATGCTTTAATCGGTTTTTTGGTAGTCTTATCTTTTAAAACAGCGTTTTAAGCCTCATTTACCTTGAGTATTTGTGTGGCAACAAACTTGGAATAAGACTTAAAGCATCTAAGTAAAAAAATATTTTTAAAAATGGTGATAAGTTCCATGATGGATGCACTGAAGTTAATCAAAGTTTCTATGAGCCAATTAGCGATGTAAATAATAATGAGGTCCCTATGAATTGTGTTGATTACATCCTGGTTGGAAATTTAAAACATATAGAATGTACTGATGAAGATTATTCTTAGAGCTGAAGCTAGGAAAGTGAAGGCTGCAATCATTTTTTCTTTCACAAAGGCCTTTCGCATGCTCCCTAGCTTCAGAATGAGGTAAAACACCTACAGCACTATCAGCACAATCGTCTGCAGACCCAAGTGCTATATCCCGAAAGCGTGGACTCCCCCCAAAATCAGCGGAAAGAGATTCCTTTCATAGGACTCATAGATGAGAACGTTCACAGTCAATCCGCTGTACTCCGCGAAGTACTTCACCAGCTTTTTGTAGTGGTACTTCAGCCACAACAGAGAGGCCACTGCAAAGACCAGCATCACGAAAAGTATGAGCAAAATGACCGCGTTTGCCATTTTGTGGGTGAAGTTGGCACTGAAGAAGCACTTCAGCTCGCAAAAGATGTCGAAGGCGAA
>Ga0316217_10007264_pt1 | contig 10646 bp, 10 predicted proteins | sample 1anoAmetaG_FD_203633 | JGI IMG/M metagenome (GOLD analysis project Ga0316217, IMG submission 203633) | Freshwater microbial communities from Trout Bog Lake, Wisconsin, USA - 1anoA | ecosystem: Environmental > Aquatic > Freshwater > Lake > Hypolimnion/Profundal zone | place: USA: Wisconsin... | reverse complement strand
GTAAAGGTTCAAGTCCTAGACCATATAGTGTATCTCAAGAAAAGTTCGCTAGTAATTGGGATGCAATATTTGGTAAGGATAAGAAATCGAAACAAGAGAAGGCTCTTGATGAGTTGGCTCGAATTTCGGATGAGTTGGGACTCCGCTATGATGATGTGGAGAATCCATTAGTAAAGAAATAATATCTCAGTAGTGTAATGGCAGCACAACGGTCTCCAAAATCGTTTGTGAGGGTTCGAGTCCTTCCTGGGATGCCAATTTAAGGATTGATATGAAAAATTTCGACATAGAAAAAGTTAAGGAATTCTTGTCAGAACAAGGACCAGACACTAAAGTTTATCTTGGTGCAGATTCAGAAAGAGTTCGTGTTGATGGTGTATGGTATGCAGATTATGCTTTGGCTGTCGTAGTTCATATTGATGGCCGTCATGGCTGTAAAATCTTTGGTTATGTTGAACGTGAGTTAGATTATGACCATAAAAAATCTAAACCTGCTATGCGGCTGATGACAGAAGTATATAAGGTTTCAGAATTGTTCCAAAGTCTCCAGGAAGTTCTGGAAGACCATCATGTTGAAGTTCACTTAGACTTGAACAAAGAAGACATTTATGGTTCTTCTTGCGTTGTCCAACAGGCAATTGGATATATAAAAGGCACTTGCAACATGACACCAATGGTAAAACCAGATGCACCAGCGGCATCATTCTGTGCAGACCGTTTGAAACGGATTCTGGCAGAACAAGAAGTTTTAGAAAGTGCGGGATTAGTTTAGTGGTAAAACGAAACCTTGCCAAGGTTTAGTTACCAGTTCGATTCTGGTATCCCGCTCCATTTTATGCAGGTGTTAGTTTAGTGGTAAAACCTCGGATTGTGATTCCGATATCAAGAGTTCAATTCTCTTACGCCTGCCCATATATGCCTTGTTAACTCAGTTGGTAGAGTGTCTCCCTTACAAGGAGGATGTCGGCGGTTCGAACCCGTCACAAGGTACCAAATTCGCCTCGACACACGGCGTACAAAAGGACAAATTGTGTGTCACCTGCTCCCATAGTATAATGGTATTACACATCCTTGGTAAGGATGAGAACCAGGCTCGTTTCCTGGTGGGAGCACCAATGCAACTCTAGCTGATGTGGTCATAGCGGTGGTCTGAAGAACCATGGAAACAGGTTCGATTCCTGTGGGTTGTACCAATATATAAGAATACACTTAATTATGCGGTTGTGATGGAATTGGTATACGTATCGGACTTAAAATCCGAGTTTTGTGGGTTCGAGTCCCACCAGCCGCACCATATAAATAGTATTGCGGGGTAACTCAGGAGTAGAGTGACGGCCTCATAAGCCGGAAGTCGATGGTGCGAATCCATCCCCACGCAACCAATAATGCGGGATTAGTTTAATGGTAAAACGAGATCCTTCCAAGTTTTAGTCAGCGGTTCGATTCCGCTATCCCGCTCCAATTTATTAAGGATAATATATGGCACACATGGTAAAAGTTCAAAGAGTGATTAATGGTATTTTTGAAAGTAAAAACCATTTCATCGAATCGTTAGAAGCCGCAATCGCTTTTATTGAAAATCATCCTGAAGCACATTGCAGAATTTTTGACGAAAATGGTGAATTCAAACATGAACGTCATCCTGTAGGAACAGTAACAATTGACGTTCCTGCCAGTCTATCCGCTTCTGTAAATTAAAATTTTATTTCTGCACCAATAGAAATGTTGTGGCCTATTACTAAAAGTTCTAGTCCTGTGTGCACTTTTAGCCAAAGTAATCGATTATCATGACTGAGATAATCTGAAAGATAATAGTCGCCAACTAAGGTCACAATCTCAGCTATATTCATTTTACCTTTACTTGGATGGCGACCCAATAAAGGATTAGTTTCATAAAAACCTCTACGAGACTGTTGATATAACATATTCCTGGTTGTCTGATAGTCAATCGCTTGTGTGATTTCACTAGCAGCAAACCAGGCTTTCTCCTCATTTGTCCAATCTTCAAAAGGTTCCGCATGAGCAGAACCAATCATCAATAAACATAACAAAAATCTTTTTATCATTTATTCGCTAATGGATTATCCACGGCCTTTTGAATTTTAGAATCAACTTCTCTTTTTAGAGTATCTACTTCTCTAGTGATTTCTTTCTTGGTAGAATTCAATTCGCTAGTAACTTCTTTACGCAATTGAGCATTTTCTTGGCGCATCGCTTGAAGTTCTGCACGTTCCTTATCTAGGTCTTCACGGACACCCTTACGCATATCACGAATTTCTGAATCAGATTGGCGGTTTGCATCTTTAACATAACGTTCAACTTGTTCTGTAACAGATTCTGTTCTACGAATATCACCCTTCAAGTCATTCTTGATATCACGAGTATAGTCATTGGTTTTTCCAATAGTTTCTTCAATCACCGCTAGACGCTTATCAAAACCAGATAGGTCAGGTGCAGAATAATCTGCAATCTTTTTCTTCATGCTTTGGTAATCTTTATAAACTTCAAAACATCCATATAGACCACCCAACAATGAAGATGCAAGTGTAAATGCAACCATCAATTTTGCTGGTGTGAATTCATAACCACCGATGCTGATAACGGTGTCTTTACTTGCATATTTTTTGATAGCGGCTTCTGCTTCGTCAATTTTTGCATTGACATCTTTGATTTCTTCAGTCATTTTATTTTACTCCTGGTAAGTGTTTTAATCGTTCTTCAATGATGGCAATCTCACGGCGATTTTCCATAATGTAATTACGGTTTTCTTGAATCTCTTTTTCCATATCTTGGCGTAGTTTTTCACGGGCAAGTTCGCTACTGGTGTTGGGTGCTTGCTTGTTGTCCGTTGTGACAACTAGACTAACCTTTTGATTTAGAATAGTTACATCATGTTCTAGATTACCTAATGAACTAATTAAGTAACCTGTACTACCAATTAACAAAGGTAATAAAGCAAACAGCAGTTTCTCTATGAACGCACCTTTTGCTGATTCTTTTTCTTCTGCCATGGCAATCTCCTTATTTGTATTGTAAATCCACCATTTCACGGTGTCTGTTATCGTTGGCCAATGACCTAAATGCTCTCACATTATCCACATTCTTTTGGTTCTTATAAACTTCTTTTGGTGCATAGAATGAAGCATCTTTAAGTGCAAGAGCCAAATATGTTCCATAGCCTGCTGGCGTTTGGGCCATTTTGTTAATATCAACTTTTCCAGCAGCTTCATTATTTTGTGCGTTCTTATTAACTACTGGTCCGGTTTCTGTAGTAGTATTGGTTGTTGGTATAGTAACTTTGGCTTCCAACATCTGATTAATTGGACCAAATCTGTCCAACACTGGCGCTGGCGGTAACAATGCTATCACGCTAGAACTTTGTGATGTAGTTTGTTGTGGTTGATAATTTATTGGTGCCGGTGTTGATACTGCTACCTCGTATGACACAGTTGGTGCTGTATATGGTTGAACTGTCGGTTGCACCGGTGGCAATAAACTATACAATGGATTTGTGGTAGTATTTTGTTGCTCAACCATATTGCTTATGACATTTTGTTGAATGTTAACAACTTGTGTATTTTGTTGGTTGTTAATCACACCAGGTAATGAAGTTGCAACAGATTGAATTTGATTTGTATTTACCATTGCAACAGTTGTGCTTGTTGTTGATGTTGTTACTTGAGTGGAACCAGTAACTATTTGTGTAATAGCAGTTTGTGTAGTTGAACTTGATGAACCTGACTGGTCTTGTTTTTGACTTGTGGTTGTAGTTGGTCCATTTGCTGCAATTGCTGTTCCACCAACTGCAATACCTTGGCCATATGAATTGTTTGAATTACTTGCAGACGAACCAGATGTGCCAGAAGATAAAGTTGGTCCACTTTTAATTACTGTTTGACTTGCTGCAACAGCATTAGATGCGGCTGTTGATGCCACACTCAAAGCAGTTTGCTGTGCTTGTGTGCCGGCCTGTTGTGCCGCTGCGGTTGCATTGGCCACTGCGGTCATTGCTATTGCTTGATTTTGTTGTTGGTTTTTGGCAACAACCGACAATCCTATACTTGTACCGGAAGAAGATTCTTTAGGAGAACCTCCTGATGGACCTGCTGATGCAGTTACTGGTCCTGCTGCCGGTGCTGGTCCTGTTGCTTGCGCTGGCCCATTTTGTTGTGCATTTTGTGAATTAGAACCACCAGAATTAGATGAATTGGAATTTGAAGCTGGTGGTGGAGGATTTGCGGCCGCAGGTGGAGCAGGTGCCGAAACAACATTGGCTGCAATACTTACAGAACCAATCGGTGCACCACTTGTTGCTGATGTTGTAACTGGATTATTATCACTAACAGCATTGGATGAACTTGCTGGTGGCGGTGGTGCACTTGCTGCCGCAGGTGGTGGCGGAGGAGGAGCTGCGGACACAACAGTTGTATTTGATGTATTATTTGACAGTGCTGAGGTGACTGCATTTTGTGCCACCTGTTTAGCATAAGCCGCAGCATAACCAGTACAACTCGTGCTACTTAATGGATTTGTTGTACATGCATCAGGCATAACAATCAAACTTGCATTCATATTGTAAATAGATGAACCTGTGCCTTGTACGCTTGCATTGAAGTTAAAATTACCTAATGTATTCGTATTAATTGCTGATGGTGTCAATAATTGATAACTAGCAATTTGAGCACCTTGAGAAGGACCGTTTAATTGATACGTTGTACCACCGACACCTCCTGTAGTACCACCTTCTATTCCCACAGTAACAAGGCCTGATGATGCAGTTGTAGGTAAATTATATGTGAAACCGTAGTTGATACCATACAAAGACAAACCGGAACCACTATTAGATAATGCAGTTGAAATAGCAAAAGAATTTGTGACTGGATTATTTGGTGTAGCCACAGCATTAGGATTAGGAACTAAGTTAGCACTTGTAAGAAGGCTACTAAATCCGGAACAACTAGGACTATATGCTGGATTTTGTGCACAAGGATTTGTACCATATAATAAGTTAAATTCATTAACGTGAACTCTTGGTCCATAATAACCTGCCCAAAAGTTTTGGTCTTTACCTGTAAAACTAACAGTTATTTTGCTTGCTTGGCTCAAATCATACTGATTGGAAAACATTTGAGTACCAGAAAAATTCTGGAAATTGCCGCCGGTGTTAGTTTGACTGTAATTATAATTATAACTCTCTAATGTGTTGCCACTTGGTCCAGTAAGACTAACATTACCTGTTAAAGTGCCCCTGTTACCACCAACATTCAATAGGTCATTATTAATATCCCATGAATAGTGATAACCGGATAGTTGAATACCTGTACCTGCATTAGCCAGGGCTTGGTTGATTGCTACAGTTTGACTTACTGTTTGGTAGTTGTATCCAAAAATGATATTGCCTGTGCTAGGATTATAAGCAGGAGTATAGCCACCACTATAACCTCCTGCTGCTCCCGTAACAGTGTTATTCCATGGTAAACCGCCACCTAAGTTAAGTACATTACCAGAAGTTGTTACACTAATGGAACCAGTGGATGGATTTATGGTTGTGGTGTCTTGAGCAAAAGCAACACCCAACGTCATCAAGACGAAAAGGACTAACCTTTTCATTTTAGTCCTTTAGACCAATTGTTGGAACCTTTTCTGGATGCGCTTCCCATTCTTCTCTTGCTTGGTCTCCAATTTTACCTTCGTATGGGCATGGTGTTCCTGCTTGCATCATAGCGTCAAATACACGACGGTCTTGACACATAGTAGCAACTGCGGCCACTTTCATACCCATATCAAATAATGTTTTAGATAGTTTCAATCGTTCGCAATTACCATCACGCATTGTACCACCTAAACTCAAACCAAATACTTGAGTTTGTGTTCCACCACTAAGACCAGTAACGCAAAGGTCACTACCAACAGACATCATTGCTGGTGCAACTGCTGTTGGAGGAGGTTGATGAATTGTTTGGTCAATCTTTGACACGTTCAAATTGTTATTGTTATTGTTATTAGTCAATGTACCGCTTTGGATATTTTGGTTCACATTGTTGTTTGAACTTGTGCTAGTATTTGTATTGTTGTTTTGGTTAACATTGTTATTATTACTTGTGCTTGCACTCACATTGTTATTATTGTAAGTCATTGTGCCAGTATTCACGTTGTTATTTTGGTTAACGTTTGTACTTGTACTTGTACTTGTATTGACGTTGTTGTTTTGATTAACATTGTTGCTGGTACTGGTACTTACGTTGTTATTAAAGTTAGTATTTGTGTTGTTGCTAGTGCTTGTACTAACATTGTTATTGTTGTAAGTCATTGTACCACTGTTAATATTGTTATTTGTATTAACATTACTGCTTGTGCTTGTGTTCACATTATTGTTATTGTTTGTGTTGTTGCTGGTAGTAGTATTGACATTGTTGTTATTGTATGTCATTGTACCAGTATTATTTTGGTTGATGGTGCTTACATTGTTATTGTTGTAAGTCATTGTACCGCTGTTGACGTTATTGTTTGTGTTAACGTTGTTGCTTGTGCTGGTGCTTGAACTAACATTATTATTATTATTTGTGTTAGTTGCAGTACTTGTATTAGTATTAACGTTGTTATTGTTATTAGTTACAGTGCCACTTTGAACATTGTTGTTGGTATATGTAACATTACCGCTCATTGCGTTATTGTTATTATACGTCATTGTGCCGTTGTTGGTATTGATATTATTGTTGGTTACAGAACCACTTTGAACATTATTATTGTTATTGTTATAAGTGATTGTACCACTATTGATGTTGTTATTTGTGCTAGTGCTAGTAGAATTTACTGTGCTTGCACTGGTAGCGGTGCTAGTTGATGTGCTATTGTTGTTTGTGTTGACAGTAGACAAGCTATTGCTAGTGCTATTTGTGTCAACCAAAGAACTTGAACTATATGCACCACCAGTTAAACTGGATGATTGGTTAATTAGTGCGGGATTGGATTGGGCTAGAGAAAAAACACCAAGTGTTGTTAATACAGTAGCCACAAGGATTTTTTTTAAATTCATCTCATTTCCTTTTTTATTTTTGTGGAATAATGGCAAAAATGACACAAACAGATTGACTGTTCAGAAGAATTCATATATAATCGCTTATTCCATTATTTATTCAAAAAGGATTGACATGACAATTTATGCAATGAAACTTATTACCGGCGAAGATGTATTGGCCGCAATTGATTCCGAAACTGAAACCGAGTTTGTTTTAGAAAATCCTGTTGGTATTGCTGTGGTCCGTGGCCAAAACGGACAACCAAATGTTGGCTTTGCACCATTCCCGTTACATGCGGCCCAAGTTAAAGATGCAACAATTTCTATTGCCAAAAAGCACATTGTGTATTATTATGAGCCTGCCGAAGACTTTATTACAAACTATAACCAACTTTTTGGTTCAGGTATCGTTCTTCCTAACAAACAAATTATTACAGGTTAATGACTAACTTCTATACAAATGTACAATGTTTCGGTAATGCAATCCTTTACCGAGGCGTTATGGATGGTAAACGTGTTAAGCAACGCATCGATTACCAACCATCACTTTACATTCCACATAAAAACGGTAAACTTAAATCTCTAGATGGCACTCCGCTTCTACAAAAGAAGTTTGATGACATCAAAGAAGCCCGTGAATACATCAAAAAATTTGATGGCGTATCTGGAGCACCAAAAGTTTATGGCAACACACGATATGAATACGCTTTCATTGGTGAACAGCATTCTGACATGGTTGATTGGGACCAAGACCACATTCGTATCGGCGTAATCGATATTGAAGTCGGTTCTGAAAATGGTTTCCCTGATCCATATCTGGCTAACGAACCTATCACTGCAATCTGTTTGAAATATTTAAATGGTATGACACTCGTCTTTGGCTGTGGTGATTATCAAGTTCAAGGTGAAGAAATCTATATCAAATGTAAAGATGAGTGGACACTTTGCAAGAAATTCATTCAACATTGGGCCAATGATACACCAGATGTTTTGACCGGCTGGAACACCAAGTTTTTTGATATTCCATATTTGATTAATCGTTTTCGTAAGATTCTTGGCCAAGATGAAGCCAAGTTGTTGTCTCCATGGAAATATATCGGTGAACGAAACACCATCATCAATGGTCGTTCTATGATTGCATACGATATCATGGGTGTTGCATCACTTGACTACATTGAACTATACAAATGGTATGCTCCTGACGGTAAATCTCAGGAGTCTTATCGTTTGGATGCTATTGCAAACGCTGAGATTGGTGAAAGCAAACTGTCATATGAAGAATTTGACAACCTACATGCTTTGTATCGTTTGAACTTTCAAAAGTTTATTGAATATAACATCAAAGACGTTGAGTTGATTATCCGTCTAGAAGATAAGTTGAAATTGTTGGAGTTGGCTCTAACTCTTGCATACGACACCAAGTGCAACTATGAAGATGTGTTTGCACAAACTCGTATGTGGGATGCATTGACATACAATCGTCTTATGCAAGATGATATCGTTGTGCCACCACGAGAAGTACAAGATAAAGATGGTATGTTTGAAGGTGCTTATGTTAAGGATCCTCAGGTTGGTCTACACGATTGGGTTGCATCGTTTGACTTGAACAGTTTGTATCCTCACTTGATGATGCAATATAACATCAGTCCTGAAACCTTGATTGAACCAGAAGACTATACGGATGAGATGCGTGAGATTCTATCACAAGGTGTAACCGTTGATAAATTGCTTACTAAGTCAATTAACCTATCAAATATTGGTGATAAGGCCACCATGACACCCAATGGTCAATTCTTCCGTACAGACTTCCAAGGTTTCTTGCCTAAGATGATGGCTGAAATGTATGAAGACCGTAAGAAGTTCAAGAAGATGATGTTGGCCGCAAAGCAGGAATATGAGAATGAAAAAGACGTTACTAAGAAGTATGATATCGAAAAGCGAATCGCTAGATTTAATAATCTGCAACTGGCTAAAAAAGTGTCCCTTAACAGTGCTTATGGCGCTTTGGGCAGTCAGTACTTCCGTTTTTATGATTTGCGTATGGCGCTTGGGGTTACTTCTGCTGGGAAATTGAGTATTCGTTGGATTGAAAACAAACTAAACGAATACATGAACAAGATTCTAAAGACTTCTGATGTGGATTATGTGATTGCGTCTGACACAGATTCAATCTATATGAAACTAGGTCCTCTGGTGAATAGTGTTTATGGTGCAGACGGTACTGTTGGACTTCCAAAGACTAAAGTCATCGATTTCATGGATCGTGTTTGCGAACAGAAGATTCAACCGTTTATTGACAAGTCATATCAAGAATTGGCCACTTATGTAAACGCATATGCACAAAAGATGCAAATGAAACGTGAGTGTTTGGCTGACAAAGGTATCTGGACTGCCAAGAAACGTTACATCATGAATGTGTATGACAATGAAGGCGTTCGCTACAATGAACCTGACCTGAAAGTCATGGGTCTTGAGATGATTAAGTCTTCCACTCCTGCCGCTGTTCGTAGTAAGATGAAAGAATCTATTCACATTATGATTGCTGGTACAGAAGATGATATGCACAAGTTCATCAAAGAATTCCATGATTACTTCAAAACTTTGCCACCTGAAGACATTTCTTTTCCTCGTGGCATCAATGGTCTTTCTAAGTATGCTGATGGCGTCACACTATATAAATTAGGTACACCAATTCACGTTAAAGGTGCAATCATATACAATCACAATCTGGAGAAGATGGGATTGACCAAGAAATATCCTTTGATTCAAGAAGGTGAGAAGATTAAGTTCTCCTATCTTAAGAAACCCAATCCTTTCAAAGATACTGTGATATCGTATCCATCAAGATTACCAAAAGAATTTGACATTTTGAAATATATCGATTATGATACACAATTCGAAAAGACGTTCATTGAACCAATTAAAGTGATTCTGGACTGTATTGGTTGGTCAACCGAAAAACGAAGCACACTTGAAGATTTTTTTAGTTAAGGAACATTATGAGTATATTAGACAAAATCAAAAAGAATAGTAGCATTAAAGATTCTGCTATTCTATCCAAATCAAAGTTTTTCACACAGAAGGACATGATTCCAACGGCAGTACCAGCAATCAATATTGCTTTATCTGGAAAGTTGGATGGTGGTTTAACACCAGGTCTTACAATGTGGGCAGGTCCATCAAAACACTTTAAGACTGCTTTTTCACTTTTGATGGCCAAATCTTACATGGACAAATACGAAGATGCTGCACTGCTTTTCTATGATTCTGAGTTTGGTACTCCTCAATCCTATTTCGATTCTTTTGGTATTGACACTGATAGGGTGCTTCATACTCCACTTACTGATATCGAACAGTTGAAGTTTGACGTAATGAAACAACTGACAGAATTGGAACGTGGTGAACACCTAATCATTGTTATTGATTCTATTGGTAACTTGGCATCCAAGAAAGAAGTCGAAGATGCATTATCTGAGAAGTCTGTGGCAGATATGTCAAGAGCAAAACAAGTCAAGAGTTTGTTCCGTATGGTGACACCACACTTGTCTTTGAAAGATATTCCAATGATTGTAGTGAATCACACTTACATGGAAATTGGTATGTTCCCTAAAGCAATCGTTGGTGGTGG
>Ga0316217_10007263_pt1 | contig 10647 bp, 10 predicted proteins | sample 1anoAmetaG_FD_203633 | JGI IMG/M metagenome (GOLD analysis project Ga0316217, IMG submission 203633) | Freshwater microbial communities from Trout Bog Lake, Wisconsin, USA - 1anoA | ecosystem: Environmental > Aquatic > Freshwater > Lake > Hypolimnion/Profundal zone | place: USA: Wisconsin... | reverse complement strand
ATAATATGGATATCAAATATACCAAATCCATCCTCAAGACCAACCCCGATAGCAAACAACTCGCGGACCTGCTTAACTTCGTCCCTCTCATTCTCATCGAGCAAGGCGTCATCACTATCAACCCCCGAGGACTCAAAATAATCGAGACGCAGGTGCAAGGAAAGCTACATCTTGTTGCCCTCTAAAGTCAGAAGCAGCATCTGCTGTACAGCCTGTTCCAAAACAGGCAGGCGGCCAAGCAAGAGAGGAAGGTCAGTGGACTGTGGATAAGCAGTTTCCCAAGATACGACAAGTAACACAATGTATCCTATTTGTATTTGGGTAAGTATCCAGTAATTCAGAAACCGCGGCCATCAACAACGAGGAGAGGATCAAGATACACAATATCTGTGCTCTCATCTGCTCATGCGTTATCGTCGATGTGGAAAAACCCAATATCTCTTATGTGACTAGTATTGAGGGCAGGGTACTGTACAGTCGCAAGGAGACCAATTAAAAGAAGAATAAGGAAAACCGCAAAATAGAGCTCAGTAATTTGGCTCTGTTGGAATCAGTGCATGGAGTGTACAAACCGAGCTAAATGGGCAGCAACACGGCCAAGCTTTTCTAAACTTTGAACAAGCTCAACATTTTCAACGAATGCACCTAAATCTACAAATCAGTCCACTTGATATCTCTCTTCTAGGACTAGATAGATAAGTTCAATCTAGACTACCTTCGTCATCTCTAGGGTCAGGTGAAGTAAATTTGTGATGTCAAGCCTCAAAAGACTGAGGATTTGATGAGTGGGCCCATTTTGAGCTGGTATATCGAAAAGGTGGTCGAGGCTATGGAGAATGTTGCCACTGGAAGGATCATTGAGATTGAGAAATGCATTAATTCGATCGAGGTGACTGAAGGATACCTCGGTTTTGTGAAAGCGACTGAGGCTTACCACAGAATGATTAGTAAAGAACTGAAAGAAGACGGAGTGCCCAACATGAAAGAAATCCTTTTCATAGCTCGTGAGACAGCTCTGGAGTAATACAAGCAATTCTCTCTGGATGCAGAATATCTGATCCTTCTGGGAGACCACATCGATGCCAAGTAGAACAGGCTGATTGAATAGAACAACAAGATTATGGATTTGAAGAACATCGGCTACCTCAAGAGTGGCAGTGAGTAGCTTTTGCGCAGGATAGCTCGTGAGAAGATGGACTAGGAGTCAGCCCAGAAAGAGATAGACGCCTTTGTCGAGCATTACAAGACCAATGCGGTTGGCGATAACAAGTATGAGTTGCTAACAAACTACCTGAAGTATCTGAACGCTGCAGTCTATAAGTAGCTTTGTTTGCTATCGTAGAACCATCAATGAGAAATAGACCAAGAAGCTGAAAGATTAGATCCAGATTTCGAAGAACTAGCGCAAGGAAATGGAGGAGAGGATAAAGGAGTTGCAGGCACGAGCCAATAGGCCACCCTAAAACAAGTGTTGCCTGATAATGTGATGAACGCTTTACAAATATCAATATCAATCATCCAGAACATGGCTGGTCGTCTAGCCACTTAGAACCCAGGGGCTGACGTCTTCTTCTTTTTGCTTTAGACTTGTCCGCCGCTGGGAAGCCAATTTGCATTTGATTTGCAGGATTGGTCGTGGCAAGGTCTTTGTAAGTTTTATTTCCTTTTTTTGAATTTGCAGCTCTTAGTTTTCAGAGGCTTAGCCAGACTCCAAATTTTTTATGTGATTTGTGGTTGTTGACCTGAGTTTGGGAGATGCTTAGTACCGCATGAATGATATTTCTGGTTTTTTTATGGGCGGTTTAATTTGTTGCTTCTGAGTTTAGTCTAAGTTGAGGGAAATGACGTCCAATGAAACAACTTGCATCAAACATCTTTTGGGAGTTTCCGAAGTAAAATTTTAAGTCTCCTCTTAAATTTTGCGCTTTTAGAGCGATTTACGGATATAATTCTTAAAAAAAGGACTAACAGACTCAAACCTCTCTTAAGTTTTTTATTCAGTTTTGTACCTTAGAAACGTATTCTTTTTTGGAATGTTCTTTTTATCAGAGTTGAATATTAGTAAAGGAAGTTAATTAATGATTTTTGTGCCATTTTCGTAGTCTTTAAAGCAGATGTTTTTGTTCCTAGAAAAGCAAGGTTTGATTTTGGGGAGTGAGATGGCGACAGTTGACCCAAAAGTGTGTTGGGAGTCAGCAATCAACTTCAAAGACTGTAATTAACAGAGATAGGCTTCTTTTTATTATAGGCACATTATATATCTAATTTTATTGAATCAAATAGGATTTTAGAGCTGAGTTTGGTCAGATTTAAGATCACTGATTGTCAGAAGATTCATGGATAACTCCAAATATTTTAAAGCTAGAGCTAGTTCAATCAGAGATGCTGCTAACAGTAATACGACCCTCGGAAAGAACTTGTCTCTATTTTTTATTTGTGTATATTCCAAATAAACCGTCGTAAATATGTGAGGAGCTTTAGGATCTACAAGAACATCAAAATAGCATTCAAATTTAGATGAACCTTAACCAAGAAGGAGTATAATAAATGATATAAGTAATCATGTGAAGATGGGGCTGGTAATAGAGTTCCTAATATGGATGTCTAGCTTTTTCCAGATTTTGTTGCTGATCGGATTGCCTTATTCCACGTCTTTGTGGAGCTGCATAAGATACGATCTGCGACTTTCTTCCTTTTTGTGCACATTCAGCACTTTATTACCGCAGTTGCCACGATCTCGACTGGGCGGCTCTTTGAACACAATCTATATCTCCTTGGAGGCTTCAGATTGCGTGTCCTATTTCAAACTTTCTATATCTACCACCACATCTTGTTATTCAAATATGCTCGGTTTCTTCAGATCATGCAATTTAGGCATGCTGGGTAGAGCAGATATTTAGTTTTTAAGATAGGGTGCGGTTTTCTAATTCAGCAGCACCCTGCTTGACATTAGCGGCGTCTTAGGTTAATGGTTGCCAACTAGCTAGACTGAAAGCATTGATCTGGGGCCTTAGTCATTTATCGATTGCTAGTGGTCAACAATCGACTAGCACTTCTACCTCAGCTTTTTGATTTCTTTGGGAGTCACAGGTTTCTTCAGCTGAAGCGCATCCAGCTGGAAATCGTCAATGAGGTAGGTGAGGCAGTGCTAGAGGAAGATGATGCGTTTGAGCAGCAATCTGACGTCGAGTTGGTGTAGGATTTCCTTTTTGCATTCGTCTGCGTAGATGATTTAGGGCCAGTTATACCTGCAGCCCAGTTTGGAGAAGAAGTGATAGATATAATACCTTATGAAATTAAAGAAATTCATGGAAAACTCTTCCTAGCGCTCAATCTACTGCTTAGTCTAGGTTCGTTTCAGCGGATTCTAGTCGTTCTCGTTGTTGTCCTTCCTGCTTCCAGAAGGATTAACAACATTGAGGTTGGACTCGTTCTTCTTGAAGATGTCGAAAGCGATGGTAAATTCGAAGGAGATACTTGTATATATCTTGATGATGAACAGAACAGCAGAAACTGCGCCTATCATGCCGCCCATAAACGAAAATACCGATGATAGTTTCTGGACTTCTCGACTGTAGACCAAAGAGTTGGATGATTTAGCCATACTGAAGTAGATATAATAGTTGTCGATATTGGTTTCAAAGTTATGGTTGATGGCGTTGGTTTCAACGAGCAGACCTTTGTCCTCCTCGATGTTGGTAAAGGGCCATATGCTGTAGTCAGTGGAGACGGTGTAGTCGCTGAAGTACATGAAGGTTTAGGAGCCGATGTCGCTGCCAAAGATGGCGTAGGTCATATCTTCGAGATAGTACTGTTTGTAGTCCTTCTTGTTGGGGTTGATCTGTGGGTTGGTGAAGTAGAAGTCGAAGTAGAAGAACTGCTGATTATCGTCGAAGTACTTGACGATTTCTTCCTTGGTGGCGCAGGGTCGGGAGGGGTCCGTTTAATTTTTGCAGGCTGACACCATCACGATGTATTGGTTGTAGTATTCTGAGGAGTATTTGCCGGAGACGTTGAGGTGGGTGTTCATCACGGGGCACAGCCAGTACCCCGCCATCAGCTTGTCGAAGTTGGCCACTACATCAGGGTAGTCTTTGAAGTATTCGCGCGTGCAGGCCTCAAGCGGGATATTAGTGTTGTTATAAGGAACGCCATAGCTCTCCTGGACCTCAGTGAAGGTGATATCAAAGTATCTCTTGGTGTCTGATAAATTCTGCTTCCAAATCTCGATGGCGAATCGAAAACGGCTGTCAGGGGTGATCTAGTTCATTCCGGGGGGAGGGACGGTGTTTTTGATGACCTCAGTGGAGGTATTGAAGATATTGAGGTTGAGGGTGTTGATGATCATGCTTGCGAATCCTATGAGGATTGTAGTGATTATCCCCAGGGATATTATGCCTCCCGTCAGTGTTTTGTATTATAGGTCGCTTTCGAAACGCAACATTTCGGTGGAGTAGAAGAAATCTGCGACTTTGATCAGTCTCTTGAATTTGTGCACTAATCGCATCGGTTATAGCTTTTAATTTCTTGAAAAATATTATTATAGACCCAGAATCGAATTTTTCGATTATTAAACGAAGGTTTGAAATTACGAAATTATAGAGTCCACGATCTCTGGGTTCGGGCAACGCTTTGAACCCAATAAATAGAAAAAATTGAACAATTTCTATAAATCTACGAAGTTTTCTAAGAGAAATGTTCCATTTTTCCTTTCCTTGACCTTAATATTTTATATGGTCTGCTGCCCATAGAAGCACAACGATGGTCAATCATAAGTCCAGAATGCGAATGCCCAAGCTCGATAAAATTTGGAAGAATTCCCCAAAATCGAAAAAACCCATATTATCAATTTCTAAATCCCTCGGCAGCTTCCAAACTATGAACTAGTTCTTGCAACCTCTTCCTACTGAAGTGGTGGCCTCGCGAACAAACTTGGCAATTCACATCTCGCTGAGCTTGTTGTGCTTTTGGTCATCTGGCTTAATAAATTCTGAATGCACAAAAAAGACGGCACTTGTCAGAAAACCATCACATTGCTGAGTCCATCTCAGAGTCAGCTCTAATCTTTGTTGGATTGGCCAAAATGGGGGGTGGATCAAATATCTGGCAAATGGCGCCCGATCGGGGTTATTCTATCTCACCATCGAAGCAGCATCGCCATCTCCCTCGTCTAATCGAATGTTGAGCATTCCTCAAAAAACATTCTCATCGAAAAAATTTTATTTTCCAAAGATGGACCTTTCTATGTGTTTTTGCCCCAATCCGCCCATCGAATTCAAGGGCTGGTCCAGTTAGTTTATCGCTGCTGTTATTGGTAGCTTGAGCTAGATGCTGCGGGATGCGGCAGAATTAGGATTGTTCTGTTGGTATGTCTGTGCAGTGAGAATAGAACATCGTTGGTTCTGCCTTGGGGATTTACAAATCGCTCTTCAATCGTTTTTTGAGGGGTTGGGGAGATCATCTGGTTGATTGTAGCTTGGGTTGGAGCTTGGGGGTGGCTCTGTGGCTTTTTGGGACTGGCCTGTATATAAAATATTGAACTCTTATATCTTCTTTTCGCGTATTTTAGCTTGGATCACAAATTTAATCTTAAAATAACAACAATTTCACTTTCTAGGGTATTTTTCGGAGAGGATGCAGATTTTTATCCTTAATTATTGTAATTCATGAATTTAAGAAATTCCATAGAAAAAATGTTGATATTTCCCTCCTTTTTTCCTCCCATCGCTAGATAAGTAATTAAATAAGCAGGTTGAAGGCTAGATCGAGTTATCCCAATTTAAGATCCAAACAACTGAGATCCTGAAATCCCAGTAACTATAGCTAACTTCCAATAACATCAATATTGGGGCATGGATAATCTATATTTTGATAAAATATTGATTTGGCTTGAAAAAATAAAGCCTAAGCTTAGCATCGGTATTTATGTTTTTTGAGATTATAATTTTGCCACAATTGTATTGTGAATGTTGATCTAAAAATAAGAAATAAGAAAGGTTTTCACGACTAACAGTAGAAATCAAATCGCCATTTTACGAAGTATTCAGCAAAAACTGTCAGAAACCAACGACCTTTCTCTTTAGAACCAAACCACTTTGAAGGAGTTTGCAGAGATATAAGCGATGATGCAGAGATGGATGGAACTCGTCTCAGAAAACGAGATTCTTATCTAAAAGTATCAAAGATAAAGCAAAGCAGGGTAAGACTCAGTTTATTGAGATAGCTGAATCTGAAGGAATACTAGAGTTTGGAGGGTGCTTTGGCCACTCAGCTCTACATCCGGGACAAGATTGAGAAATAGCAAAAACTATGCGAAATATACAAATAGCAGCAATTCATACTTTGGAACGCTTTGCAGTAAGAATGGTTTAATCTCAGGAAATACAACTTTCGAGCTTTGTTGGCTCCAATTTGATCCTGGATAAAATAGCAGAAACAGCATATTAGACATCAAAATGAACGTCCTTCATCAGTGCCTATTACACTTGTCTCCTGGTTGACCTTATAGCCCAACAGATGAAATATTCAAAATGAGTCTATTAGTCAGAGGGTGTTGTGAGGGTCTGTCTTAGCTGGAGGACTGGTTTCTTGATTGCCTTAACTGCTTGGAAGGTGTTAATTGGAGATTTCCTCAAAGGATTCAAGCTATATGGGCTGTGAGTTAATGTCTTGAAGATTAATGAGTTTCATTAATATGCCAGTCAGCCGATCTTTTTTTGATCCTTCGCTGTCTTCAATCATACATTCGAGCTGTTCCCGCATCTCTGCACCCGTTTTTTAACATTTTTATTGGAATCCCTAATCGCCGTCTTAGCTTCGCATTTCCTAAACTACTTAAATGCTCGTACTTTACTCCATATGATTAAATGTATGTATAAATGATAACAAACCTCGCTAATATCCCTATGCCGAATTGCCAATCCATGCAAAAAAGGGAAGGCTGGGTGGGGGTCGGCTGCCAGAATTTGTGTGGTGACTATTTCTGAATTGTCAGAATTTAAGCCAATTAATTTTAAATTAGAAAACCAAGTAAAACAATCGAAATATATTAGATTACTGATATAGCCTCATTATTACAACTGTAGACCATCCGGAATTTCCTAAAAGCTACAAAAACTGCACCATTCTGTGCGTCGAGCCGATTTAGCTAAGAGCAGTAAACAGACAAACGGTACAAAATCAACCAGTTTTGTATAGTTTAAGGTACTCGATGACTTATTCTGCGTTCTTATCAGGAGGAAACACGGGATAGAAGTATTTTATGATCTTATCGTCCTGCAAAACCAGAGTTATACGCTTATATAGGCTCATATCTTGCACTAAAAACGTTGGCAGCTTCAGCACTCCTGCCAGCTGCAGCTTTTCGTCTGACAGGATTGGGAAAGGTAGCTTCAGCCTTGTAGCGAATTACTGTTGATACTCAGTAGATTGGCTTGAAAGGCCGAATATCTGTTTGACTCCTAGCTGTGTAAGCTCCTAAAAATGGTCGCGAAAGGCACAGGTCTAAGGGGTGCATCCTCTCGCGCCTGGGATGTTGTCCCAGCCCTAGGGCAGAGATTTTCCTGGCTGACCAGACCTCGGATAAATGAATATGACCGAAATACCTTTAAACTAACTCAGGGAAACAAGCTGATGATCTGTGGAACGAAATGTAAGGCCTTGCTAAATGCTGAACCCCAGGAGATGAGTGATATCTTCCTCCGCTTTGGGGACGGGCAGTGTGGCCCAATCCACCTGAAAACTGTTCATAATATTAATAACCACAACAACCCCAAGACACCCCACATATCTGCCTATGTATTGGACATAGCAGGCAGGTTGATGATAGCAATTCGTAAACAAATAGTTAAACTTATAAATAATGAAAAAACTAAAGTACATCAACGTTTAGCATTCCAGACACGTCCTCTCCAACTTCGCCGTCCTCCTCACCATCCTCGAAATCATCATCATCGTCGCTTTGGGCATTTTCGTCAGGATGAATACCACATCCAATACTGACCCTCTCGATTTGGAGCGATACCTTGCTTTCGAAAATATCAATGCTATGATTCTTATTGGGTTTGGCTATCTGATGACTGCGCTCAAGACCAACAACTTTTCGGCTTTGGTCTACACTCTGTTTATCAATGCCCTTTGCATGCAGCTTTACGTCCTTTTTCAAGGATTTTGGAATCAAATATTTTCAGCTTTCAAAAAGGAATTCTATATTTACGTGGATTAAAAACTATTGATCAGAGGCAGCTACTGCGTGGTATCTGGGCTGATAAGTTTTGCCTCAGTGATAGGGAGAATAAACCCAACTTAGATCATAAAACTGTCTGTGGTGCATGTGGCCACTTATTCTTTGAATGAGTACTTGATTTACAACGTGTTGGGAGTCTATGACGCAGGTGGAAGCACGACTGTCCATATCTTTGGGGCGTACTTTGGGATAGCTGCCAGCGTTGTACTGGCTAAATATGCGAGACCTTCAACCAGGCCTGAAAAGAGTTACTATTCGAATGTTTTGGCGATGGTTGGGAGTATGTTTCTATGGGTCTATTGGCCTGCTTTCAATTTCGGAGTCTACGCTACAAGTGCATTCGTAAGGACGCAGATAGTAGCAAACACCCTCTTTTCGCTGACAGGCAGCACTTTAGCCACCTTCATAGTCACTTCCATGCACGGAAGAGGAATACTGATCGAAGACATCCAGCATGCAAGTCTGGTGGGAGGTGTTGCAATAGGAGCATCAGCCGGTATTCTCTATCTGCCTCCGGTGGCAGTTGTGATCGGTTTCATCGCCGGCATAATTTCGACCAATGCCTTCCATTATCTAAACAAAAAGTTGGAGAAATCACTAAAGCTATTCGACTTCCATGGCACGCATAACACCCATGGTTTGCCTGGCATTGTGGGGGGATTGGCAAGCGCGATCGTAATTGCATTTTACAATACAGGCTATGATCCTAATATAGCCCCACTCTATCTGGCGGATGATACTAACCGTACTCTTCTCTTGCCGACGACGAACTTTATCGGCAAGGCGGGGTTACAAGTGGCTGCAGTTGGTATCTCGTTCGGGATCGCAATAATAAGTGGGACGGTGGCTGGAAAGTTCATCGGCCTGTTCTACGAGTAGACGTAGTAGCAGTTCTACGAGGATTGCACATACATCGACCACGCACTTTTTTTGAACAATGAGGACAAAAATATCAAATACGAATAGCTGTAAGAAATTAGGAAGATACCTTTGCACTCCGAGCGAGAGGAGATCAAGAAGACGCATATAGTTTAGAAAGAAGAGACTAGTAGAAAACTGCCGGCTAGTTCTCAAAGGGTTGAGTATAGGTAGCAGAAGTCTTTTAGGGAGAGGGAGCGGGAAAAATAAAAGCCCAAGGAGGAGAATTTTGATATTTAGAAGAAGACTTCAATGAGGAAGAGTAAAAGAGATTCAAGACCCAAGTGATTATAATATTTATATTAGCCTATATCTAAGCTTCTCCAATCCATGTGAAGTATTGAGAGTTGTGTTTCATAACTGCTTTTAATAGATTTGTTTAACAATATGCTTAATCTGTGCCTAGAAATGATCAAATTTTGAGCTAACCTTAGGCATACATGGCTTCGATTTGGTCTTTGTAGGTGGTCCGAGCTTAGAATCTAATCAGCTTTTGAGTGTTAGTTAGAATCTTTCGAGCAGCAAACCCAAGTGTCTAAAAGTATACATTTTTGGCAACTTAGTAGCCATAGAGACCGTTCTTCTTCGCAAAAGCGTTCAGATCCTCCAGCAAACCATACCGAACTCTGTTACTAAGGCACAGATCTTCAAATGAGCCTTAGATTCCAAACTTAGCTGCAATTTAGGTGACCTTTTCCTTTTTGGGGGAAACAATGGCAACTGCGAAGCTTTGGTTAGAGGCTCCATGTAAAAAGATTTCATCTATGAACCCAGAGTTGAGATAGCAGGCTTCGACTCGATCAGGAGCCACATACTAACCCTGCTGCAGTTTGAAGATGTTTTTTTTGCGATCTATGATTTTGAAAGTAAGTTCAGGAGAAATTTCACCTACATCGCCTGTCCTGAGCCATCCATCAGCATCTAGCGTCTCTTTCGTAATTTCTTACATTTTGTAATACCCTCCAAAAATCTGTGGACCACGTACACAAATCTCCCCCCTAGGGGTGGGCCTGCCTTGACTATCAGTGTCTTTGGAAGTATACTTCATTTCTGGGATATCTGCAAGACGAAGCTCAACCGCAGCCTATGTAAGCAATCAAGTACAGAAATCTAATGCAATTCAGCATATCTGCTGTTCGTCTTTCGGCTGAAGAGAACAGCACCAGAGCTCTCAGTTTGGCCGTAGCCCTAGATCAATGCGCAGCCGAAGATTTCTTGAAGTGTTTTCTGTATCTCAGGATTTATCGGTGCACTTCCCGTAGCCATTATTCTCACTTTCCCTCCGAAGCTCTGCTTCACTTTTTCGTAGACAGCTTTTTATATCACTGGTCTCTTTGTTTAGTCGGTGACCATTTGCCTCAGGGTTGTTTTAACGTTATCAACGAGCCTGTTGAAGAGCCTGGGGACGGAGATGAAAATTGTGATCTGAGCTGCAGCTGCGTCGTCTCTGAGTTTGAGAATATTTCCACTTGAGATTCTAATTG
>Ga0316217_10007262_pt1 | contig 10648 bp, 3 predicted proteins | sample 1anoAmetaG_FD_203633 | JGI IMG/M metagenome (GOLD analysis project Ga0316217, IMG submission 203633) | Freshwater microbial communities from Trout Bog Lake, Wisconsin, USA - 1anoA | ecosystem: Environmental > Aquatic > Freshwater > Lake > Hypolimnion/Profundal zone | place: USA: Wisconsin... | reverse complement strand
TCAAACTTTCAATGGTTTTTATCTCAACTTGTAATGCGTGTATCTTTGTTTTCATATTGTATCTATACGCGCCAGTGCTAAAATAGATGCTTTATAAAAGGCTGGCATTGTATAATACAATAGGGCTGCCAGGCTACCTTATCAGGGTGATACTGCCCTTTCGGGTAACATCAACAGATTTATCTACCAGGTTAAATCCTGCTTCGTAAACGTAAACAGCCGGTGGGCATGGTTTGCCTTTAAAGGTTCCATCCCAAGGGAAAAGGCCATCGTGTACTTTCTCGCCTGTTCTGTCGAAGATTTTAAACCAGAGCATGGTTACACCTTCCTGCATTTCGGGATATACAACATCATTTTTACCATCTCCGTTAGGTGTAAATACATTTGGAATAAATATATTTTGAGGTGGAGTAACAATGATGTCTCTTAACGAAGTATCCTTACAACCCAAGGCATTGTAGGCCGTAAGCACCACGCTGTAAAGCCCGTAGGTTGGGAAATTGAAACGGGTATTAAAATCGGTAGTGCTGCCAATGGTATCGTTGTAAACGCCCAGGGTGCTGAAATTCCACCAGTATGCAATGGCATTGTAGCTTTGGTTGGTAAAATCGATTTCTGTTTGAGGTTGTTGTATTTCGAAAGAACTTGCTGTAAACTCAGCAACCGGGTTGGCAATAACGGCTATGAGGTTTGGTTGCGTAGTATCATGATAGCAGCCTTCATCAGAAGTTACTTTTAAGTTAACAGTGTAGGTGCCGGGGAACTTGTAAATGTGACAAGGTGCACTGTCGTTAGATGCTTCGCCATCGCCAAAATTCCAAAGATAAGTTGGTGAGCCGGGGCTTACTGAATAGTTACTGAAACAAACATCAAAGTTTTCGCAGCCCAGTAAAGTATCGGCGCTGAAATTTACAAAAGGCGTAGGATAGATATTTACGGTATCTATAAAAGTATTACTGCAATGCGTACTTGTTTGGGTTATGGTAAGGCTTACCGGTTTAGGGCCGGGGCTATTGTAAATAACAGTTTCGTTGGGGAATACAGATGTATCGGGTGTTGCGCCCGGGCCGAAGTTCCATAAGAAAGTGGCTGACGGTAAATAGCTGCCTAAGGCTGTAAATGCAAGGTCATTGTTTTTAATACATCTTGATGCCGGCGGAATATAGAGCGCAACGGGTATCGGGTTTACCGTAACTACAACCGAGGCACTGTTGGAGCAACCGAGGTTGGTAGTTTTTACAGTATAGGTTTGCCTGAGTATCATATTCGACGAATCGTTGGGAAGGTTAACGGTTGGGTTACTTGCAGCAGGATCACTTAGACCTGTAGTGGGACTCCACAGGTAAGTATAACCCGGCAAGGCAGCCGTGCCCAGCGTAGCTGAACTACCTGAGCAATACGCCACAGGATTACCGGGGGTTGAAGGCGGTATCGGGTTAATGGTTAATGTCATAGTATCGGGTGGAGATACACAACCGCTATCGGTTACAGTAAGGGTTACCATCCTGGTAACGGGATTATCCAGGCTATTGGTCCAGTTAACCTCGTAAGGCCCTTTGCCACTGCCAGAAGCAACATGCGAGCTATCGCCGAAGTTCCACGCAAAACTTGCAACGGTGGACGAAACACCTGTATAAATAACAGGACCGTTGGCGTTTGAACATAACGGCGTTTGAACCGTAAAGGCTGCGGTTGGTATTGGATGAACTATTACCGGCACAGTAGTTACCGGCGATGGACAGTTGTTTTGTGTAACGATTAAGGTAAGATCCTTTTCACCGGCAGTGGTCCAGGTTACAAAGATAGAATCGCTTCCGGTTTGTGTGTTTATGCTGCCATTGGCGAAACCCCAGGTATAAGTGGCGTTTGCACCTGCACCACCGGTATATACCACCGTTGAAGCTTGCCCGATGCAAACAGGCGTAACAGCAGTAAATGCACTACTTGGTGTAGGGTTAACTATAACCGGCAGGGTAGATGGCGGCGATACGCAGCCATACTGAGTAACTGTTAAGCCAACGTTTTGTGTGCCGGCTGAGCTCCACTGCACCATTTGCGGACCCTGAACGGTTCCTCCGGGGCTTGCGGTTCCTCCATTAAAGTTCCATGCGTAGGTAGCCGTTGAGGATGCATTGCCCTGGTAAGTAACGGTTGAGTTTTGATTAACACAAACCGGTGTAACTACTGTAAAAGTTGAAGTTGGGATAGGATTTACTGTAAGTGTTGTGCTGGCAGACGCACTGCAGTTATTGGATGTACCGGTAACTGAATACGTGGTTGTTGTGCTGGGCGTTGCAATAACGCTGGCGGTGTTGCCGTCGTTTAAAGTAACCGCCGGAGACCACGTATAGGTAGTTGCGCCCCCAGCGGTAAGTGTGAAGCTTGAACCGATACAGATGGCGGTGTCAGGAGTTATGGTAAGGGTTGGGTAAGCATAAACGGTAACAGGTTCGGTTGTAACAGGCGAAGGGCACGCACCCGAAGTAACTACGAGGGTTACGTTCTGTACGCCTGGCGTTGACCAGTTAACCTGATAGGGCCCTGCGCCGCTGCCCGATGCTACCGTGCCACCCGCAAAATTCCAGGTGTAGGTTGAGCCTGCGGGGGCAGTGCCTGTATATGTTATTGTAGAATTGATGGCGGTACACACCGGTCCTGTAACAGTAAATGGCGAATTGGGGGCCGGCGAAACCACCACGTTTATCGTCGTATCGGCTGCGCAGGTACCTGATACGATGCTTAGTTTTACGGGATATGTGCCTGCTGCGGGAAAAGTGTACGAGGGGTTTTGGATGGTAGCATCGGTTACTCCATCGTTATTAAAATCCCAGGCCCAGCCGGTTATTAAAGGCGTTGAAAGATCTGTGAACTGAGTTGCCTGCCCTACGCAGGTTGGCGAATATGAAAAGTTGGTTACTGGGCTTAATGGATTTCCGGGTACTACCGTATCGATACTGTATGTGCAGGGGTTATTTCCAAAAGTGGTCATTACAACCGAGTATGCACCGGGTTGGGTAATAGTAACCGTTTGAGTATTGCCCGGAGGTACTACACCCGGGCCAGACCATGTATAAGTGGCAGCTCCGGCAGGGGCGGTAAGGGTTATGCCTGAACCGCCGCAAATGGTTGGCGAGGAGGCAATCAGTGTAGGAGGACCACACTCAGCATCAATATAAGCGTAAGCATAGTGCGAACCTGCGCATCCGTTAGGCAGGCAGCCGCGGGTGGTAAAAGTAACTTTAACTGTTTGGCCAATATAATTAACCAGCGGCAGTAGTACCGATGACCAGTTTTTAAAGTAAACTTTGTTTCCGGCGCTGGTAAAACCGCCGATGGTGTGGGCGGTGGTAGCGTCAATCTCATAATCTCCGCAGGCAATGTCGTTGCCGTTTCCATCGGTAACCTTAATATTAAAGAACGGTTGCTGGCCGGTGGCATGGCCACCATCGTATAAAACAACTGCGTAGTGGTAAATAAATACACTGTTGGCTAAAGTTACTGGCAGTGAATAGGTAATTGTTTCGCCATTACCATCATTACCTCTTACCTTTTGCCACATATTTCCTATCCTGCCGCTGTAACTGGCGCCGGGCCAAACCATTGGTAAGGTAAATCCCATGCTTGCCAGGTTGGGGTCGTTTCCTCCGGCTACTGAACAGATAACCTGATGATATTGTGTGGTTGCATCGCTGGGAGGGTCGTTCAGCGGGCCCTGAACAAACCCCACATTCTCTACAGGGCTGTTTGCGTCACAGTCTTGCTCTCCCCATGATCCGGTCCAGTTACTAAAGGAGCCGGCACTGAAGTCGGCATTAACGCATTGTGCTTTTAAGTGGTAACAGCTTAAAGCAGCGTACACAAGCAGGGAGGTAATCAGGTAAAGTTTCTTCATTTTGATTTTAGTTAGAGGTCGGGTCTCTAAATAAACTAAGAGTTAGTGCTTAGTATAAAAATAGAAAATAAACCAACATACAAATACTTATGACGACAAAAACAGGGGTAAGGGTTGTCAACCATCGCTTTTTTAAAATAAGATAGAGCCTCAACCAGTTAGGAGGCCTTTTGTCGGTTATTTTTTCAGCTGAAATCACGCCTCTTTAACAAAAGATCAAATGCGAAAGCTTTATAATTAAAAGGCAGCGGGTTTGGGTGAAAGATTTGTTAATAACGATAGCGGCGCAAGGCTCCGGACCCCATATTTATTACTGTTTTTTATTGCCCTTACTGTTTTATTTTAAATAGCTTCGTCGCAAATTTTTAAAACCGCATGAAAAAAATGCTTTTGCGTACCGCAGTTCTTCTTTTGACTCTGATATCAGTTTTTGAATCTGCAAAGGCGACTTCTGCAGCGCCGGACCATTATATGGTCAGTTATCATTTAAAATATACCTACACCAAAGATTCATTAGCCCGTTTCTGGAAGATGAAAAAGATACCAACTATTGTGGTGCCCATAAAAAATGATGTGGACATGTATGAGGTAACCTATAAAGGTATGTGGCTGGATAGTAGTTTTATTATGGCCAAAGGGGTCATGTATGTGCCTAAGGGCAGTAAGCCCAGTGCCGAGTTGATCTATGATCACGGCACACGCATTTCGGTAGCTCAATCAGCCGGTATACAGGATCTGGAGCAGGTTATATGTATGATGTTTTCGGCAGATAATTATATCAGTTTATTTCCTTACTACTATGGACTTGGTGGTGGAGAGAAAGAACACGTTTACCAGGATAGTAAAACTGAAGCGCTTGCATCTATATACATGCTGAAAGCCTGCAGAGAAATATATGGTGCAATTGGCGCATCAACCACGGGCCAGTTATTTGTTACGGGTTACTCGCAGGGCGGACATGCCTCTATGGCTACCCATAAGATGCTTGAAAGCGGGGCTTTTCCTGAAATTCAGATAACAGCTTCGGCACCTATGTCGGGCGCATATGATATGGTTGGTGTGCAAAGCAAAACCATGTTTGAGCACTACGACCATCCGCATTACCTGCCTTACCTGATACTTTCGTACCAGTATGCGTATCATTTATGGAAGGGGGATATTTACAGCATTTTTAAACCGCCTTACGATAAGCTTATAAAAAAAGTATTTGCGCAGCCACGCGTTTTGGATTATGCTTACATAGATTCGATATTACCCAAGGTGCCCGGCGATATGGTGTTAGACAGCCTGGTTAACATATTTAAAACTGATACCACGCTGGCATTTACGCTTAAACTAAAAGAAAACGGTTTATATAACTGGGTACCCAAGGCCCCTATGCAGATGTGCGCCTGCTACGGCGATAATGAGGTTATGTATCAAAACACTGAAAAGGCTTATGATTATATGCATGCCCGAACAGCAGTAGTGCATAAAAAGGTCTTTGGCAAGCACCTGTCGCATAACCCATGTGCGCCTTTTGCTATTTTATATTCCAAGGCTTTTTTTGATAATATCCGTAAAGGCAAACTCCACCCCGAAAAAGTTTCGGCAGGAGAAAGCCTGATACTGGCACTTGGTATTGATATGGCTAACCACCAGGCAAAAAGACACCTGAAAAGGACCGGTAAGTTTGAGAGTGATGCGCTTGCCAGCAGGGAAGGCAAGAAGTAAAATGTGGCAACTTATCTTATTGGCCATAACTGCCATGTTTTAAGAATGGTTAATGTGACTAAATAATATTGCTGTTATGCAACTGTTTGAAGACTAACGCCTTCTTGGTATAACGTGGCTATAAAGACTCGTCTTCCCCCCAGGACGTTTGGATTAGCAGATTTTTCGCTCTTTGTGAAGTTGTATCTTATTATGGCAACGTTATTAAAAAGTCAATTTTAACAGTTACGTGATAAGGAAATGATATTTCTTTTGATACTTTTATCGCCACACTATTTAGGGACCTGACCTCTAATAAAAAACTGAATGAAAAAGATTTATACCCGCAGGCTATCATTAATCTGCCTGGCTATTATTACCCTTGTATTATCTGAAAATAATTTAAGAGCCCAGTGCGTTAACGCTGATTTTTCGGACGGCAATTTTACGGGCTGGACGGGTACTCACTTTAATCAATGTACTTCGTCTTTTTTAGGTTCCTGCCTGTGCAGTGCAACCAATCCTACTGCTGATGCGGGCTTTAACCAAGGCCCCAATAACACTGCGCCGAATGCAACAAATAATGAGTACAGCCAGGTAATTACTTCTACAGGTAACGACCCATACCTGAGTACGCTGGCTTATACGTTACCAACTGTTTGGCCGGGTAATGCCTACTCTGCCCGTATGGGTAATATGTGGCAGCAGGTAGGCAGCGATGGCTACGGTGATGGTGAAACAATGACCTATAGTTTTACTGTTAATGCCTCTAACTGCGATTTTACATACCATTATGCCGTAGTATTAAATGATGGCGGGCACCCAACAGGCCAACAGCCTTATTTTAATATTTCGATGGTTGACGGCAGCGGCAATTCAATTGCCTGTGCCGATTACCTGGTGGATGCTACCACGGCGCAGACCATAGGCGGTTTTACGCACCTGAGCGACCCGGATTATGGAGATATATATGTTAAGCCCTGGACCTCGGTATTCATTCCATTAAATAATTTTATAGGCCAAACAGTAAAAATAACTTTTACTACCCGCGGCTGTTTGCCCACAGGTTGTGCCGGTTCGCACTTTGCGTATGCTTACCTGGCGGCAGAATGTGCCCCGTTAACTTTGGTGGCATCATCACCTACAGTATGTGGAGGTACAGACATTACGCTTACGGCCCCTGCAGGGGCTGCAACCTATGCCTGGAGCGGCCCCGGCATTGTAAGCGGTGGAAATAGCCAGGTTGTTACAGTTAACCAACCGGGTGCTTATTCGGTTACTATGACCACTTTTGGTAATACGCCATGCACTTTTACACTTGATACCATTGCCCCGGCTAACCCGCACAATCCGGCAGCTAACTTTTCGGCAACCAATGCTTGTGTAGGAGCTACTACCAGTTTTCAGGACTTGTCAACTCCGGCAGGGCAGATAACATCGTGGTCATGGGATTTTGGCGGGGGGCATACGGCTAACACGCAAAATCCTACCTACACTTTTCCGGCGGCAGGCACTTACCCGGTTAAGTTAACCATAAGCTGGCCGCCGTGCACGGCCGACACAACTATTAATGTGGTCGTTTCTCCGGCGCCCAATCCTGCATTTACTGTGACTTCGCCTGTTTGTGAAGGGACCAACTCGAACATAGTTTATACCGGTGGCGCACCTGCAACTGATACCTACACCTGGAATTTTTCAGGAGGTACAGTGGCATCAGGTTCGGGGCAGGGGCCATACCAGGTTAACTGGAGTACCGGTGGTAATGAAACTGTTACCCTGGTGGTTTCGGCCGGAAGCTGTAGCTCTCCTCCATCGCAGCAAGTGGTGGTTGTAAATCCTTTTCCGGGCCTTGTTGCTCCGCCTGATACCTCTGTTTGTACCGGAGGTTCTGTAACGCTGGTTGCCAGTGGGGCCAATAGTTATACCTGGGCTCCGGCCACGGGCCTAAACTCTACTACCACAGCAACAGTTATTGCTACGCCGGCAACAACTACCACATATACAGTTACCGGTAGCAGTTCAAGTTGTAACGGAGTTGCCTATGTGCAGGTGGCTGTAAATCCGGTACCTACTTCAACCTTTACGGCTACATCGCCGGTGTGCGAAGGACAGAATTCAACCATTACCTATACGGGTAATGCGGGACCCGGTGCCAATTATGTTTGGAATTTTAATGGTGGTACTGCCACGCCTGCGGGTGGGCAGGGGCCACTTGGGGTAAGTTGGAACGTATCAGGCGCTCAAAGCATTTCTTTGCAGGTGTTCCAAAGCGGTTGTTCATCTCCTTTAACACCGGGTTCGGTAATAGTTAATCCATATCCAACCAGTACTTTTACTGCTGTTTCTCCGGTTTGTACCGGACAGCCGGGTTCAACGGTGGTTTATACCGGTAATGCAAGCCCAACAGCTAATTATACCTGGAATTTTGCCGGAGGAACCATTACCACCAGCGCCGGCAGTGATACTATTCTTTGCGCGTGGAGCCTTCCGGGAACAAAAAATCTGAGTCTGTCGGTTTCAGAAAACGGATGTTCCTCGCCGCCAACGGTAGTTCCGGTGCTTGTTAATGCGATACCAACTTCTGATTTTAATGCTTTCCCTCTTTTCCTTTGTTCAGGCGATACTACGACACTGACCTATACCGGAACGGGAACCAACAATGCAACTTATAACTGGACTTTTGGTGGTGGCAGTGCTGCACCGGGAGGAACCGGACGGGGGCCGCAGCAGGTATCGTGGTCAACAGGAGGCGTTGACACGGTTACCTTAACTGTTAGTGAAAACGGTTGCACAGGGCCACCTGACACGGCGATAATAACCAACCAGGTTACTCCTACCTCTACATTTACAGTTGTTACGCCGGTGTGTGTGGGTTCGCCTACTACGGCAACTTATACTGGTAATGGAGCAACCACTGATGTTTACAAATGGTTTTACCAGGGTGGTACATTTGCTGCTACGGCCAATCCGGATGCGTTTAGTATAACCTGGGATACTGCCGGTGTAAAATACGTTGTGCTTGCAGTAAGCTCCAGCGGCTGCAGTTCATCCAGCATTCAGCAGGTTGATGTGCTTGCCATACCAACCGCAACATTTACAGCTACTTCGCCTTTATGTGCTGGTTTCCCCGGCACCATAAATTATACCGGCAGTTCAACCATGGGTGCTATATTGACCTGGGGAGGAGACTTCAACTCAGGCAATCCTAATCCGGCAGGTGGAAGAGGCCCGATAAACGTTAGCTGGAATACGGCGGGTGTTTACAATATCATTTTAAATGTGAATGACAGCGGATGCATAGCAACGCCTGATACTGTGCCTGTAACCGTTTATCCTATACCGGTTTCAAATGCGGGTGTTGATGTGGCGTATTGTTCAGGAAGTTCGCAAACGCTTGGTACTGCCAGCACACCGGGATATACTTATTCATGGAGCCCTGCAACAGGATTAAGCGATCCTACATCAAGCAACCCTACGGTGAGTTTGACCAACACTGCAAACAGTATACTTACACAAAATTATGTAGTAACAACTACCAGTAACAATTGTACCAGCACAGATGCTGCTGTGGTAACTGTAAACCCAGTGCCTGCGCCACTGTTTACTCCGCCGGCACCTGCTTGTCTGGGAAATAGTTTTGGTTTTAAAGTAGGGGGCACCTACCTGCCTTCGGCTACTTTTGCCTGGAACTTTGGCAGCTTTGCGGTTCCGCCTACATCAGTAGCCGATACGCAAACAGTGACCTATACCAGTGCTACAACCAATGCTATTACTTTAACTATAACGCAAACTTCAACCAATTGCGTTGGTACTTACACCGACTCGTTAACTGTTTTTCCGATACCGCAAGCGCTTGTAGCGCCTGATACTACCCACGGCTGCCCTAACTTTGAGGTGTGCTTTTTAAATAACTCGGTAAGCGTAAATCCTTCTGTTTACTACTGGACGTTCGGGGATGGTGCTACAGCGGGTGATTCAGCCCCTTGCCACCTTTACGTAGGGCCGGGAGTTAATGATTCGGCGCAGCTTTTTACGGTATATTTTAAAATAACCTCGGCGCAGGGATGTTCAGATTCTGTGACCCTGGATTCAGTTATAAAAGTGATACCGCTGCCGGTTGCAGCATTTACGCCAAGCGCTACAACTATATTACAACCGGCTTCGGAAATTGATTTTACTAACCAGAGTATAAACTCGGTTACTTACCTGTGGAATTACAGCAGCGTGGGGGTTGATAATGCGATCATTGGCAGTTCAACCAATATGAACCCGGTTTATAACTTTACACAGTACGGGCTTTATAATGTAATGCTTTATGCGTACAACGCTTATGGTTGTGTGGATTCGACGCAGGGCCCAATAACCGTTCTGCCGCCCAACAATTTCTTTATACCGAACGCATTTACACCTAACGGTGATGGCAGGAACGATGAGTTCTATCCTTTTATGCAGGAGGGTGCTACATTAAGGTCGTTCAAGGTCTTTGACCGCTGGGGCGAAAAAGTTCATGACGGATTGTATCCTTGGGATGGAACTTACGAAGGCAAGCCAAGCCCTGAGGGAGTTTATGTTTACGAAGCCACCATACACCTGGATACTGACCCCGGAGAACTTTTACGCAAAGGCAGTGTTACGTTAATACGGTAATTATTAATTGACAGTTAATTATAAAGGCCCTGAAGACTTCATTGTTTTCAGGGCCTTTTATTTTGAGATGCCTTATTTTGAACTTTCCTCGAAATCGTAGTAAGCTTCCTTAAAAACCAAAAAGCTGATGGGGAAAAAAGCCAGTGCCAGCAGCCAGGTAAACCCAAAAAGGGTTACGAAAAAAGTAGCCAGCCCAATGGCAAATAAAAAGGAGTTAAAGCTTTCCTGGTTAAAACCGCGTGTAAACAGCATAGCATAAAGCAGCATGGGTAAAGCCATTGCATACAGCAGATAAACGGGCATTTGCCACAAAATATTAAACCTGATACAATAAGACAGCAGCAATAACAGCTCAGGTATTAAAAGAATAAGCACCAGCCAGAATATACTGAGATAACGTTTAAGCAAAGTTGTTGG
>Ga0316217_10007261_pt1 | contig 10649 bp, 6 predicted proteins | sample 1anoAmetaG_FD_203633 | JGI IMG/M metagenome (GOLD analysis project Ga0316217, IMG submission 203633) | Freshwater microbial communities from Trout Bog Lake, Wisconsin, USA - 1anoA | ecosystem: Environmental > Aquatic > Freshwater > Lake > Hypolimnion/Profundal zone | place: USA: Wisconsin... | reverse complement strand
ACGCTCGAAGGCGTGAAAATTGTTTTGGATTGCGGCCACGGCGCGGCCTACAAATCCTCGCCCACCGTCCTGCGCGAACTCGGCGCGGAAGTCATCGTTTTCAACAACCAGCCCGACGGCACCAACATCAACCGCGACTGCGGCTCCATGCACCCGGAAGTCATGTGCCGGAAAGTCGTGGAACATGGCGCGCACCTCGGCATCGCGCACGATGGCGACGCCGACCGCGTCCTGCTTTGCGATGAGACCGGCCGGCTGATTGACGGCGACGACATCATGGCCATCGCCGGGTTGGAAATGCTGGCGGAAAAGTCGCTCGCCAAAAAAACCCTCGTGGCCACCGTGATGAGCAACGCGGGACTCGCCGCCGCCATCAAACAGGCCGGCGGCAAAATGCTGCGCGCGCCCGTGGGCGACAAGCACGTGATTGACGCCATGTTGCGCGGCGACTTCAACTTCGGCGGCGAGCAGAGCGGCCATCTGATCTTCCGCGACCACGGCACCACCGGCGACGGCCTGGTGGCGGCGCTGCAAGTTCTCCGCATCCTCAAGTCCCGCGGCCAGCCGCTCTCGCGGCTGTCGCGCTGCTGGACGCGTTTCCCGCAACAGGTGACCAACCTGGTCGTGCGCCAGAAACCCCCCTTCGACCAGCTCGACGGGCTGGAGCGCCTGGTGGCAGCGGCGGAACAGGACTTGTCGGCCCAGGACGGGCGGGTGCTGCTGCGCTATTCCGGCACGGAACCCAAGGTGCGTCTGCTGGTGGAAGGCCGCGACCCCAAGGCGCTGGACACCTGGTCCAAGAAAATCTGCGGCCTTATCCAGGAACAGATCGGGATTTAGGGCATTATGGTATTCAACCGCAGGAATCTGGATTGGTGGTGCGAGCGCGGCATCTTGATCCTGGTGGTGGCGACGCTGGTGTTTGCCCCGCTGGCGTTTGGCGCGGTCTATGTCTGGACCTCCCTGGTGGTGCAGGCGCTGGTGATGGGCGTGGCTCTGGTCTGGCTAGTGCGTCTGTGGGGCGGCCACAAACCCAAGCTGCTCTGGCCGCCCCTGGCTTGGGCGGTGGCCGCGTTTGTGCTGTATGCCGTGGGGCGCTATTTCACGGCGGACATCGAACTCGTGGCGCGGCTGGAACTGCTCCGGGTGCTGCTCTATGCCTTCCTGTTTTTCGCCGTGCTCAGCAATTTATACAGCCAGGATGCGGCGGAGACCATCGCCTACACATTGACCGCCGTGGCGGCGCTGGCCGCCTCCTACGCGCTGGCGCAGTTCGCCCATCACTCGAATCAGGTTTGGAATCTGACCTCGCCATATACGGGCCGCGCCTCGGGCACCTACATCAATCCGGACCATTTCGCGGGCTTTTTGGAACTGGTGCTGCCGATGCCGCTGGCCTTCTTGTTGGCGGGCCGGGTGGGAGTCATCGCCCGGGTGGTGCTGGCGTATGCGACGGTGTGCATCCTGGGGGGACTGGTGGTGACCTTTTCGCGCGGCGGCTGGGTGGCGGCGGCGGCCGGACTGCTCCTGTTGCTGGGGCTGCTGATGTGCCATCGGAATCATCGCTTGCGCGCCTTTCTGGTGCTGGTGCTCCTGCTGACCGGCGGGGGCATCTTTACGGCGCGAATCCTGTCCCGCACCATCACGTACCAGCGCCGCGTGGCCACCACGGATGACAGCGGGCCGGCCGTGATGGACCCGGAGCCGCGGCTGCAAATGTGGGGGGCGGCAGCGCGCCTGTGGCGCGACCACCCGTGGTGGGGTGTCGGGCCGGGCCACTTCGATTATCGGTTTCGGGAATATCGCCCGGATGCATTTCAGTCACGGCCTGAGCACGCCCACAACGATTACGTCGAATTACTCGCGGATTGGGGGGTGGCGGGCGGGCTGATCGTTTTTGGCGGCATGGGCATTTTCATTTATGGCCTCCGGCGAAGCTGGCCGCACGTGCGGCGCGAGGAAAACGATTTTGGTTCCGGCATGAGCAGCCGCTACGCGCTTTTTCTTGGCGGCGTAAGCGGGTTGTTCGCCCTGGCCGTGCATTCCCTGGTGGATTTCAACCTGCACATCGCTGCCAACGCGCTGGCCGGCGTGGTGATCCTGGCCTTGGTGGCCGGCAATTTGCGCTACGCCACCAAGCGTTATTGGGTCCGCGCGCGGCTGCCGCTGCAATGCGCGCTGACCGGCGGCCTGGGCGCGCTGCTGTGCTATTTCGGCGCCCAAGCCTGGCGGCGCGGCGGCGAAATGGTCTGGACCGGGCGCGCGGAAGTGCGGCCGGTCTATTCCAACGAACAGGCCGCCGCCCTGCAACTGGCGCTGGCCTGCGAACCGGGAAATTATCTGACCGCCTACAACATCGGCGAATGCTTCCGCGTTCAAAGTCTGGATGGCGGAGACAACTATGCTGAACTGGCTCAAAAGGCGCTCCAGTTCTACCGGCAAGGCATCCGGCTAAACCCGCACGACGCCTACTGCCGGCTGCGCGCGGGCATGTGCCTGGACTGGCTGGGCCGGCCGGCCGAGGCTGAGAAGTATTATTTGGAGGCCGAAAGCCGCGATCCCAAAGGCAATTTTGTGGTGGCCAACATCGGCTGGCACTTCGTGCAGGTGGGCGATTATCCCGCCGCCCGCCAATGGTTTATGCGGGCTTGCAAGCTCTCCGAATGGCGGAGCGACCTGGCCAAAAATTACCTGTTCGAAATTTGCCAGCCCAAATTGCTGGATCGGGCCTCCGGCCGGCTGCCGCTTTCTTTGTTTTATGATGGAAAAGATCATTGACAACCCGGTTGACGGCGGGCTATGCTTGGGGCAGCTTAAAGCTCAAGTAGAAAATTTATGAAAAAACTTCAAACACTTTTGGCCATCGCCATGGGCAGTGCGTTGTTGAACGCGGGCCTCTCCGCTTCCGCCCAGCCGTCCAAACCCGGTTTCGCCACCGTCATTCGTGTCCGGGGCGAAGTCAGTTATTCGTTGGACAAGGGCGCCCACAAGTATCCCCTCGTGCAGGGAAAATACTTGGAAGCCGGCTCCACAATTTACACCGGCCACGACGGTGAGGTGGACTTGATCCTCGCCAAGGCCATTGAAGCGCCCCAGGCTACTTGGGCGCCCAAACGCATTTCCCTGGCCGTAGATTCGCCGGTTCGCGGCATGGTTACCTATCGGCCTTCCATCGAACAAAACACGGTGCGGATGCTGCCCGGAACTGCCTTGGCCATTGACAAGCTGACGACCACCTCGTCGGGGGCCGATACTGTGAGCGATACCGAACTCGATTTGCAGAAGGGCAGCATTTATGCCAGTGTGAAAAAGCTCTCACCCGCAGCCCAATACTTGGTGAAGACGCCCACCGGCATCGCGGGGGTGCGGGGAACGGAATTCAACATCACCCTCAATGACGATGGCACCATCCAAAGCGTGTCGGTGTATAAGACCGTCGGTGACGACGGGCTGGTGCTGGCCATCACGAAAGGCGGTTCCACCCAGACGTTGCTGATTCAAGCCGGCCAGATTTTTGAATCCGGCAATCCGAATCCCATCCCCATTACCCCAGAACTCAGGGCTTTGTTTCAGGAGGTTTTTTCTATTCAACGAACCCCCTTCTGGCAAATCGTCAGTTTCGATTATGACCGCACCCAGACTTTTGAATCCTCGGATTTAGGTGGTGGTTCATTTTAGACGGTTTTTTCGCGTCGGTGGTGGCGGACCAATCGTTTGATTTTCAACCAGAGCAGCCTTGAGTTGCTCTGGTTTTTGCTTTAATTCCAAGGCGTGAAATTCAAACGCCTCAAACGCGGACCCGTGGCCCTCGCCTTGGCCGTGCTCCTGTTGATTTGCGCCGTTCGTTTTTTTAACCCGGATTCCCTCGATCAGTTGGAGTGCAAGACTTACGACCAGCGCGTTCGCCTGGCCCAAAAGTTTCCGGCGCCCGTCGCCACCAATCTGGCCTTCGTGGCCATGGCCGATTCCAGCATCAAGGTGATTCGCAGCGGCAAATTGCTGGGGCAGCCCTACGGCCTTTACTGGCCGCGCCATGTGTATGGCCGCGTCGTCGAGGAGTTATCCGCGCAGGGGGCCAAAGCCATTGCCTTCGATGTGCTGTTTGGAGAGCTCCGACCGGACCATGCATCGGTGATAATGGCCGACGGAAGCGCGGTTGAATCCGACGATTTCTTTGCCGCGCAGATGTGGCGGGCTGGCAACGTCATCACCGCGTTCACCCCCGTGACCACCCCGCCGGACTTGTTCACCACCAACTCGCTTGCGCTGGGCGACATCTCCACCGAAAAGGATTCCGACGGGGTCTTGCGCCGCTTGCACAGTTTCAATTTGAAGTGGCATCCCGCCTTCAAATCCGCCTCCCGCCAGCTCGGGATTGATCTGGCGCAAGCCCAGATTGAGCCGGATAAAATCCTGCTGCCGCTGCCGGGCGGCACCAACTTCACGGTGAAGCTGGACCGCCAAGGCTGCTTTGATCTGGCCGATTTTGTGGGCGATGAAATTCCCCCGGGCTGGCAACGCCACGACCGGCCCTTCACGCGCGTCTGGGACTTGGGCATCGTCATGGCCGCGCAGGAATTGAAGCTGGACCTGGACCATGCCACCGTGGATTTGCCCGGCGGGAAAATCATTCTGCGCGGAACCAACGGCCTGGAACGCACGCTGCCCGTGGATGCCAACGGCTGTTTTTATATCAATTGGCAGTTGACCGCGGACGACCCGAGATTGCCGCAAGCGACCATTGAAGACATGCTCCAGCAGGACAGATTGCGGCTGCAGGACCACACGAATGATCTGCGCAACGACTTTCGTGGCCGGCTTGTCGTCATCGGTTCCAAGGCGCAGGGCAACGACTTGAGCGACCACGGCGCGACGCCGCTGGAAAACGACACCCTGCTCGTCAGCAAGCACTGGAACGTGGCCAGCTCCGTCATCACCGGGCGATTCATCCACCGCGTTTCCCTGCCGCTGGAACTGGCCCTGCTGGTCCTGTTAGGCACGGCCACGGCGCTGCTCACCTGGCAGTTGCGCGCGCTCGCCGGCCTGCTGGCCGTCTTGCTGCTCCTGGCCGGTTATGCCGCCGTGGCGGCGGTGGTGTTCGTGAAATTTCGCTGGTGGCTGCCGCTGGTTTATCCGCTGGCCGGCGCCGTGCTCATGCAATACACCCTGCAGGCCACCTATCGCGTCATGTTTGAAGAACGCGAAAAACGCCGCATCCGGTCCGTTTTTTCCAAGGTGGTTTCCCCGGACGTGGTGAAAGAACTGCTGGATGCCGACCTGCTGGCGCTCAATGGCATGCGCCGCGAAGTCACCGTGTTCTTTGCCGATGTGCGCGGCTTCACCGCCCTCACCGACCGGGCGCAAGAGCAAGTTTCCGAATTCATCCGCGATCGCGAGGTGGACCTGCTCACGGCGGAAAAATACGCAGAGGCCTCCGCGCGCGATATGTTAGAGACCGTGAACCTGTATCTGGCCGCCGTGGCCGATGTCATCAAAGAACACGGCGGCACGCTCGATAAATACATCGGCGATTGTGTGATGGCGTTCTGGAACGCACCCGCGCCGAATGAGCAGCACGCGCTCGCCTGCGTTCGGGCCGCGATTGCCGCGCAGCGCGCCATTCTGGCCTTGAACGAACAGCGGCTGGCGCAAAACCCGGCGCGGGAATTGGAAAATCGCGGCCGGTTGGCAGCCGGCCTGCCGCTCCGCCCCCTGCATGTGGCCTTGCAGCTTGGCACGGGCATCAATACCGGGCTGGTCACGGTTGGATTGATGGGCTCGGACCAGCATATTTTGAACTACACCGTCTTTGGCCGCGAAGTCAATCTAGCCAGCCGCCTGGAGGGCGAATCCGGCAGCGGACGCATCATCATCAGTGATACCACCTACAACCACCTGCTCCGGCACGGCCCGGAGCTGGCGTCCATCTGCGTGGAACTGTTCCCCGTCAAACCCAAGGGCTTTCAGAACCCCGTGCGGATCTACGAAGTGCCGTGGCAGCCGGGGAAAGGCGGTTGAATCCCGATGAGGCCGGACCAAACAACCATAAACGACCGAGCCGGAGCGCGGCCGTCCTCGGCCGCAGCAACGTCCGCATATCGGAGACTCACGGATAAACCAAGCGTTCTTCAGGTTCGCACCTTGCTGCGCCCGAGGACGGGCGCGCTCCGGCGGGTAATCCAGGTCACGCACGCGGCAGTAATGGATGAATCGGGTCGGGCATTGGGCGGATTCAAGAACTGGAGCGGGGACGGCTCGACTTGCGATTAGCCGGCCAAAACTGAAAACGTGGTGACGAGCCGTCCCCACCCTGGTTTTAGCGCCACGGGGTGAAGGAGGCAATTTAAGCATTGCGCCGCGGGCCAAAATCGTAAATTGTAAATCGCAAATATTATATCAATTATGCCTTCATTCGACATTGTTTCGCAGGTCAACTCGATGGAAATCGAAAATGCCGTCAACCAGGCCAAAAAGGAACTCGCCAACCGCTTTGATTTCAAGGGCAGCAAGGCCGAGATCGTCTTGGAAGGGACCGAGATCAAACTATCCGCCGAGGACGCCTTCAAGGTGCGCACGCTCAACGAAATGGTGATTGGCAAGCTCGCCAAACGCGGCATCAGTCTCAAGAGCGTGGAGCAATGCGAGCCGGATGTCTCGCCGCTGGGCCATGCGCGGCAGGTGATCAAGATCAAGCAGGGCATCGAGAGCGCGGTGGCCAAGCAGATCACCGGTTTCATCCGCGACGGCAAGTTCAAGGTGACCACCCAGATTCAGGGCGACGAAGTGCGCGTGAACAGCAAGAGCCGCGATGAATTGCAGACCGTCATCAGCGCCGTGCGCGCCAAGGAACTGCCCGTGGCGGTGCAGTTCGTGAATTTCCGGGAGTGAGGCAAGGGCGTGTTTTCAAATTGCGGAGCGCGGCCGTCCTCGGCCGCAGCAATACACTGACGACCGACAACCTCCCGGTGATTATCAGCGGCTTGGCGATTTGGGAGTTGCTGCGCCCGGGACGGGCGCGCTCCGAACGCAATTTGAAAACATGGCCTAGCGTGAATTTTTGGGCAGCAGCCGCGCGATGATGACGAGGAGCCCGAGGACCACGACGGCGAGGATGCCCCAGAATATGATTCCGCCCGTGCCCGCTGGCTGGCTTTCGGACCACGAGGACGGCTTCAACGGTTGTCCGGGGCCAAGGGTGGCGGTGGCTTTGTCGGCGGCGAGCAATTCAGCCGCCACGAGATTCAAGTCATAGCTCGGCGGCGGCGCGCGCAAATTGCCGTAGTAGAGAAACAGCCCGTCCTCCGCCCCGGCCTTGAACAGCACGCGCGTGGCCGGATAATACGCCGTGAATTTTTCCAGTTCCAGCGGCGGATTGTCGCCGTTTTCCGTTTCGAGAATCAGCGTGCCGCTTTGCGGTATGCGGTCCAGCGTGAGGGTGAATTCCTTCGTCTTGCGTTCCGGTGTCTGGGTCCAGGTGGCGCTGCCAAGCTGGCTGCGGAACCGGTCGCCGCGCTCATCCGTGTCTTCCTCGGCAAGCGACATGGCGCGCTGGAACAACGGGGTGACGGCCACGCCGGTCAGCCGCGTCAACGGCAGGTTGGATTCTGGCAGTTGAATCAGCCAGCGGCTTAACTTTGGGTTTTTCTCGTCGGTGGTTGCCTTGAACGGCAAGGTCAGGGCGCGGCTGATGGACGTGCGTTGGATGATATAGGGCACTTGATTGCTGCCCCGCAATAGGCGCAAATCCGCGAACCCAGCTTGCGCGTGCGCCAGCACCTCGAGGTCCAGTTCAGCCTGCTGGGCGCCAGCGTGAGGGAGCCGAACCGGCTTGCGGAATTTCCACGCGGAAACATCCAGCGCCGATCCCGTCACTGCGAGGCCGGCCAGCGCTTCCGGAGCGTGATAACCGGGATTATCCGCCAGCGCGGAAATCTGGACCGGTGCGACGGCCGCGTTCTTCAATTCCACGCCCAGCGACGCCAGATCGTAGCGGGGCGCGGCGCAAGTTTGATTGCCGGTGAGCAGGTGAAAGGTCCCCGCCTGCCGCGCCAGGAATACAAAATAAAGCGGGTGCCGCGCCACGCGAACGGCGGTGATGGGCAGCGGCGGGCTGTCTTCGTTGCGGATGAGCAGCACGAGGTCGCGCGACCGGACCCGGGTTTCCAGCGGCAGGGAAAGTCCGGCGGCGGGCGGCTGGCCCTCGAGGGCCACACGATAAATCACGCCCTGCCCGATGACTTCTTCCCGGATGGAATCCTCGGTGACCCGCGGGACGGCCACGGTCACGGAGCGCGTGAACAGCGGTTCGTCCGTCTCAATGCGAATGGAGGCCACATCCAGGTTCGCCGCGCCCAGATGGAGCGTCAGCCGGGTTTCGCCGGGATTTTCGTCGCGCTCAGCGATGGTCACGGTTTGCAATTCCACCGGGGCGGTTTCGACATCGGCGGCAAATACCCGCGCGCCGGTGAACGGAACCGGCGGCGAACGCTGGTCGTCAATCGTGAGCCGCAGCCAGTGCCAGGCGCCGGCGGGAATCGCGACGCGCAACTGGCCGGCGCCGTAATACTGCCGGAAAATCGGCTGGCCTTCCGCGAGCCGCTGCCAGTTCCGGGCATCCGGCGAGCCTTCGACCCGCACCGCCTTGATGAAATTCATGGCCGGGGTTTCCAGCGACACGCCGTCCAGCGGCTGGGTCAGTCCGGTTTCAAGGGTGATGACGGTGGCGGCGGCGCCGAGTGCAACCTGAAATGATTTGGCGCTCTGAATTGCCTTGGCCGCCGGCGCCGGGTGCGAAAGGAGGAACGGCAGTTCGTTGCCCGCGTCGTCGCAGAGCCGCAAATCCTCCAGCCCGGGTCGCGCGGCGTCGAGGGTCTCCGCCGGCAGGCTGATTTTCACCAAGCCGGGCGCGGTAAGCTGGAAGTCCTGTGCGTGCTGCCAGGCGGCCGGCAGCGCGGCGCTGGCCGCTGCGGCGGCGCCCAGCGCGAGGCTGATGATTAATTTTGCCAGGAAGTCAGGGTTTGTTTTCATCTTGGTTGGCCGGCGGTTTCGCCGTGGCCGAAAAGAATTTTTGATAGGCGAAGGAAGCCAGCATGGCGACCATGGCCACGCCGATAAACGCGCCGATGCGGTAAAGCTGCCCCAACTGCGCGAGGTCATGGAAAAATAATTTCACCAAGGTCACGCAGAGCAACGCCATGGCGGCATAACGGACGGCGGTGATGCGCTTCACGATGCCCTGTACCAGCAGCCCCAGCGCGAACAGTGCCCAGGCGATGGAATAGGTCATGTCGCGCGCAAAACTGCCCTCGAATTGGAACGTCAGCGTCGAGCCGGGCGCGCTGAAGAAATCGGCGATCTCGATATTGAGCAGCAGAAACGCCAGCACCGTGCCGAGGCTGGCGAGGATGGCGCGCGCGTTGGATTTCAACACGAGGTGGCGCGGCGGAACGAGCAGCCGCGCGCCCAGGAACAGCGCGGCCGTCGTGAGGCCGTAGGTGTAGAGATACCAATTAAAGACCGGCGTGGCGCTGCGCGGGTGGTAGGCGAGCACCGCCGGGTTGAACGCCAGCCGCGCGAAGGCGGCCAGGAGCAGGCCGACGCCCGTCAGCCGCAGGCCGGGATGCGGCACGCGATGGAACAGCCACAGGAGGGCTGCGCCTTCCAGCGCCCAGCCAATCGTGATCCACTGGCGATCGAACTGCACCGGGAAAATCAGCGTGATGAAAAATAATGACACGCCGCCGAACCAGGCGAGCTGGCTCATGCGCGCCCGGTTTTCCGCCGGTATCGTCTTCAGTACCGCCACCAGGCTTAGCAGCGCGGGCACGGCGAACGCGGCGGGCAGCAGGCCCATCATCGAGTTCGGCCACGCGGATTTCACGAGTCGGAAAATCAACAGGAATTGCGCGGGCCCGGCCAGCGCGGCGGCGGCCCAGGGCAAGGTCTGGTCTGAAAACTTTTTGCGACACAGGAACGGAAAAAGCTGGAACGCGGCAAAAAAGATCAAATACCAGCCCAGCAGCAGGGACGGTGAAATGAGGTTCGGGTTGGCGGGGTCAAAGTGCTTGAAGTGCCAGGCACATTCGACCGCGAACGTGCTGAGGAGTCCGACCAGCGGCATCCAGTCGAAGGCGAGGATTCTGGCCAAGCCCAGCAGCAGGACCACCAGCAGCAGCGCGAGGCCGAACACCGGCGACGGATTGGGCAGCGGCAGCCGCAGCGTAGCCATGATCAGCAGCAGGAACGGCAGCACGGCGGAACTGGCGGGCAGCAGCGCGGCCAGGGTTTCCGGCGCATCCAGGTTGCCGGTCAGGGGCAGGCCGGTTTTGAAAACGTCCGGCTTGAATTTCCGCGCGAGCCACCCGCTGGTGAGGACAAAAAATACCGCGAAGGCGCCGAGCAGAAAAAAGGAGATGGGCAGGCCGGTGAGGTCGGAGGGGATCTTGAAAATCAAGGCGCCGGTGGCCGCCAGGGTGAGCAGCAGCACTGCCAGCACCGGCAGCAAGGTGGCGGTCAGCGCCGCGAGCACGATGGCGAGCAAGTCCACCAGCAAAATGAACGGCCAGACCAGGAACGACAATTCCGGCAACTTGAAAATGGGCACGAGCACGAGCAGCAACGCCAGCGGCGGGAAACAATGGTTCAATTGC
>Ga0316217_10007260_pt1 | contig 10650 bp, 7 predicted proteins | sample 1anoAmetaG_FD_203633 | JGI IMG/M metagenome (GOLD analysis project Ga0316217, IMG submission 203633) | Freshwater microbial communities from Trout Bog Lake, Wisconsin, USA - 1anoA | ecosystem: Environmental > Aquatic > Freshwater > Lake > Hypolimnion/Profundal zone | place: USA: Wisconsin... | reverse complement strand
TTATTTGCTGTGCCGGATCGTTATCTCCTCGAAATCCTCGACGCCCCATAGGTTGCGGTTCTGGCAGACGGCGCGCAGGTAAAAGCTCGCCATGCCGAGCGTCTTGGCGCCGACCTCGCTGTTCCAGCAATAGAAGCCCCGGAAATACAAGTCGGGCGAACCGTCGGGAAGGCGACCGGCCTCGATGGGGTTGAGATCATCGACCAGGAAGAGAAAGACGTCTCGGTCGGACGCATAGAGCGTGGTGGTGTCCCTGGTGATGTCGACGCGCGGATTGTAGATCCCGGTTGACCAGTCGAGGACGCCCGGCACTTTCCATCGGGTATCGCCGGTTCCGTTGCCGGCGATGCGCTGTACGGCTTCGACGAGTTCATGGTCGTAGATGCGGCCATAATCGGGACCGGTGGCAGCGCGCAGTTCGATGCGGCCCCCAGTTCGAGCATCATCGGTTTCCAACGTCTTCATCTGCTCGGCGCGATTCGATGTCAGGCCATATTGCAGATTTATCGCGGCCAGCGGCGCGGGCAGTTGCCGCAGATAGGCGGCGGGCGCCCCGATTTGGGCCGCCAACTGGCCGAAGCTCCAGTGGGTCGGGGCCACGGGCGCTTCGGCGCCGGGGAGGATCAGGGCCAGGCGCTCTGGGTCATTCCGGTTCGCCTCGACATGAATGAGGGCGGTTTCGACGACACGGGTTCGGCTGCGCTCAGAACGGCCACGCACCGCGCTGGCCAGCTCGCCCAGCGAAAGGAACCGCTCGTCATCGGGTCGCGAGAACCATTCGGACGAGACCCGGCCGACGCGTTCGCCGCGCGTGACATCCACTTTGTAGCCGCCGCTCATATCGCGGCGAGCGTCGAGAACCTGCATGTTCATGGGAAAAATCTCCACGACGGGCGCCGAAAGCCTCTCTCCCGGCACTCAATCCGTCACGGAAATCCCGTCCGCACTCTCACTCTGAAGGGGCGTTGCGGGGCAGGCTGTGCAGAAACTCGCGGTGATGCCGCGCGCGAGAACGAAGTTCGTCGCTCAACAGGGCCGTGTCAGCCGGCCCCAGTGAGTTTCCCCGCCCCGAAGGCGTTCACGGCGTGGAGGATGTTGAAGGCGAGGACCGACAGCGCCGCTTCGGCCTTCACCTTCCTTAGCCCTCGCGTCAGAAACCTGCCGCCGCCCGACATTCGTTTGATCGTGCCGAACGGGTGCTCGACGGTGCATCGTCTGATCCGCATCAGGCTGGGATCGGCGTAGATGCGCCGCTCCATCCGATCGAGGGCGCCTTGGTCGATCAGCCGATGGATGGTCCGCTGAGCGCCGGGCGTGCATTGCGCCTTCAGCCGACATTCCTTGCAAGCAGAGGTCCGGTAGCGGATCGCGCGGTTGCGCGTGTGTTTGCCTGAGGGGTGTAGGATCTGGCCGGCGGGACACCGGATCGTGTCGCTCGCCTCGTCATATTGGAACTGCGTCGGCCGAAAGTGCTCGCTGTTCATCGCGCCGCGCTTGATGGGCGCAGACACGATGATCGCTTCATCCTCGCAGCGGGCGACTTCGACTGCATTCGAATAGCCGCCGTCAGTCAGGACGTGCAACTCGTCAATTTCGAGAACCTTCTTCGCCGCGACCGACATTGGATGAAGTAAATGGCTGTCATTGGCGTCGTTGCAGACGTCGTGGTGGACGATCAGGCCGCTTTCCACGTCCACGACACTCTGGAGGTTGTAGGCGGGCAGCTTTGGCGCATGGCCGTAACCCATTGGCTTGGCTTCCGGCTCGCCAAAGACGAGCACTTTCTCGTCCCGTTGATCTAGTTCGACCTGACGTTTGGCAAGCCGGTCCTTGCGACGCTCGAGGGATGCGATCGCTGCGCCAAACGCCTCGCGATGAGCAGGCTGATCGCCGAAGCCCTTCGCCATCTGCTCGTCCATGACGTCGAGGCGGTCGAGATAGTAGGCGATCTCGCGCTCGGTGTGCGCGATGTCGCGCGCCAAGCGCTCGGCGCCGGCGATGTTCTTCGGGCTGGCGACGGCCCGCATCTTCGTCCCGTCAAGCGCAACCATGCGTCCGCAGATCAAGCCCTGCTCGCGACAGAACTGCACGAAGGCGGCGCTGGTCCGCACGATCGCGTCCGGGTTGTCGTGCCTGAAGGCGGCGATGGTGCGGTAGTCGGGCGCGAGGCGGCGCATCAGCCAGAGCGCCTCCAGGTCGCGGGCGCACGCGCGTTCCAGCATGCGCGAGGAGCGCACCTGGTTGAGATAGCCCCAGATGTAGAGCCGTAGCATGTCGCCCGGCCGGAAGCCGGGACGACCGGTCGCGGCGGCGACGGTGCGCTCGAAACCGAGCTCGCTCAGGTCGAGGCTGTCGACGAACGCGTCCACCACTCGCACCAGCGCAGCGGGCGCGATGTAGTCTTCGATGCTCGGCGGAAGAAGACTGACCTGAGCGCGGTCCGGACCTTCGATGAAGCTCACTGGATCTTCTCCCGCCCGCCGCAGAACAGCTTGATTCTACAGGCCTTCGGTCCCGGCACCCGGTCCATTCCCGAGGGTCAGCGCGTTAGCGCGAGATGGGTCGCCAGCTCCGTTGGAACCACCTCCGTCACCCGATAGCCAAGGCCTGGCAGATCAATGCCTGCGAAGAGGGATTCACCACGGCCCAGAACGACGGGCACCAACGCCAGTTGCAGCTCGTCGATCGCTCCTGCGAGCAGGTACTGGCGGATCGTCGAAACTCCACCGTTGATCTTCACGTCCAGATCGCCCGCGGCGGCCTTGGCCCGGGCGAGCGCCGCCTCGATCCCGTCGGTGATGAAATGGAAGGTCGTCCCGCCCTCCATCACGATGGGCGCCCGGGCGTGGTGGGTGAGGATGAAGGTCGGCGCGTGGAACGGCGGATTGTCGCCCCACCAGCCCTTCCACGCGTCGTCCGGCCATTCGCCGCGGATCGGGCCGAACATATTGCGGCCAAGGATGACGGCGCCGAAGCCTTTCATCGCCGCCGCTGCGAAGCGATCGTCAGTCCCTTCAGTCCCGCCGTCCTCCCCAACCGTCGATCGAAAGGTCCGTGTCGAGAAGTGCCAATTGTGCAGCTCCATGCCCCTTTTGCCGAGCGGATGCTCCAGGCTCTGGTCCGGGCCCGCCCCGAAGCCGTCGATGGACACTGAAAAACCCGCAACGCGCACCGCGCCCATGGAACCTCCATCTGTTGGTGAATTGCAACTAGTTGAGTGTTGCTGGAATGGTTTTATATTGCAACCGGTCATGATTGAAAAACGCTCCGGCTGTCCGATCAATCTTGCGCTGGAGGTGCTCGGTGACCGCTGGAGCCTCATCGTTATCCGCGACATCATGTTCGGTAGCCGCCGGCACTTCCGCGAGCTGCTGACGCGCTCGGAGGAAGGAATCGCCTCCAACATACTGGCCGCGCGGTTGAAGCGGCTCGTCGAGGCGGGGCTGCTCTCGCGCAGGGGAGATCCTTCCCATCGCCAAAAGGGGATTTACAGCCTGACCGAAAAGGCGATCCAGCTGGTGCCTGTGCTGGTGCAACTGGGTGCCTGGGGCCGTCGACATCTGCCGACCTCGCCGGAGCTAGCGATCCGTCAGCAGTTGATGGAAGAGGGCGGCCCGCGACTCTGGAGCGCCTTCGCTGACGAACTGCGCCACATCCACCTCGAAACACCTCTGCCCGCGGGCCGCGAGAGCGTCATCGCTCGTCTACAGGCCGCGTTCGAGCAGGTGGCGGCCGACCAGCGAAACGAGACGGCCGCGACGGTGACAAGGAACGGATGATGGTGCGGGGCCGCCGTGAGCGGTCGAGCGTGAATAGCGCCGATCACCTCGTGTGAGGCTTGAAGCGCGGGTGGAATGAGTTTCTGCACAGCCTGGGGGTGTCCCCGCTGAAGGGGTCGGCAGAGACCTTGGCTCAGCCGCAGGGGAAGACTTTCCCCGCCTTTCGGGTTCTAAATGTCGCCGCCAAGAATTCTAATTTCCCGCCCTTAAACTTCTAAAAATCATGCCGCTTGGTTCTGCTCATCAGACGTCGGCATTTTTGAGCGACGGGCACATCGTCGTGAATCATTCGCCCGACAAGTCTGCCGGCCCCAAGTAGGTTATGTCGATCCGTCGGATGTCGTGAGCCACCTGCGCTCGTAACAGGCCAGCTCTTCCTGGATTTAGCGCGGCTTGCACGGTGCCAAGTGGCGTTCCGTCTGCCGAAAGAACGCGCGGCTGACCAGACCAATGATGAACCTGAACAGGGGTGCCCGGCGGTGGTGGCGCGCCGAGCCACGCCACGTTTGCCCAGTATCGGCGATCCGCCCATGTGCGGTTTTCGCGCGGCGTAAAGCTCTGAGCGAAATCCGTCCACATTGCCTTGGTCTCGGCAGTCGGCCAATCCGGCTGCGTGCTCCACGCCGCGACAGCTTCCGAGTTGAGCCATTGCCGAAGCTCTTGGCCAGTCTGAAAGGTGGCACCTGTATCGATGACAGCCTTGACGGCGGCAAGCCTGGAATTGAAGCCGGCCTGGATGAGGATCGACGCGGAGCGGTTCAGCGTTCCGGTTTCAACGGCAGGCACGGCAAGGCCAAGCTCATGGTCTTCAAGAGGAAGGTCAAAAACACCGACGGTATCGCCGTTCGCGGCGGCGCGGACGCGGATCGCCTCCATAGCCCAGGGTAGACGGTAGACCAGACCTCCTTCGATGAACTGAAGCGTCTCCGATTCCTGCCCGGCGGCGATGATGGCGAGAGGCTGGCCGAGAAGCCAGGCGCGCAAAATGTCCCGCCAGTTGGCGGGCATGGTATCCGGCATGAAGGGATAGAATGTGAAGACCTGCTCGGCGAGCGCCGTGATGGCGGCAATCGCCGCTTCTGCATCGCCTGCAAGAATGGCGCTATTGGCCTGAACCAAGAGAATGTTCGCGTTCGCCGCGATCACGTCCAGGGCATGCCCCGTTGTCAATCCGACTCCGGCAAGGAAGTAGCCCCGGCGGCGCGGCGCCGTCGACTGGCTCCAGATAAGTCGGCTTCGGGACACCAGGCCCGCCTTGAGGGCCTGCTGGACCTGCTCGTTTTGTCGCAACAGGCGGCGCTGCCAGAGAGAGGACTGGAGAATATCGTCCAGCGCAGCCTCTATCCCCTCATCTGGAATGTCGCTCTCGCCGATCAGGCTGAGGATGGCCGTATCGAGCGTTGCTACGTGCCGCTCCCAATCGGCAAGGGCGCGCGCGCGATCGTCGATCTCCTCGTTCGCGATCTCCGGAAATGTCCAGGCCGCAGCGTTGTTGACGACATAATCGACGAGTTGATTGAGGTCGCCGCCGATACGTGCGTGCATGCGCTTCAGAAGCGTCCAAACCAGAAGCGCCAAGCCACTTTCCATGTTTCGCGCGCCGAGATCGTTGATGAGCGCTTCCCAGTTGCGTCGCTTCTTCGCGATATCGTCGAACATCGGGAAGAGCACAATGCCTTCAACATCGACATAGGCGCGCCCCGCGCGGCCGATAACATTCTTGAACTCGGAGATTTCGATCTTTTCGCCATGGCGGTGGAGCGAGTGCATGATAACGGCCGTGGCCGAAAGGTTGAGGCCCTGCGCCAAGGTGGGCGACGAGACTGTCACCTTGAGCACATTGTCGCGCAGTAGGCGCTCCACCTCTTTGCGATAGGCTGTCGGCAGCGCGCCGTGGTGCAAAGCGACCCCAAGGCGAAGGCACTTGAGGATCGCGCTATCCGGCCCCAACCATTCCTCGCCGAGCGCAATCGCCGTGTTGAGGACGGCTGGATCAGCTTCGAGCAACGCGCGTAGCGTGCCGCGCTCATGAAGATCGACGATGACATCTGCGAACGGCTCGACACTTCGCCGCTCGGGGCAGAAGATTAGGACTGTCTGCCCATCCTCGACCAGCCGCCAAGCGGTTGCGAGACATAGTTCGCGCTGATTGTCGGGGAAGAGGCGGGTTCGGCGACGCTTCGGCGGAATCCAGTTGGGTGGCGCAGCGCCAGTAAGGAATCGCTGCACCCACGGCCGCTCGTTGCCGACACGAAGGTTCAACCGCGCGCTTGGCGACGCCCATACCACCTCGCCGAACCGGAGCCGGGTTGGGCGCCAGTCGTTCTTGATCAGGCCGCCGGGGTGATCACGGCGCAGCCAAGCGGCGAAATCGTCGAGCTGGTCTCCAGATGGCAATATCGCCGAGAGGCACACTATCCGCCGTCCCTGTGCGTCAGGTCGGCGAAGGAGCCGCTGTATTTGCACCTCATATCGAACTTCACGCTCATTGAGGCCGATCATGTGCCCTTCGTCGAAGACTAGCAGACCGACGTCATCGAGAAGGGACGGATCGTTCCGCAGCGCAAAGTCGAGTTTTTCTGGCGTCGCGACGACGATGTCCCGTTCTCGGATCGCGTCCTCATCGAAGCCGCTGACCCCGATACTGCCGTAGAGCGCCGAAATCGTCTTTCCGAGAGGACCGAAGGTTCGCTGCAAAGTAGTTTCAGTTTGAGCCGAAAGTGCGCGCAACGGAGTAATGAAGACCACGCGCCTGCCTCCGGCCAAGCAGCGCAGGATGCAGAGTTCGGCGATGCGCGTCTTTCCGGCGCTCGTCGGCAGGGAAACCACAAGGTCGTCGGACTGATCGACGGCGCGGGCTGCGGCCTCTACCTGCGACGGCCAGAGATCGACCTCCGCTTTGGGGCGTCGTTGAAGCAGTGCGATGAAGAGCTCGCGAAGCCGTGGCCAGTCAGCAGCGTCACCGCCAGCTGACTGTAGCGGCACCCTCTCGTGGAAGGTAACCGACCAGAGGTCCGATAGGAGGTGGATAGCGATGCGATGCGCCCACCATTGCGGAAGCATGTTCAACTCGCTGCAAATGGTCAGGCTCACCTGAAGGCGTTCCAGCGCTTGGTCCAGAAGCGCCCGCTCGCCACGTTCCAACGCGACAAGAAAAAGGGACATGGCCGCCAGGAAGGTGTCGTTTAGTGCCGTGTCGAGACCATCGAACAGAAAGTCACTGCCGCCGTCGATGGGGTTTGCCGCAGCTTCGGACTGATCGAGGTTGGCTTGGATGGCGGCTGCGATCCGAGTGTCGCTGCCTTCGCCGGAAGTCCTGTAGTCAAGGATGCTCGCGCGAAGGGCTCCGAAGTTGCGACGCATCAACTGCGCGATGACACGTTCGATAGGCGAAAAATTCTCGTCGCCTTCTACAATCGCAAGCAGGGAATAGGCGCGGGCGGACAGGTGGGCGAGATGGTAGCTCGCTGCCGCCATCACGAAGTGAAAGTCGCGATCTACCTCTTCGCGGTTGCCCTTCGCGATTACGGCCTCGAGAGCGGTGGCGGCCTGTTCAAAGGCGGTGCGCGCTTGAGCGGCGTCGCCTCCGAGTTCGCGTAGGCGAAGACCTAGCCCGAGAAGCGCGTAGCCGTAGGAATGAAGATCGTAGCTGAGCTGGGGCGCAAAGGCTGGCGCATCGGGCGGTAAGGCGCCATCGCGCCAGATAATCGCGCGGGCCTGACCACGGGCGATGAGGCTGCCACGAAAGCCGGCAGTTGCGGCCTCCGTGATATCGGCTGCGATGCCCTCAGGGGTTGTTGGCATCGGCAATCACTCGATCGTAGACCGCGCCGATGAAGGCGGCATGGCTATCCACACGCAGGCCGACGCCCCATTGGTTGATGGGGCCGGGGTAGGCTTGGAGAGACGCAGTCAGCATGGCGTCCGGTGCGTTGCCGGAGAATGTAAACAGGAGATGCCGAACGTTCTGTGGTGGAATGCCGTGTTTCAGGAGCGCATCATCGATCGCATCGGCGAGCGGCAGATTGTTTAGCTCGAGGAGTCGAGCCGAAATGAATGACAAAGCGTGGGCGGACGGCAGTCCGCCATCCTTGTCGAGGCCAGCGCGGGCTTCCGTAAGCACCTGTGCTGTCAGCGCGACGCGGCTTTTCGCTTCAGTCTTCAGGAAATGCAGGCGCTGGGTCTGAACGTCCTGGAGGATGCCAATAACGTCGTCGCCGCGCATCGCCATGTTGCGATGGTCTTTCCAGCGGAGGCGCTTGATCGGTGCGCGATAGCCGCCGCTCTGGCTATCGATCCATTCCGTTGCGTAGATCTCGCCGAGATCGCCGGAGCGGATCGCCTTGGTGGTGGGGAGCTTGCCCTCGATCAGCGCGGCGGCGACCGGCTTGCCAAGACGGGCCAGCGCCCGCGCGACTTGCTCCTCCGACGCATAGTGCGAAGGGATGATCGCGGCCGTTGCCTGGACACCAGTCGGAAGTTGTGCCGCCTGACCGGTCATCACCCGCCGAAAATGATTCCCGACCGGCTCATCGACCGAAAGGCACCAATCATTGAACTGCGCCATGCTCCTTCCTCCCGGTTATCGAGGAATGAGGTCAGGGACGCTATAGAGCGATGAACTGACTTTGGTTGCACGACATAGCTGATATTTGGCAGCAATCATTTTTTGCTGCCTTTTCGTCCGTCCGCGGCGTCGAAGAACATGGGAAAGAAACTGCGCTGCGTCTTGATTTTGATGATGTCATTGACGCCAATTGTATTGGGCTTACGTCGTTCACCCCCCGTGGGCGTAATCACTTCTAGGTCAGGATTTTCCATGATCGCCGCGTGGACGTCATCTGCATGCGCTGGCGTAACATTGTAGATGTTCTCGTAAAATTCCATCATGGACATGGCGTCGCCAGCGTCGGTCACAAGACGGGGAATATCTCCGAGTAGCTCGGTCTTGGCCGAAGCCCGACCGCTAACGTCGAAGAGATAGAGCATCCCTTCGTCGTGCCGTGGATCATAGGACAGCATGTTGAGGCCAGATCGACCGAAATGGGCCTGAAGGCTCGCGTTGTCATGGAGGATATTGTTGTAGACCTGCCGCGCCCGATAGACATTGGCGAAATGGATCAGCCAATACCGCCAGCCGCCAGGATTGTTGATCGAGAAGGGACTGACATAGGGAGCGCAGAGGCGAAAGGCGTCGAAGACAATCTTCTCGGCCGTGCCAAGCCAGTCTCTTTGACTCATCATGCCATCGAGCGTCTGGACGTCGTTGCTAGCCAGACCGAGATGGTCGAGCTGAGCACGCAGACGCTCCGGCTGGTCCTTCTGAAGGAAGGCCAGCAATGAGCTGATGACGAATGTATAGAATATTTCGGCGGCGGGGTAGGAATGCATAATGTCGAGAATCGTATTCCGCTCAACATGGCTGTGGCCGCACTGATCCAGATTGAAGATTACGCTTCGGTAGCGGCCTTGCTCCAGAAAACGTTTGATCTTGGGATAGGCCGCTTCGAAGAATTCATTCAGATACTCGACGCGTAGGTGAAGCTTCGGGCATGTCGCGGCGATGTCAGCCTGAACTGGCGCCACATGGGTCTTCAAAAGCTCGATTGCGTCTTGGCTGGCGTCGTTGAAGACAAGCTATAAAGCGCGGGCGCAAAGTGTACCACTGAACCGGCTGTGACTGGCCTCTTTGAAGGCGGCGCAAAAGTGTACCGGTCCTGATAGGCCCCTTGATGCCGTTGGATGGCGTGGAGGGGCTGGAAGGATGTTCACAGTGGAACTCTATGCTAGGATACGGCGCGCCGTGATGGCGGACGGGCTGAGCCGCCGGGAGGCGGCCAAGCGGTTTGGCGTCCATCGCAACACGATTTCGAAGATGCTTCAGTTTTCGGTTCCGCCGGGCTATCGGCGGCGCGAGCGGCCGGCTTCCAAGAAGCTCGGCCCCTACATGGCGTGGATCGACAAGGTTCTGGAGGACGATCGCGCCGTTCACAAGAAGCAGCGGCATACTGCGCATAGGATATTTGATCGATTGCGGGCCGAGGAAGGGTATTCGGGCGGCTACACGATCGTGCGCCAATACGTTGCTCAGGCGACATTGCGGGCCCGTGAGATGTTCGTGCCGTTGAGCCACCGTCCGGGCCACGCGCAAGCGGATTTTGGCCAGGCGGACGGCTATATCGATGGCAAAAAGGTGCGGTTCCATTATTTGTGCGTGGACCTGCCGCATTCCGACGGCTGCTTCGTCAAGGCCTATCCAGCCGAGACAGCGGAAGCCTTTTGCGACGGGCATGTCGCGGCGTTCGATTTTTTCGGCGGCGTGCCGCAATTGATCCTTTACGACAACACGCGGCTGGCGGTGGCCAAGATCGTGAAGGGCGGGCGGCGTTTGCGCTCGCACATGTTCGCGGAGCTGCAAAGCCATTACCTGTTCGATGATCGGTTTGGCCGGCCCGGCAAGGGCAATGACAAGGGCAAGGTCGAAGGGTTGGTAGGCTACGTCCGCCGCAACTTCATGACGCCGCTGCCGATCGCCGATAGCTTTGACACGCTGAACGCCAGGTTCCTCGACGCCTGCATTAAGCGGCGACAAGCGGTTCTGCGCGGCCATTCCACGACGATTGCCGAACGCATGGCGGCGGATATATCCGCGTTCATGCCGATGCCCGCGGCTCCCTACGACGCCTGCCACAAGGTCGCCACCCGCGTATCTTCGATGTCGCTGGTGCGCTATCGCAACAACGATTACTCGGTTCCCACGCGGTACGGGCACCAGGAGGTTCTGGCGAAGGGATATGTCGATCGCGTCGAGATCGCCTGTCGCGGCGAGATCGTCGCGACCCACGCGCGCAGCTATGACAAGGCGGAGTTT
>Ga0316217_10007259_pt1 | contig 10650 bp, 9 predicted proteins | sample 1anoAmetaG_FD_203633 | JGI IMG/M metagenome (GOLD analysis project Ga0316217, IMG submission 203633) | Freshwater microbial communities from Trout Bog Lake, Wisconsin, USA - 1anoA | ecosystem: Environmental > Aquatic > Freshwater > Lake > Hypolimnion/Profundal zone | place: USA: Wisconsin... | reverse complement strand
ATTTTCAATACCGGCTCCAACATGGGCGCCATCTTTGCGCCGCTGCTGGTGCCCCTCATCGTGGGCGCGTTTGGCGGCTGGCAGGCGGCCTTCGTCACCCTGGGCTGCGTGGACCTGGTGTGGTTGGGCGTCTGGCTGAAGTTCTATGACGCCCCGGATAAATCCCCGCGCGTGAACGCCGCCGAGTTGGCGCACATCCGCGAAGGGCTGGCGCCTTCGGCGGAGGAAAAACTGCCCTGGCTCAAACTGATGCGCCATCGCGAGGCGTGGGCCTATTTCAGCACGTGCATTCTGGGGCCGGTGTGGTGGTTCTACGGCTTCTGGCTGCCGGACTTTTTCAACAAGCAGTTTCATCTGGATCTCAAGCACTTTGGCCTGCCGCTGGCCTTTGTGGCGCTGTCGGCGGCGCTGGGCAGCATTGGCGGCGGCAGTCTGAGCGCCCATTTTTTGAAGCGCGGCTGGCCGCTCAACCGGGCGCGCAAAACGGCGACGTTCATCTGCGCGCTCTGCACGCTGCCGGTGATGGCCGCGCCGCATGTCAGCAGTCCGTGGCTGGCGGCGCTGTTTTTCGGGCTGGCCAGCGCGGCGCATCAAGGCTGGTCGGCCACCATGTACACCGTCGTCAGCGATATCTTCCCCAAGCGGGCCGTGGCGTCGGTGGTGGGCTTTGGCGGCATGCTGGCGTCATTTTTGTCCATGGGCTTTTTCTATCTGGTGGGCCACGTCTTGCAAGGGGAAGGCACCTACCAGACCATCCTGATGTTTTGCGGCGGCGCGTATCTGGTGGCTTGGACCCTGTTTCACCTTGGCGTGCCGCGCATTAAACCCCTCGAAATGAAATGAAAACCATCCTGTTTTGCCACCTGACCCTGCTGGCTTCCACCCTGGCCACGCTGGCCGGACCCGCTTTGGCGCACGTCCCGCCCGCTTTGCCCGTGATTCCCGCCGGCATTTATGACATCACCCATTATGGCGCGGTGGCGGACGGCGAGGCGACCAACACGGCGGCCATCCAAGCCGCCATCCAAGCGGCCAGCGCCGCCGGCGGCGGCACCGTCGAGGTGCCGGCGGGGGTCTACCTGAGCGGCCCGATCACTCTGGCCAGCCAGATCCGGTTGCAACTGGACGCAGGCGCGGTTTTGCGCATGTTGCCTTTGGACAAATATCCGGGCGGCACGGAGGACCCGGCGAATTTTATCAGCGGCCCCGCCTTGCACGACGTGGCCATTGGCGGGCCGGGCATGATTGATGGCCAGGGCCTTCCGTGGTGGCCGTTCGCAAAAAATCGCAGCGCCCGCCGGCCGCGCATGATCGCCATGTCGGGCTGCGACCGGGTGCTGATCGAACAGGTCACGCTCACCAATTCGCCGATGTTCCACATCGCCATCGGCGGCCACTCCGCCAACGTCACCGTGCGCGGCGTGACCATCCGGGCCAATCCCTCGACCGATCCCCTCAACCCCGGCCACAACACCGACGCCTGCGATGTCAGCGGCCAACACGTGCTGATCGAGAATTGTGACGTCAGCGTGGGCGATGACGACTTCACCTGCGGCGGCGGCACGTCGGATGTGTTGATCACCAATTGCACCTATGGCTACGGACATGGCGTGTCCATTGGCAGCGGCACCGCGGGCGGCGTGTCGGACATCACCGTCGTCAATTGTACTTTTAACAACACGGAGCAAGGCATTCGCATCAAGACCGACCGCGGCCGCGGCGGCGAAGTGCATGATCTTTCGTACCTGAATCTCCGCATGACCAACGTGGGTTGCCCGATCCTGATTTATGCCTCCTACATGGCCACCAACCGGCAATACCGCGCCTTGCAACAGCTCACGCCGGAAATTGCCGCCACGTATCCCCCGGCCCCGGTTTCCAGCCGCACGCCGATTTATCGCGATCTGGTATTCAGCAACCTCACCGCCACCGTGTCGCCGGGCGGCCGGGCGGGGCTGATCTGGGGCCTGCCGGAAATGGCGGTCACCAATGTGCGGTTGCAGCAAGTCAACATCACGGCCGACCGGCCTTTTGGCATTTATTTCGCGCGGGGGGTCCGGCTGGTGGATTCCAAGATCACGACGCCGGAGGGCGTCAACCGCCTCAGTTGCACCAACGCCGAAGTGACGATCACCGGACCAAAAGGCGCTCTGAATTGACCTCGGCGGGCTGCCTGGCGACGCATAAGCGCGGGACTCCATCCAATAATCCCACGGGAAAAGCAACTCTTGTTGGGCTTCGCGCCTGCCGGGCCGGAGGCTGGTATGAGGCCGCGTCGTTGGCGCTGAAAACCCGAACCATGGCGAGATGGCCTTGGAACGATGGACTACGGACCTTGGGGTAGTGCCGGGTCCGGCTTGGCGTAGCGCAGACTTCAAAGTCTGCCGTATCGCGGGTTTCCAAACCCGCGTGCCGTCCGCCGATCCAACGCGCTCAATCTTGCGACGCTCCGCCGATTTGGAAATCGGCGATACGGCAGGTTTGGAAACCCGCGCTACGCCGGTTTTGCCGGCACTTGCCAAGACAAGTGTGAAATGCCTGGAAGAAAAGGACGCCGAGACGACGGACTGCGGCCGTCGCTTCCGCGACAATTCAATTCCCCCCGCCCAAAAAAAACGCCCCCTTTTAGCGAAAGGGGGCGATATCGGAGAAAATCGAAATCAGGCTTTGGCCGCCGCCGGCGTGGGTTTGAAACGATTCCAAGAATAACGGCCCAAACCACCGAGCGCGAGCACAGAACCAAAAATCAGCATCGCTTCATTGATCGGCTCGGGAACGGGGGACACATCCAAGCCAACAAAACGCAATTCAGCTGTAATTTTTGAACCATCCCAAGTCGTTCCATTAACTGGAACGGATGAACCGCTTTTGTCGTTATAGGCAGCCCAAGAAGTTGCTCCTATTTCGCTGGGCGTGCCGCTTGTGTTAGCGTAGTCCCAACCGATGTTGGTTGGCGTTGAACTCATATCCAAAACGATGGCGTAATATGCACCTGATGAAATATTTTGTGGGGCGATATTAACTCCGCTTAAGGTCAATGTCTGTGACACCCCTTGTTCACCAGCAGCAAGGGTCACCATCCCAAGATAGCCAGCCTGAGTAGTAATTCCGGAGGAATTAGCGTTGTAGAGGTAAACGTTCACAGATTGCAATGAGGACGTCTCATCTGTTAATACCAAAGTGACGCTCGAAATTGCACCGCTGACTCCACTGTCGAATGCCTCTGCTTTCCACTCGGAAGTGCTGGTAGCGGCTGTGCCAGCTTCGGCGTTGCCTAAATCAGAAATATCCACCGAAGCCCTCGCCACCGATCCCATGCTGATCAGCCCCAGTGCCGCCAGACCGATTGTCCATTGGTTAAATTTCATATTTCGCCTAAAAACAGAACAGTTTTTCATGCAGCGCACGTCCAACAATCCGAATAACGGGATAAGACTGTCAAATCTGAAGACATGATGCAAGTCTTTTTTTTAAGAAAAACTTGGCGTTTTGAGGCAGATTCCGGGGGTCTGGAACCGGGGTCCCCATCACGGCGTAGCGGCGAATGAGCGGCGCAGACGTCCCGGTTTGGCGTGTCGCCTGCCTGTCCGGCAGGAAGGCTGGTTTTTAAACCGAAGACCGGGCAGAACCACAGGGACACAGAGGCACAGATGGCTTCGAATGGTCTGGGTGACGTTTCTTTGCTCTCGGTCGGAGCGCGACTGTGCTGAAAGCCAGTCGCAGGAACATTCGTCATGCAAAGGGCTTGAACCGCTCGACCGATCTTCTGGCTGCCACGCTTCTGCGACTGGTCTCCGACACAGTCGCGCTCCAGGGCTTCGAATGGTTTGGGTGACGTTTCTTTTTCTTTGGCCGGAGCGCGACTGTGCTGAAAGCCAGTCGCAGGAACATTCGCCATGCGATGGGCTTGAACCGCTCGACCGATCTTCTTGCTGGCCACGCTTCTGCGACTGGTCTGCGACACAGTCGCGCTCCAGGGCTTCGAATGGTTTGGGTGACGTTTCTTTGCTCTCGGCCGGAGCGCGACTATGCTGAAAGCCAGTCGCAGGAACATTCGCCATGCGATGGGCTTGAACCGCTCGACCGATCTTCTGGCTGGCACGCTTCTGCGACTGGTCTGCGACACAGTCGCGCTCCAGGGCTTCGAATGGTTTGGGTGACGTTTTTTTCCTTTGGCCGGAGCGCGACTGTGCTGAAAGCCAGTCGCAGGAACATTCGCCATGCGAGGGGCTTGAACCGCTCGACAGACCTTCTGGCTGGCCTGCCGCGGCAGGCTGGCCACGCTTCTGCGACTGGTCTGCGACACAGTCGCGCTCCAGGGCTTCGAATGGTTTGGGTGACGTTTCTTTGCTCTCGGCCGGAGCGCGACTGTGCTGAAAGCCAGTCGCAGGAACGTTCGCCATGCAAAGGGCTTGAACCGCTCGACCGATCTTCTGGCTGCCACGCTTCTGCGACTGGTCTGCGACACAGTCGCGCTCCGCCAGAGGATCGCCCATTCAGGGTTTTCAATGTTTTAGGTAACGTTAACGTAAGGCCAGATGGTCTGGGTTGGAAAGGTGCCGCGTCGTTGGCGATGGCTGGTCACTTTTCAGCGCTTTCGCATTTCAGGTATTTGGTGTTTGAATTCGGTCTGCCGCGATGCGGATTGCTTTTTCATTGACCAAACCGGCGTGGGCATGAATGCTGCCGTATTATGTTGGATCAAGTGCAGAAAGACAGCTTGAGGCGGTTAATCATCTTTTTGGCTGTTGTGGCCGTTTTAGCTGGGATCGCGTGGCTCAGTTGGCCGACTTTCAAGCATTTCCGCGACCAACGGACCCTTCGTCAAGCCCAGGCATTTTTTGCCGGAGGCGACTTCCGGAATGCTTCCTTGAGCGCCCGGAAGGTGCTGATAAGCGACCCCACCAATGTGCCCGCCTGCCGCATCATGGCCAGTCTGGCCACCATGTCACGGTCGCCGGTGGCCTTGGACTGGCTCCGGCGGATCGCGGAAATCGAACCTACGCCGCAAAACAAGCTGCGACTGGCCACCTTGGGATTGGAAATTCAAAGCCCGCCATTTCCACTAACTGTCCAAATACTGGACGAAATAGCCCCCACGTCCAGCAACCTGCCCGCCTTCCAAATGTTGTCGGCGGACTTGGCGATGAAGCTGAACCATCCGGCGGCGGCCGAGCCGCATCTGGTGGCGGCGGTGAGCCTGGAGCCAACGAACCAGTTGTTCCAGTTGAGCCTGGCCAGTTTGCGGTTGGCATCCACCAACGAGGACTTGGCGGAGGGCGCGCGGGCCACGCTGAAGCAATTCCTGAATGACACGAATTTGTGTAGTTCGGCGCTGCGCGTGCTGCTGTCCGAACGCATCGGGCGGCGGGATTGGCTGGGCGCCTACGCTTATTCCACCCAATTGCTGGCCGGGGCCGGGGCCGGATTGGGCGATCGCCTGCAGCATCTCAGTATTTTAAGGCAAATGCAGAGCGACGACCTGACCAACCAGTTGCAGTCATTGCAGCAGATGACGGCCACCAATGGCAACGCGGCGTCCCAAGTGGGGGCGTGGATGGGGGCCAACGACATGGTGGGCGAGTCGGTGGCGTGGCTGACCAATCTGCCGCCGCATGTGCGGGGGCAATCTGCGGTGCGCCTGGCCATCGCCGCCGGGTTCCTCACCGAAAGCAACTGGCCGGCCTTGCGCGATTTCACGGTGCAAGGCGACTGGGCGGACGTGGATTTTCTGCGCTCGGCCTATCTGTCGCGCGCCTGGGGCCAGTTGGGCGATTCGATCATCGCCCAACACGCCTGGAAATCGGCGGTGGACCAGGCGGGGCGCCAGCTTGGCTCGCTGACCACGCTCTTGAAACTGGCCGGACTCTGGGAGCTGAAGGATGAACAAGTGGAATTGCTCCAGGAAATCGCGCGGATTTATCCTCATCAACGCTGGGCCTGGCAGGAACTGCTCCACCACTATTTTGCCACCGGTGAAACCCGGAAAATGAACCAGCTTTTAAGCAGCCTAGCGCCGGCCTTTCCCGGGGAGTTGGCCCTGAAAAACAACCTGGCCGCCACGTCCATGCTGTTGAAAACCAACCTCACGCAGGCCGCGAGTTGGGCCCGGGAAGACTACCTGCTAAAAACCAACGACCCCGTCATGGCGTCCACTTATGCCTACGCCTTGCATCTCCAGGGCCGGACGGCTGAAGGCGCGGCGGTGCTGGAGGCCTTGGAGCCGGCGTTGTTGGAGCAGCCGTCCACGGCCCTGTATTATGGCGTGCTGTTGGCGGCCCGTCACCAAACCGGCTCCGCCGGTCATTTTCTGGATCTGGCCGAGACGGATACGAACCTGTTGCCCGAGGAAAAGCAGTTGATCGAGGCGGCGCGCAAGGCGCAATGAAGCATTCATGAACCCTTGAGATGGTGGAGGAACGGAAGCCCGCCCGCCCCGGCCTTCTGCCCCTGGTTCTCACGCGGAGACGCGGAGTCCCACCACTTTTGGTTTCCTCCGGGGGGGGATTCGTGGCCACGGGAAGGTCAAAAATCACGGGCTGACATTGGCCAGCCGAAAGAACGCCATAATGCCAAAATCCTGTCCGATGAATTCCGAATAAACCCCACCCACGATCTGCGGGCTGCCGGCCAATGCCTGCCAGATGACGTTCGGCGCCAGATTCGTGGTCACCTGCACATGGAAAACCGTCGAGTTTGTCGGCCATTGCAGGGCATAACCGCCGCGGACAGGAACAATGTTCAGCCCCGGCACGATTGGCGTGACCGTCGTTACCAAGCCAATTTGTCCCATGAGAAAATAGCTCGCGGTGGAATTCACCGAGTCGTCTTTCAGCGTGATCCGGTTGATCTCAGTCGCTGAATCCAGCAGCCCGACAAAGGTCACATGGTTGCCGGCACTGTTGGCCACCAGGAAATCCCCCAGCGCATTGGTGGCGGTGGCGGTGATATTGTAAGCGGTGATCGTGTAGGTGCAGGCGCCATTGAATGCATCCTGCAAATCCACGCCGAAGCCCGCGAGGGGATGATCAAATGTCAGCGACACATCGCCGCCGCCCTGGTTGTTAAACACATTTTGACCGCCCGGAAACGGCGGGTTTTCCAGAATGAAATCCGCGCTGCCCGCAGGCTGGCCCACGCTGACATGGATGCCGCCCGGCGCATCCGTCACCGGAATCGGATTGGGTTCGCTGACGTTGATGGTGCGCTGATTCCAGGAGACCAGATCATTGGTGCTTGCATCGAAGACCGTTTGGCTGGCGACAAGAGAGAGCGTTGCGCGGCCATCGGTGGCGGCCAGCCCAAGCGACAACGCTGCGCCAAAACGGAGGAGGAGTGGGGGAAGTTTCATTCGCCGAGCATGGGGAATAAAATCCACAAAGCAACAGTTTTTACTCCGACACAGTTTTTACTCCGCAAGATCGGAGCCCCAGATGAAACTTGTAAACTTGGCGGAAGGGGTGGAATTCGGATTCAAAAACCACGTATTTAGAAGGAATATTAACAGATTTTACTGACATTTCAATTAATGTCTGGGACTTTTTGCCAGCCGTTTGCTTATGTTTTACTGACACTTTTGCCGACAGTGGCTTGCCGGTTCCGCCCCCATCACTGACTAATTGAACCCGCTCAGCGTGAGCCTGCAACATTCCCAACATTATTTTGTTCGATGCCGCCAATTTTTTTGAATTCGCACCTTCGCGCTAAACGGCGTATCGTCAAAGTATGACAACGGAACCACCAGCCGCATTGACCCGGCTACAGGTTGGCCATGCCACCGTCAAATGGACCGCCCGGGTTTTGAGCGCCCCGTTGATCATTTTGCTGGGCGTCATCGTGATAGGTTGTCCCGGCGGGAAAGATCTTTTCGAGGGCTTGTATGGGATCGTCGGTTTGCTGGCAGCCTGGCGCTGGGAATTATTCGGCGGTGGCTGGTTGTTTCTCGCGACCTCGGTGTGTGCGCTGGTCTTGGGCATGCAAGAAGAACCTTGGGGTTTCTATATTTGGTGGCTGGTTGCCAGCCTGTTTCTGGTGTCCGGGTTTCTGAAGCGTGCCGCGAACCCGGCGGCGAGCCCTCAGGCAATCCAGATTGCGAGAATACTGGCCTTGGTTTTTGCCGTTCTAGCTTTGGCCTCGATTGGCGGATGCTTTGCCTCTGGTGCCTATCAACATTTTAACGGCTGACCAGAGCGATCTAGTGTGACATCCAAGGCATCAACATCGAAACATGGACGGATTGGACGCGCTCTATTTTGGGCATTGCTTTCCTGTTTTCTGTGGCAGCTCCTTTCCGCCTTGCCCTCGTATCTCTCGGATCTTATCCCACGCCCGTATGCTTCTATTATTTTTAGGGTCGTCAGTCTATTATATTTTTGGCCTCCAGTGGTCATCGCCTCGGTGATTTTATATCCCGCGTGTTTCACAAAAAGCAGCCCGGCATTTCGAGTCTTCATGGTGCTGCTTATCAGCGTGGCCCTGTTTAGTTGCGCTTTGTTTTTATGGCTGGTCATACTCAGGCCATCATTGGGAGACGCATCGTAACCGTTTGCGAAATGTAGAACTTTGAGCAATACTATATTGCCGCCTGCGTGCACGCGCCGCGGCCTGACCAAGACTGTCAGGCATTTCAGTTTTGCCGGTTTGCACATTGTTTATTGCATGATGATGCTCTGTTCGTTAGCACAAACCTGGCAACCGCAGCGGTTGCAATCGAACGCCTTGGTGGGCCGGGTCGCTGCGCTTGGGTCTTCAGTTGGCATATCGCACGCCATGAAATCCTGCTTCATCCTATGATTGTTTTGACCCTCCTCCTCAATCTTGTGGCCGGCTACATTGTCAGCGCATATTCCCGGTTGATTCGTTGGCGGTTGCTCGTTGGGATCGCGTTCCCGCCGGTCGTCGCCTTGGCACTCCTCGGTGATGTTTTGTTCAGCGACTCGGGCGAGGCCCAAGGCGGGGCGATCGTGTTGTTCCTCATCTTCACCCCATTATATTATCTGGCTTGTGGTGCCGGCCTGCTGCTCGGTTACTGCTCACGGAGCGGCAAGGCATCCAAGTCCAATTCCACCCATGACACCTAAAACCGAAACCAACCGCCGTTGGCGCTTGCCGTGCGCTGTCGCGTTTCACGCCGTGAGGCGGCGGCGGCTCGGCTGTTTACGCCTCATCGCTCACCAAACCAATGTATCGTTGGCATATGGATTGCACGAACGATAAGCCGTTAACAGCGAGTGGAGTGCGTTGGCCGAAAGGTGCGGTACGGGTAAAAAAAAGTCCTCGCCGGGTCCGGTTTACTGACACTTTTACTGACAGTTGGCGGTTTTCAGCCCCTTTTTTCGTCCAAAATCCCTCGATTTCCCAAGAAAACGAGATGGCGGAAGGGGTGGGATTCGAACCCACGGATGGGTTACCCCATCTCCTGATTTCGAGTCAGGTGCCTTTAACCACTCAGCCACCCTTCCAACCAGTTAATTTACAAGCACTTGCACCACCTCCAAAACACCGATCTTTTTTCATTTGACCCCGCCATTTGACCCCGTAGATTTTAAATGTGCAAGACATACGGGACAAACAGCGGATTTCCCGGAAACGAGATGAGCAAATTTCCATTGATGGGAAATGGCGCTCGTTTCCGCGGGTGCCGCACTTGCAGCAATACGTTACCAGTGGCGCTTACTTTGGCAAAGTCAAAATCAACGGTCGCAGGATAAAAAAAAGCCTGGAGACGGCGGTATGGTCCACCGCGCAACTGCGTCTGGCGAAATTCCTGAAGGAAGAACGCGAGAATCGGGGCAAAGTGGACCCTCCCCTTTTCAAGGAGGCATGGGAACGTTTCGATCAGGAACTGGAGAACGATGCGACGATCAAACCGAGGAGCAAGGAGTACCGGCGGTTGTGCATGCAGAAGATCGAGACGACATGGCCGGAGCTTTTCAAATTGCGGCTCGATGAAATCACGCCCGCCGCCTGCAAGGACTGGATTGGAAAGCTCAATGGGAAACTGGCAAGCACCTATTTCAACAACACGGTGGCAACGCTGCGTCTGGTGATTGACTGCGGGTTGGCAATGCACAAGGGAAATGGCGGAAGTACTTTTGAGAATCCTGCGGCGGATTTGAAGCGGGTGCGGGTGCAACCGAAGGATTTGAAGCTGCCTGAACCGTCGCAGTTCAAGGAATTGGTCGCGAACATCCGCAAGAAGAGCGGCGGCTGGGCTGAACGCCTCGGGGACCTGGTTGAATTCCTGGCCTATGGCGGGATGCGAATAAATTCCGAAGCCCAGTGGGTCACATGGGAGGACGTGGATTGGGCACGGAAGGAAATCGTCGTGCGCGGAGACCCCGTGACACGGACGAAGAACAGCGAGATTCGTCGAGTTCCGATTTTACCTGACATGGAGGTTCTGCTGAACCGGATGAAGGCCGGATTTGCCCCGGAGCAACCATTTGGGCAGATTCTTCAAGTCGGCGAATGCAATATCGCGTTGTCGCGGGCCTGCGGTGAAATCGGAATCGCACGGTTAACCCACCACGACCTGCGTCACCTTTTCGCGACGCGTTGCATTGAATCGGGCGTGGACATTCCCACGGTATCACGCTGGCTGGGGCACAAGGACGGCGGTGCGCTGGCGATGAAAACATACGGGCACCT
>Ga0316217_10007257_pt1 | contig 10653 bp, 8 predicted proteins | sample 1anoAmetaG_FD_203633 | JGI IMG/M metagenome (GOLD analysis project Ga0316217, IMG submission 203633) | Freshwater microbial communities from Trout Bog Lake, Wisconsin, USA - 1anoA | ecosystem: Environmental > Aquatic > Freshwater > Lake > Hypolimnion/Profundal zone | place: USA: Wisconsin... | reverse complement strand
TCCTCTTCGGGCGCGACCGGCAGCCCGACGCGCGCGACGACGCCTCGAGCTGGGGCGCCGCGGAGCTCGACGGCCCGCGAGCCTGAACGGTCAGGTCACGCGCGCGGCGGGGTGAGGCGCCGCACGCCGCTCTCCCCCGCGACGATCACGACGTCGGCGCGGCCGAGGAAGAGCCCCGTCTCGACGACCCCGGGGGTGGCCCGGAGCGCGAGGTCGAGCGCGCGGGGGTCGGCGATCGGGCCCGTCGCGAGGTCGTAGATCACGTTCCCCGAGTCGGTCCGGAACGGCGCCCCGTCGCGCAGCCGGAGGACGGGCCTGCCGAGCGCCGAGAGGTGCTTCGCGGTCGCCCCTTGAGCGAAGGTGACGACCTCGACCGGGACGCTCCAGGCGACGCCGAGGCTCGCAGACAGCTTCGACTCGTCGACGATGATGACGTTGCGCCGGGAGGCGTAGTTGACGATCTTCTCGCGCAGGTGGGCGCCGCCCCCCCCCTTGATGAGATCGAGGCGCGGGTCGACCTCGTCGGCGCCGTCGACGGTGACGTCGATGTCCCACGGGCCGTCGGGCGAGAGGACCTCGATGCCGAGCCCCTCGGCCTGCCGTCGGGACGCCTCGCTCGTCGGGACGGCGCGGAACCGCCTCCCCTTCTTCACGAGCGCCCCGACCTCCTCGATGAAGAGCCGGGCGGTCGAGCCCGTCCCGAGGCCCAGGATGCCCGCTTCGGGGAGCTCCTCCAGCGCGGCGATGGCCGCGGCTCGCTTCGACTCGTCGGGGGTCATGGGCGGATGCGACAGGCGCTGGCGACGGGCGTCAAGGGGGGACGAGCGCGGTCACCGCCGCCGGGCAACGTGCTAGGGGCAGCGGGGGGGAAGGAAGTCACGATGAGCTCACCGGACCGAACGCCTGCTGACCGCGCCCCCGCCACCGAGAAGGCCGGGCAGGCGCTGCTCCTTGACCCCCGGCTGAACAAGTCGACGGCGTTCACCGACGACGAGCGCGAGCGGCACGGGCTCGTCGGCCTGCTCCCCGACGGCATCGACACGATGGAGGTCCAGCTCCAGCGCGTCCACGCGCAGCTCGACACCAAGGGGACGGATCTCGGCCGCTACATCTACCTGATCCAGCTGCTCGACTACGACGAGACGCTCTTCTACGCGCTGCTGATGTCCGACCCGGCGCGGTTCCTGCCGCTCGTCTACACGCCGACCGTCGGCGAGGCGTGCCTCCGCTTCGGCCACATCCTCCGGCGCGCGCGCGGCATGTACATCTCGATGCGGCGACAGGGGCGGGTGCGCGACGTGCTCCGCAACTGGCCGGTGAAGGACGTGCGCTTCATCGTCGTCACCGACGGCGAGCGCATCCTCGGCCTCGGCGACCTCGGCGCCAACGGGATGGGGATCCCGATCGGCAAGCTCGCGCTCTACACGGCGTGCGGGGGGGTGCCGCCCGAGGTCACGCTCCCCGTCATGCTCGACTGCGGCACGAACAACCGGGCCGTGATGGACGACCCGCTCTATCTCGGCATCCGCCAGCCGCGCCCCACCGCCGCCGAGCTCGACGCCTTCGTGGAGGAGTTCGTGACGGCCGTGGAGGAGGTCTTCCCGGGGTGCTGCATCCAGTTCGAGGACTGGGCCGGGGTCGACGCCGTGAGGCTCCTCGCGCGCTACCGGGACCGGGCCTGCTGCTTCAACGACGACATCCAGGGGACTGCGTCCGTCGCGCTCGCCGGGATCCTCGGCGCGCTGCGCATCACGGGCGGACGCCTCGGGGACCAGCGCTTCCTCTTCCTCGGCGCCGGGTCGGCCGGCACCGGGATCGCGGGGCTCCTCCGCCAGGCGATGGTGCTCGACGGGGCGTCCGAGGCCGAGGCCCTGTCGCGAACGTGGATGTTCGACAAGGACGGCCTCATCGAGTCGTCGCGGTCCGCCCTCCTCGACTTCCAGAAGCCCTACGCGCACGAGCACGCGCCCGAGACGAGCTTCGCGCGGGCCATCGAGTCGCTCCGGCCGACGGCGATCATCGGCGTGAGCACGGTGGGCGGGGCGTTCGACCGCGAGGTCATCGAGGCGATGGCGCGCGTCAACGAGCGCCCGATCATCTTCCCGTACTCGAACCCGACGTCTCACTCCGAGTGCACGGCCGAGGAGGCGTACACGTGGTCGGAGGGGCGCGCCGTCTTCGCGGCCGGCAGCCCCTTCCCGCCCGTCCGCGTCGGCGACCGGACGTTCTCGCCGGGCCAGGGGAACAACGTCTACATCTTCCCGGCGATCGGGATGGCGGTCTACGCCACCCGGGCGAGTCGCGTGACCGACGAGATGTTCGTCGCGGCGGCGCGCGCGGTGGCCGCGCAGGTCACGCAGGCCGACCTCGACGCCGGTCGGATCTACCCCCCCCAGGCGCAGCTGCTCGAGACCGAGCTCTCGGCGGCCGAGGCGATCGCGAGGGTCATCTTCGCCCGCGGCCTCGCGGGCGTCGAGGAGCCGGCGGACCTCGGGGCGTTCATCCGGGGCAAGGCGTACCGGGCCGAGTACTGAGCGCGGCGTCCGGGGTGGGCGGTCGCTCTAGAACCTGAACGTCGCGCCGAGCGACGCGCCGCCGACGCCGTGGCCGTCGCGACCGGGGAGCGGCCCGCCGCCGAAGGAGAGCGGCGACGGAGGGGCCGCCGGCGGCGGAGCGGCGGGGAGCTCGGGGACGGCGCGGGGCCGGATGGAGACCGGGTCCGGCACGTACGCGACCTCGGCCTGGATCGCCCCGGCGATCACGGTGGCGGCGAGCGCGCCGTAGAGCGCGAGGTTGATGTACTGCACGGTGTTGGCCCGATCGAGGTACTGCTGGGCGATGGGGGCGGTGGGGAGCGAGTAGGTCTGGTTCGCCTTCGCGAGATCGGCCCAGTAGATGGGCACCGTGACCAGCCCCCCGGCGACGAGCGTCGACTCGGTCGCGACGAAGAACCAGCCGAGCGTCCGCTGCCCGTTCTGGAACTGCCCGGCCCCGAACGGGAGGAGCGCGATCCAGCGCGAGTGCTTCTCGGTCACCTCGGCCTCCCCGGCGAGCTTCTCGAGCATCTTCAGGCGCGCGACCTCGCGCTGGTGCGCCACCTCCTCGCGGGCCTTGCGCTCGGCCGCCCGGCGGTACTGCTCGCGCTGGATCTCCTCGAGCCGGGCGTGGAGGCGCGCCCGGGTGTCGATGAAGGCGTTGACGACGTCGGTCGGGAAGGCGAGCGGATCGGGCTCGTAGTGGGGGTCCTCGTTAAGGAGGATCTCGAACTGCCCCCGGGCGTCCTCGTCCTGGTGCAGCGCGACCCGGGTCGCCGCCCAGTACATGCGCGCCTGCTTGATGAGCACCTTGTCGTGGAGCGAGCCGTGCTCGGGGTCGAGCATCCGGAGGAAGCGGGCGTCGGCCTCCTCGTACTTCTGCGCCCGGTAGGCGTTGCGCCCCTTCTCGAACTCGGCCTGCTCGTCCACCGCCTCGACCACCCCCGCCGGGGGGGGCGCCGGCGGAGGGGCGGCCCGGCCGACCGACGCGTGGGCGAGCAGCGCGAGCGGCGCGAGCAGGCGCGCGAGCGGCAGCGAAGGGAGGGGGGACCGGGTTCGCATCGCCAGCACGGGACGGACTCGCCGCGAGCGTACCCCACGGGCTCCGGCCATGGCAAAGGCGGGGTTCGTGCCCCGGCGTCACGGCGGCCCTCTCGCCAGCGAGACGCTCCCCGACCGCGACGCTACAGCGGCGTCACGAAGTCGACCCTGGAGACCCGACCGGCGCGGAGCTCGACGTTCTGCTTGTGCTGCGTCTCGATCTCGATGAGGCGGACCACGCGGACCGCCTCGTGCGCCATCGGGACGGAGTTCGCCTGCTCGGTCGAGTCGAGCGGGTGCTGCGGATCGTCGCTCAGGACGTAGTGGTTGCCGGGGACGCCGCGGATCACGAGCTTGGCCGGCTTGATCGTCAGGCGGACGGAGAGCGCGACGCCGCGATCGCCGGGCTCGACGGCCCGGGAGAGCGGGTCGCACAGGTCGGCCGCGCAGGAGAAGAGGAGTGCGTGCGCGCGCTCGTCGACGACCAGCGCCTTCGTCGGGTCGAGCGGCGCTGGCGGAGCGCCGTCGATGGCGACGCGGACGCCCTGAGCGGGCTCGACCGTGGCGAAGCGGACCTCGCGCGTGGTCGACCTCGCGGGGGCCGGCCGGGCCGCGACCGCCGGGCGGGCCAGGGTCCGCGTGGCGGACGCGACGGCCTCGGGGGACGACGCGACGGGCGCCGGCGCCTGCGCCGAGGAGACGGGGCTCGTCGGAAGGGGGGCCGTCGAGGTCTGGACGGCGTCGACAGGAGAGTGTGCCCGCCGCGCCAGGGTCGCCCGGACACCGACGCCGACGCCCGCGACCGCGAGCGCCACAGCCGCGTACGGCAGCGTCCGGCGGAGCCTGTTCCGGCGAGCGCTGCGGCGGTTCAGCCGCGAGACGAGCTTGAGGAGCGCGGCGTCGTGGGGGGCGTAGGCGAGGGCCCGGTTGTAGTCGGCGGCGCTCGCGATCGCGTCGCCGCGGCGGAGGGCCTCGTCGCCGCGCGCGCAGAGGCGCCCCGGCATCGCGGCCTCGTGAGCGGCCCTGAACCCCGCAGGGTCGTCGAGCCAGGCCTCGATCTCGCCGCGGGGCGAGGCGACCCCGAGCCGCCCGAGCTCGCCGAGGAGGGCGTCGCGCATGGCCGCCGCGCTGGCGAAGCGCGCGTCGACCGTGGAGGAGAGGGCGTGGTCGAGGACGCGGCTCCAGACCCGCCCGACCGTCGGTTGCTCGCGCTCGGCGCTCGGGTACTCCCCCTCGAGCACGCGCCGGAGCACCTGCGCGGGGTTGCTCCCCTGGAACGGGAGGTGCCCCACCATGCACTCGTAGAGGAGGACCCCCATGCCGAAGACGTCGGCGCGCCCGTCGACCTCGTGCCCTTCGATCTGCTCGGGGGCCATGTGCGCCGGGCTCCCGAGCACCTGCCCCGTCGACGTGACCCCCTGCGCGTCGAGGAGCTTGGCGATGCCGAAGTCGGTCAGCTTGATGGCGATGCGATCGCCCGGGGTCTGCGCCGCCTTCGAGGGGGCGGCCGGGGTCGCGAAGGTGCCGGAGGGGGACGCGCCGGGCAGGGGCGTCTCCTCCTTCGGAGCGGCGGAGGCGCGGTGCTCGAGGATGACGTTCTCGGGCTTCACGTCGCGGTGGATGACCCCCTCGTCGTGGGCGTGCCCGAGGGCGCCGAGCAGCTCGACGCCGATGCTGGCGGCGACCTCGGCCGGCAAGGCCCCGTGCTGCTCGAGGAGGCGCCGGAGCGTGACGCCCCGGAGCAGCTCGACCACGAGGTACTGCTCGCGCTCGCTCGCCGACGAGACGTCGTAGACCTCGACGATGTTCGGGTGGCGGAGCTTGGCGACGGCGCGCGCCTCGATGGCGAACCGCCGGACGGCCTCGGCCGAGTCGCGCAGGTGGGGGTGGATGACCTTCACGGCGACGTCGCGCCCGAGGCGGAGGTCGTGCGCGCGGTAGACGGTGGCCATCCCGCCGTGCCCGAGCTCCTCGAGCACGTCGTACTTCTCCAGGGTGGGGAAGCGCGATCCCCGCTCCGGCTGACTGCTGGCGGCCGTCATCCGGGGGTCAGTCTATCCCTGGAAAGGGTGCGGGTCACCCGCGGCCGTCACCGCACCCGCTGCAGCACCCGGCCGAGCTCCCCCTCGTCGCAGTAGACCTCGGCGACGTCGGCGAGGTCGATGAGGACGCCGAGGAGCGCCTCGATGCTCGTCCCGGCGTAGGCGTAGTAGGAGGCGACGGTCCGCTCGACGTTCTTCCGGCCCCGGGGGCAGGCGAGCTCGAGCATCTCCCGCCGCAGGAGGACGTCGACGACGCGCTGCGCGCGGCTGTCGTGCTCGTCCTCGCCCGGCCGCGGGACGTGGAGGACGGCGTCGCAGATCCCGCACTCCTCCTGCCACTCGAAGACCTCGAGGCCGCACGCGGGGCAGGCGCCGATCGGGTCGAAGCCGACGAGCTCCTCGGAGAAGACGTAGAAGCCGGTCCCGAGCTGCAGCACCTCGATGAGCCCGCTCACGTCGTCGAGGAACGCGTCCCGGTCGAGCGGCTCGCCCCCCTGCTCGACGGCGTAGGGACCGACCCTCGCCTCGATCAGGTCCTCCCGCAACGTCAACCGGAGGGTCATCCCGCCCCCCGGATCGGCGACGAGCTCGGTCGCGGCGTCGGTCCGCTTCACGAGGCGGATGGTCGGCTCCTCGAGCAGGAACTCGAGCAGGAACTTGAACCGGACCGCGACCGGGTTGTTCCGGACCTTGTGCCAGCGGGACGCCTCGTCCGGAGAGGGCTCGCGGAGCGTGGCGAGGGGGGCGCCGGGGACCGTCATGACCTCGCTACTCCTTGAGGCCCAGCCTCTTCAGGCGGCTCCGGAAGGTGCTCTCGCTCAGCCCCAGCGAGCGGGCGGCGCGCGACTGGTTCCCCTGCGCGCGCGACAGGACCTGCGTCAGGATCTCCCGCTCGAGGTCGTCGAAGGTGGTCCCCCCCTCGGGGACGCGCAGCATGATGGGGACCGTGTCGTCCCCTCCCGCCGCGGGGCCCGCGACGCCCCCCGGAGGCGGCAGGGGCTCCGGGATGACGCTCCGCGCGGAGGGGGGGGAGCTCCACGCCGGGGCGCTCGGCGCGGGGGGCGGGACCGCGGCGGACGGGACGGCAGCGGGGACGACCGACAGCGGGAGCCCGAGCCCGTCGGGGCCGACGTCGCGGCCCGCGTGGTAGATGACGAGGCGCTCCATCACGTTCCCGAGCTCGCGCACGTTGCCCGGCCACGGGTGCCGCTCGAGGGCGTCCCAGGCGGCGGCGCTGACGTGGGGGAGCGCCCGGTTCATCCGGCGGGCGGCGGCCTCGAGGAGCGGCTGGCCGAGCCCGCGGACGTCCTCGGTGCGGGCGCGGAGCGGGGGGATGGTGATGGGGGCGACGGCGAGGCGGTAGTAGAGGTCGAGGCGGAAGTTGCCCGCCGTGGCCTCGGCGAGGAGATCGCGGTTGGTGGCGGCGATGACGCGGAGGTCGATGCGCCGCGGCTCGCTGCTGCCGACGGGCCAGATCTCGCGCGACTCGAGGGCGCGCAGGAGCATCGCCTGCAGGGCCGCGGGGGCCTCGCCGATCTCGTCGAGGAAGAGCGTCCCGCCGTCGGCCAGCTCGAAGAGGCCGCGCCGCGCCTGCTGCGCGCCGGTGAAGGCCCCGCGCACGTGCCCGAACAGCTCGCTCGTCATCAGCTCCGGGGGGAGCGCGGCCAGGTTCTGCGCGACGAAGCGCCCCCGGCGCCGGGCGCTCCGCTCGTGGACGGCGGCCGCGACGAGCTCCTTGCCGACCCCGGTCTCGCCGTGGAGCAGCACGCTCGCCTCGGTCCCGGCGACGGCGTCGACCTGCGCGAGGACGTCCGCCATCGCGCCGGAGATGATCTGGAGCGCGGGGCGCGCGACCTGCCGCGTGACCACCTCGACGTCGTCCCGGAGGCGGGCGTTGGCGCGGTAGAGCTCCTCGACGAGGCGCCGGTTCTCCAGGGCGAGGCGCCGCTGCTCGGCCGCGCGCTGGATCGTCAGCTTCAGCTGGTCGGTGTCCCACGGCTTCTGGACGTAGGCGAAGACGTGCCCGAGGTTCACGGCGTCGGCCAGGTCGTCGAAGTCGCCGAAGCCGGTGAGCAGGATGCGCTGCGTGTCGGGGTGGTCGGCGCACGCGCGCGCCAGGAGCTCCGAGCCGCGCATCGGCTCCATGCGCATGTCGCTGACGAGGACGTCGAACGGGGAGCGCGCGAGCTCGGCGAGCGCCTCGCGTCCGCCCGGGGCGAGGGTGACGTCGAAGTCGCTCGCGAAGACCGCCTCGAAGACGTCCCTGACGTCCTCCTCGTCGTCGGCGAACAGCACGCGCACGCGCGAGGGGGGCGCGAGCGAGGTGCGCGACGCGGGCGGGGCCGGGACGGTGGCGGAGACCATGCCACCCGGAACGTTACCACCAACCGGGTGCGGCTCCATTCGGGGGCGTGGCCCGACGTCTACGCCGAGGTGAGACCCCGCAGCTCCTCGTGGAAGACCCGGAAGGCGCTCTCCTCGGGCCAGGTCGGCGCCCCCTCGAGGAGCTGGCGCGCCTCGATCATGTCCCCGCGGTCGATCGCCACGACGGCCGCGCCGTAGCGCATGGCCCAGTGGACGAGCGGCGTCGAGCGCGCGGCGCGGAGGAGCTTCTTCGCGTCGGACCGGTCGGCCCGGTGGGCGAAGGCGCGCGCGAGGGCGGCGACCCCGTGGCGGAGGCGAGCGACGCGCATCCGGGCGAACGGGCCGGCGGACGGGAGCGGCAGGCGCTCGAGCTCCTCGGCCTTCTGCACGCCGCTCGCGCGGTCCCCCTGGAACGTGTCGAGGAGCGCCTCGATGAAGAGCCGCTGCTCCACCGCCGCGTCCCACGCCGGCCCCTTCACCGCGCGATCGAGCGCCGTCCGGGCGGCGTCGACCCACCCGTACGCCGCGTAGGCCGTCGCGGCCATGAGCGGCGCCATCGTCTCGGGGAAGTTCACCCGCTCGATGGAGGGCTGCCAGGTCCCGAGCACGGAGAGGACGTCGCCCGACCGGAGCAGCTGCCGCATCCGCGCCCGGGCGAACAGGGGCGGGAGCAAGACGATGGCGAGGATGAGCGCCGAGGGGAGGATGTAGCGAGGGTCGTGGCGCGCCATCTGCGCGACGGCGACGCCGCAGATCACGCTGATGAGGGTCGGCAGGTACCGGAAGGGCCTCGCCGCGCCCCCTCGCGGACCGCTGCCTGGCGGCGAGCTCGGCATCAGAGGTCCGAGCTGCTGTCGCCGGGCCCGCCGGGGCCGTAGCTCGCCTTCGCGCCGGGCCCGATGCCGTGGCGTCGCAGGTAGCCGCGGACGTGGGCGCGCTCCATCGCCGAGCGCCGCCCGATCTCGCTCACGTTGCCGGCGCACTCGGCGTAGAGGGCGGTGAAGTAGTCGCGCTCGAAGCGGGCGAGCATCTCGCGCTTGGCGTCCTGGAACGTCCGCCCGCGCGTCGGCGTGAGCTCGCTCGCCTGCACCATCGGGGCGAGGTGCTGCGCGAGGTCGAGCGGCCCCTCCTTGCCGAACGCGAGCGCGACGGCCACGACGTTGCGGAGCTCGCGGACGTTGCCCGGCCAGTCGTGGCGCATCAGCCGCTCGAGCGAGTCGGTCGTCGTCCGCTCGTAGGCGTCGGGGTCGCCGAGGTCGCTCATCATGCGGCGGACGAGCGCGGGGATGTCCTCGAGGCGGCTCCGGAGCGCGGGCAGCTCGACGCGGAGCTGCGCGACCCGGAAGAAGAGGTCGCTCCGGAACGTCCCCTCGTTCACCTCGCGCACCAGATCGCGGCGCGTGGCGGCGATGACGCGGACGTTGACGGGCTTGTAGACGTTCGACCCGACGCTCTTCACCCGCTGCTCGGCGAGCGCGCGGAGGAGCTTCGGCTGCACGTCGATGGGGAGCTCGCCGAGCTCGTCGAGGAAGATCGTCCCGCCGTCGGCCTCGACGAAGGGGGAGATCCGGCGGTCGACGGCGCCGGTGAAGCTCCCGCGCTCGTGCCCGAAGAGGGCGCTCTCGGCGAGGGACGCCGGGATGGCGCCGCAGTCGACGACGACAAACGCCTTGTTCGCCCGCGGGCTCGCCTCGTGGATGGCCTGCGCGACGAGCTCCTTGCCCGTCCCCGTCTCGCCCATGATGAGGACGGAGAGCTCGGTGGGGGCCGTCTTGCGGAGGCGCTCGAAGACGGTCCGCATCGCCGCGCTCTTGCCGACGAGCGGCCCGAACTCGGCCGCGTCAGGGACGGAGACCTGCTCGGGCGTCGTCGGCGTGAACTCGAGGAGCGTGTCGCCGCAGAGCAGGCGCGTCGGCTTGAGGAGGAAGATCTCGCCGACGCGGGTGTCGCCGACGAACGTGCCGTTGCGCGAGCCGAGGTCCCGCACCCGGACGCCGCGCGCCGTCGCGACGAGCTCCATGTGGACGGCGCTCACCTTCCGGTCGTCGAGCACCAGGTCGCACGCCTCGTTGCGCCCCACCACGTTCGTCTCGGGGCCGATCTCGATCTGCAGCGCCGGGCCCGACGGAGGGGCGTCCTTCGGACGAGCCGCGCCCCCCTTCGCGCCGGCTGCGCCCGCCCCCGGTTTCCCCGCGACCTCGCCCGGGAAGCCAGCGACGCGGAGCGTGCCGCCGCGGACCTCGAACCGCCCCTTGGCGACGACCGTCGACTCCACGTGCTGTGCAATATCACAGGCGTCGCCTGGGGGGCCCAGATTCCCGGATCCGACGGCACGCGTGGTGCGTCCAGAGGCATGGACAGGAAGGACGGAAGGGCGGAAGGGCTCTCCGAGCTCAGTTTCCGCTCTTGGGTCCTTTCTGTGAATTCCCTCCGGGGACCGCTTCGCGTCGGATCTCGGAGGTTGCGCGGCGCCCGGCGGACCGGGTGGCCTCGCCGGGTCCTCGCCGTCGACACCCGACGCGTCGGGTGGCCACGCCGGGTCCTCGCCGCCGACACCCGACGCGCTGGGTGGCCTCGCCGGGTCTTCTCCGCCGACACCCGACGCGCGGGGTGGCCTCGCCGGATCTTCTCCGTCGACACCCGACGCGCGGGGTGGCCTCGCCGGATCTTCT
>Ga0316217_10007256_pt1 | contig 10654 bp, 9 predicted proteins | sample 1anoAmetaG_FD_203633 | JGI IMG/M metagenome (GOLD analysis project Ga0316217, IMG submission 203633) | Freshwater microbial communities from Trout Bog Lake, Wisconsin, USA - 1anoA | ecosystem: Environmental > Aquatic > Freshwater > Lake > Hypolimnion/Profundal zone | place: USA: Wisconsin... | reverse complement strand
GTTGCTAAGGCGGTTACGACTATTATGAAAAACCGTTTCGAAAAGGATAAACCCTTTTCAGGTGGCGTATTAGTTGACTTGGGTTCAGGGCCGGGCAGTTCAATCATAAGCCTCGAAGAACTTGGATTTGAAAAATGCATTGCCGTTGATAGTTCGGTTCCCATGCTCATGCTTCTTTCTGAAAATAGAGGAATGTACGTGTCGAAAATAGAAACGTTACGCGTTGATCTTATTTCAGAAAAAGTTCCTTGTGGTGATTCAATTGCGAATATGGCGAGCTCATGCAACGTGTTGCCTTATCTCAGTAGTACGGATAATTTGTTTGAGGAAGCGTCGCGGATTCTTACAAAAGGCGGATGCTTTTGTTGCTCGCACTTCCTTCATGCAAAAGACACTGACGAGATTATTGTTGAAGAGGCCGGCAATTTGCTTTCTTATATTCATTCACGAAGATATCTGAGAAAGAAATTCGCAGAGTTGGGTTTAAAGATCACTACCGCCCTTGAAGAGGGAGACCTTCTTAAAGGATTTCATTCAATGATTATTTCAGAAAAGATGTAGCCATCCACCAATGAATACGGTACCTGGGATAGGTGATAACATGTTCTTTTAAAGTGCCTTAGCTAACGCGAGGCAATTTTAATTGGTTCGAATCGCGTTTTTTCGTTCTGGGTTTATTTCTGTGCTATAGTGTTTGCAAATAAAAGAATTGGTATGAATACAAAAGAATACGGTTATGATGAACTTTTCGAATGGCTGACCAATCCTCGAAAGTTTGCAGAAGCATTCCTTGAAATTATACGCAGTAGGAAAGTTAGATTTGAAGACATGCTTTTAAGGTCGACTCATGCATTTAGGCTCGAGCATGCTATTCAAGTTCCGCCCCAGGAAGACTCGTTGGAAGATGCTTTCGAAGAACTTTACTTCAAGTTTAAGGATCATGTTTTGATATCTTCCGAATCCGCAAGCTCCGAGATAATCGATTTTCTTGGCAATCTTCAAATGAGTGATTTTAAAACGTACTCTTATATTGTTCAAGGAGTTTTCTTCGTTGATTTCTATTGCGATAACGAAGAAGCCACCTTGGTACATTTTACGGTTCGCAAAAAGGTTGTTGAGGAAAAGAAAATGGGTTTTAAAGAAAAGTTGAACCCTGAAAATATCGGAGACGCGTTGGAAGAAGCCGGGGTCATGATGTTGTTTATTAAAAAAGTCATGGGTCTTGGCACCGTTTTTCAAAAAGCGCGGGATGCAGCGACGACTCATCTTTTTCGTTCAAACTGATTAAAGAGGTTTGTGGTACGGAAACCAAGCTTGTTTATTTCAAGGCTTGTTTTTTTGTTTTTGCAGAAAATGAAGTTGACTTGGAATCAAAAAAATGTGGGCATGGGTGGATTCGAACCACCGACCGCAGAGGTATAAGCTCTGTGCTCTAACCAACTGAGCTACATGCCCGCTTTGGGCGGGGATACGTATAACCATACCAAAAAAACACTTGTTCTCCAAGGTCTCGCAAGCCATTCATGGTTTGACATGCTGATATTAGAGTGCTATTGTGGAAAGGTATTTTCTTTATATAAACAAACCTGTTGCCCGTGAAAAGATATATTATTTTATTTTACGATTACCTTTACTAGTCTCTTGATTTTCGCGCAAGACGGTCATGATTCGGTAGCTCTTACAAAAAAGTGGACTGACTTTTCCTTGTTTATGGTTTGTAGGTTCAATCCGAACCTTAATAAGCCGCTTACTTGGTTTAGTCACGAGGAAGGAAAGTATTTTATCGAGGCTCGGATGAACTTTGATTGGAAAAACACAGCCGCCATTCTTATGGGAAAAACTTTTTCGAAAAAGCCTACCTTTTGGATTACTCCTAAAGTGGGATTTCTCTTCGGTTTCAACAGTGATGGTTACAACGGATTCAGTCCTGAAATAAATTGCGGAGGCGCCTACAAAGCATTCCATTATTTCGCTATGAATCAGTGCGCTCTATCGTTTGGCGGAGGGAATCCCAGTTTTTATTATGAGTACACCCAGCTCGGGTATAACACAAAGTACTTTAATATTAATTGTGCTTTTCAATTCTTCAAGTCGCTTGTTTCGCACACGGATGTATACATTGATATAGGCCCGCAAGTTTTTATTCCTATTCAAAAGTTTTACATTAAACCTTGGTACACGATTGATCCGGGCCATGTGTTTATTCGCAAATTCGTAATAGGAGTCGGGTATCACTTTTAAAAAGTAGCCTTTCTCTTATTTAGCCAGAGAGTGTAGTACCTAAAAAGTACGCTCTCTGGTTTTTATTTTGCGATATTTTAATTTCTGAATTTATTCAAAATGAATTTCAAAACCTTTTTTCTCGATGATTGATCTTAAGATGGGATATTCGGAAAGCGTTGGGTCCTTTTCAACAATCGCGATCGCTTCGTTTCGAGCGAACTCGACCATTTTAATATTTTTAATCGCGTCCATTCCAATGTCCGAGATGCCCCATTGTTTGAGGCCGGCCAAGTCACCGGTTCCTCGTTGGGCCAAATCCATTTCCGCGAGTTCAAATCCGTTCTTTGCTTTTACAAACGCTTTCAATCGGTTAGCTGTTTTTGCTGTCTTTGCCTCGGCAAAAAGATAGCAGTAGGCTTGGTGATTTCCTCGGATGACTCGTCCTCGCAACTGATGCAGTTGAGCAAGTCCAAACCGATCGGCGCCTTCGATTACGATATTGGTAGCATTGGGAACGTTGACTCCGACTTCCACTACGGACGTCGAAACCAAAATATCAATCTCATGATCTGAAAACTTTTTCATGACTTCTGCTTTTTTAGTGGGTGTCATTTTGCTGTGCATGATGTCGATTCGGTAACCTTTAAAAACATCTTTTTCTAAGCGTTTCGCTTCTGACACAACCGACTTCGCTTGCATTGCGAATTCCATATCCGGATCTGGCTCATCGATGCGAGGACAAATGATGTACGCTTGTCGTCCCGCTTTCAGTTCAGTTTTTATTTTCTCGTAAGCGGCCTCCCGTTTCGTAGGAGTTACAATTTCCGTAATCACAGGTTTTCGTCCGCTCGGCATTTGGTCGATTACGGTAAGATCCAAGTCTCCATACAAGGTAAGCGCAAGAGTTCTTGGAATAGGTGTTGCGGTCATTGATAAATAGTGAGGCGCATGGCCTTCTTTTTTTGCGAGTTTCATTCGCTGGTTTGTTCCGAATCGATGTTGCTCGTCGATGATAACAAGTCCTAAGTCTTCAAAATCCACTGATTTTTGAATCAGTGCGTGCGTTCCAATTAAAATTGGAATCTCGCCATTTTTTACCCATTTTAAAAGCTGAGTTCGCGAAATCTCCGTCCAAGGTTTTTGCGCAGAGGCAACCTTGGTGGGGAATTTTCTGCAACCGCTTCCTGTTATCAATCCAATTGAAATTCCTGTGTGCTTGAAGTATTCGACAAAATTTTCGAAAAGTTGAGTCGCTAAAACCTCTGTTGGAGCCATGTAAGCAACTTGAAGATTTCCAAAGGTTTGCCCTTGAGGTCGATTTTTTATCGTTGCATAGGCAATGGTTGCTGCGACGAATGTTTTTCCTGATCCTACATCACCTTCGATAAGACGTGACATCGGTTTGCCTTTCTGTACATCGTTCAAAATCGTATCAATGGCATCTGTTTGTGATTGGGTCGGCTTGAAAGGGAATCGTCCGGTGAAATCCTCGATGTCTTTCGGGTCGACTTTTAATTTGTAAGAGAAAAGTTCCTCGTATTCTTTGCGCTCTTTCTGTCTGCTGACTTGGATCAAGAAGATTTCTTCAAATGCAAAACGTTTTCGAGCCGCCTCGGCGTGTTCTTTTTTCTCGGGTGAATGAATCCAGACAAGGGCTGTGTGAAGTCCGGGCAGATTGTACTTTTTAAGAATTTCCTTGGGAATGGGATCAGGAATCTGTTCGTGGATCTTTTGCTTAAGAAGTTTTTGAACGGCATGGTAAAACCATTTCGAGGTGACGCCTCGCGTTTCGGGGTAGACTGGATAGCCGAAAAAATTCTGGCTCGATTCCTTTTCAAATAAGCTGTCATGAACATCGATCGGCATGTTGGGCGCTCGTTCAATTTCAGGATTCATGAGGCCCTTCCCGTATTTTCCATCAGTCATTTTCCCGGTCAGTTTGACCGTTTCGCCATCATGAAACATTTTTGCGATGTAGGCCTGATTCATCCAGACGACTTTTATTTTGTTTCCAGAAAAATCCGTGAGCATTCCCGTTGACATGGGAATTCGAGATTGAAATCCTTTCTTTGTTTCAAGTTTTGAAAGTTCTCCATACAAAGTCACGACCGATCCGGCTTCGGCAGTTTCAATATTTGAAAGAGTGCTCATATCGCTGTAGCGCGTAGGGAAGTGATACAAAAGATCGTGTACTGTTGTAACTCGTAAACGCGCAAGTGCCTTTTTTTGATCGTCCATTAATCGGAACGCTTTTTCGATGGGTGTCTCGGGATTCATGGGGGTAGTATAGCAAATTAGGAGGACAACAGCGTGACTTCCTTAGAGATATTTTAAGAAGAGAGGCAGGGGAAATCATTTGTCATTCTTTGGAATGTGTGGTATCTTTTGCAGCAGGAATCAATATTGTTCCAAAAAATAAAACCCACACAATGCTTACAAAGTACAACACAGACCCACTGGTGCAACGGATTTTAGAAGAACAAACAATAATCATTGGTCCGCTCGACGGGGTCCGAAGGATTGCCGGACTTGCAGGACAGAATCTCTTTGCGCACATTGATATTGCCTTCATTGCGGCTTTTAAAGAAAATGCCGAAAAAAAGACGGTTAATCGCCCAACCCCGCAAACAAACTTCGAAGTTCACGAGCAAGTGGGTGAAGCAACTTTCAAATCTTTGTTTGCAAAAGTAAATAAGGATTTAAAGAAGCTCGCGGTAACTGAAGATCAGCTTATTGAGCTGGTGGAGCGATACCGCTCACTTTTCTATTTTGGTAACTATTCAGTAACGGATTTGCTTCTGGCAGAGTCGGGAGTGGACCTTTCAGTGGTTACCATTTATGCGAAAGACGAGCTTGGTAAAACATCTACAGAACTTGGAGTATACAGAAACCCGATAGAGTATTCGTTGGTCCACTCTGTTAAATACCCAAGGAGAATTATGGTGCCGTGTTGTTAAGCTATTAATTTTTTGTTAAAAAGCGCCCTTCTAGGGGCGTATTTTAATTGAGTCTTTTTATGACATTGGCGGAACCGGAATTGAAGATGTTGCAGAACCCAAAAGTCCTTTTATTTTGTCCACGAGTTCATCAAGAGTGAAATTCGCTTTGACAAGATAGTCGTTTGCTCCAAGGTCCATGCACGTTTTAATGTCTGTTTCTTCACCGAGGTTTGAAAAGACGATGACCTTGATGTTCTTTGTCGCGTCCTGTGACTTGAGCGATTTCAAAACGTCGAATCCTGACATTACCGGAAGCATAAGGTCGAGGATGATGAGGTCCGGCAGATTCGCCTGCGCTGAAAGAAGTCCTGCTTGTCCGTCGGCAGCCATGCTGACTACAAAGCTTTCCTTTTCAAGCTTAGTTACGGCAAGGCTTCGCAAGAAGTCGTCGTCTTCGATAATGAGAATTTTATGTTGCATATGAGTGTATTATAGGTGATTTAGGCTATTTCGCAAGCGAGGCAGTGGTTGGGAGTGAGAAGAAAAAAGTTGTCCCAATATTCGGACTGCTTTCAAACCAGATAGTTCCGTGGTGTCCTTCGATGATTTGTTTACAAACGAATAACCCAAGTCCTGTCCCTTTCTCGGTTTTCTTGGCATTGCTTGCTCGATAAAATTTTCCGAATACGTTCGGCTGTTCTTCGAGCGGTATGCCCATGCCGGTATCGCTTACGGAAACAACAAGTTTATCGGCAAATGGTTCGGCAGTAATGCTGACTGATCCAGTTGGCACATTATATTTAATTGCGTTCTCGACGAGGTTCTGCATGACAATGCAGATTTTTTCTTTATCTGCTAAAACCAATGGAAGATTTGGCTGGTGTGCAAAATGAAGAATTATTTTTTTTGACTGTGCTTCTCCGGTGAATTCGGAAATGACGTTGTCGATGCAAGGTCCTATATCAATAGGTTCGGTGTGTAATTGCATTCTCCATTCCAACGAATGATTTGCTTCCGAAACTTCAGCAAGCATGCGGATCATTTGTTCATTACTTTCATATCCGCGTTTGATGATATTTTTTTGTTCCTCTGATACAGTTCCCAGGTCGCCATCCATCATCATTTTAAAAATCCACTTCGTCGCCGAAAGCGGTGTTCGCAGTTGATGCACCATTACGGAAAGATAATCCGACTTCGCGGCGATTTCTGCTCGAAGGCTCTTATTTTCTTCTTCGAGCGCATGCACTTGAGTTTGCAGTTCCATGCATTCATTATAGACCAAGTCGGTTTGGAAAGTAAACAAAGACTCATGGGCGTATCTTTTTAAATCGAAAAACAGGGAAGTGCTTTTAAAGAAGAATACGAAAGACGCCAAAAACCGAGGTGGAAAATTTTCAAAAATGTGCTAAAGTGTGCCTGTTCGATTTCGGAGACGTGGTGGAGCGGTCGAACATACTTCTTTGCTAAAGAAGCAGGGTCAAAAGCCCTCGCGGGTTCGAATCCCGCCGTCTCCGCATTGACAACTTAGTATCGGTGTGTTCCCGAGTTCATGACGCTTCAGTGCGACCCAAGTGCCTATTTAAATTAAAAAACAAAAACACGAGTTTCTCGTGTTTTTGTTTTAGGTCTAAAAATGATAGAATCGTTCTATGAACTTAGAAAGTAGCGCTTCAACCAAGAAGACAAAGCAGCAAGTGTTGGAAGAATTCAATTCGGGGACACCCCTGAAATACGCCCTGGAGATCGCAAATGTCACGAACGCCGAAGAGCTTCTTGAAAAACTCTCCCAATTTGAAACGAATGCCGGCTTCGAAAAGGTGTTTGCAAAGCTGAAAGCGGTGCGAGACCTGAAAGATATAAAAATTGCTTTTAAATCGCTCGATTATCTAGGAGATTTAAAGGATGGTGCACTTTATAACACCCAAGGACAATACAAGAACAGTACCAATACGATAACGATTGATTACACCTATGCCAATGTCGGGAACGTGTCAGATTTCTACGTGACCGTTTTGCACGAGCTGTTCCATCATGTTTTCAGGGGTGCCGACATCGCTTCAGGGATAAATATTCTGTACGGAATTTCAGACGTCAAGAACACTATTGAAAAGCTGCCCGTGCATAACAAATATCGTCACCTGTACCAGACGGTTCTCCAGAATGTCAGCAAGGAGGATATTGAAAATCATTACGGACTGTCATCGGTTGATGAGTTCATCAGCGAAGCATATTCCAATCCACAGTTTCAGGCGTTCTTGAAATCCGTTCAGCTGCAGAAGAGCAAAACTGCATCAAGAAAAACGATCGACCTTTTGCTGTCGGTCGTAACACTCAATGCGCGCGTCATTTCCAAAGAAATTCCAGAGAAAACAGCCTTTGAAGCTTTCCAGAATATTGATTTGGACTCGCTTGATTTACTGGAAGATTTTGAGAAAAATATTCATAGCACCATTACCGCTTCTGGTGTAGAAAACGAAACCAATCACTCGGAAGAATTTGATGAGTTGAGAGAAATAAATATGCTCCCTGTTGAGATTGCAGAAAAGCTGCTCCGCCTCAAGAGCCTTCATGAAGAGGAGCGAGCGCTGAAGAAACGAACTGTGGATTTTTATGCCGACAAAGATATGCTCGCTCAGCTTACTGATCGTAATCAGGATAAGATTGCCGAGGAAGGAAAAAGTTTCGACGCATGGACGCAAGAACAGCTCAGAATTTCAAATGAAGAATTTTCCCTGTGGGAGGAATTACGCCCCATCGTAGCGAAACAACCTGATGACGTCATACGAGAATACAATGCCTTTTTGCGCAGAAGGACTCAGAAGATAAATGAGGAAAAGTGATTGATCTCGTTACTCCAAAAGCGTCAGCATCTTATCCTTGTATTCAATCCTGCTCCGCAAATTCGCCAGCAACTCTCGCTTCTCACTCGTAGACCCCTCCTTTAAAATATACTTCGCATAATTTCTGATATCCGTTTCTTTATTGTTCTGTATTTTATCCGTCGCCCCAAGTACCGACCGCTGGAAAATATTGAACCGTGCGATTTCGTCTTCCAGTTTCTGCCGCATCCCAAGCTCGTTTATATTCACTTTGTCGAGGATTTTCAGAAGCTCAGTGATCAGTTCTTCCTCGCGAATATATTTGTTTTTGCAATTACGGTCGCGAGCGCGGCTGCAGCTGTAGTACACATAGCGGTTCGCACCTCCACCTTTCAACTCTTTCCATTTTTCCTCGGCAGAAATTCCGGATCCGCAGTAACCGCAAGTGAATAATTTTGTGAACGAGAACTCTTTGTTTTCGCGCTGGATGTTGTCACGTTTCAATTGTTCTTGTGCTTTTTTAAATAATTCTTGTGTAATGATCGGTTCATGTTTTCCTTGATACCAGTTGCCCGATTCTCGGGGATATTCGAACGGTCCGTAATAGATAGGGTTTTCAAACGTGCGATATACGCCTGAAAGCGTGAGTGACTTATTTCCGCGCGTGTAAAAATTGAGTTCAAATTTCAACCAGTTGTAAACCTTGCGCCCACTCCATCCTTCGTAGGCAACTTTTTCGAACATCTTTTTTACGACGTGCGCGCGGTCGGGATCGACGATGATCTGGCACTTGCGATCCATCAATTTCTGATTGAGATATCCGATCGGTGCCATACCAGGCCATAGTCCCATTTCGACGCGCGTTCGCAGTCCGCGCTTCACATTGATTCCTCGATTATCGTTTTCCAATTTCGCTTGCGATCCGAGAATCATCAGGAGGAATTTCTCGTTCGGATTATTTCGAAATTGCTGCCCGTACGTTCGGATTTCCAAAAGTTTGCCGGAATCCATCAGGTCGACGACCTTGCCGAGATCACCTGCGTTACGGCTGATGCGATCCGGCGCCCACGTCAGGATTCCGTTGAACTTTCCTTCTTTGATTTCTTCGATCAGCTCGTTGAAGACAGGACGTTGCCCTGTTTCTTTAGCGGAATGCGATTCGCGTTTCATGGCGACCACTTCCAGCCCCTCGCGTTCGGCAAGCTGGAGCATTTCCTTGATTTGAGAATCAATTGATAATACTTGCCGTTCTTCAACCTCAGAACTGCGACGTGCATAAAGGCAGTATTTTGCCCTTACAATGGTTGCTGGTTTGACCTTAGTTGTCTCGGTAATCATTTCTGCTATGTTCATACACACACATCAATGACGCGACGTGGTGTGGAAGTCTAGGTGTCCCGAGTGGTAGCTGTTGGTAACTAAACATCGCTAAAATTCAACGGTTATGAGGACAACAAAACCTTTTTTGACTAGGGTTCTTTGCTGATATATACTTTAGCTCGTATGACATCCGAACAAGCCCGAGAGCTTACTGCCATCTACGACGAAGCCATCAGGAAACTGAACGATCTTCAGGTGGAAAGGCAGCATATTATCAAGCAGTACATCAAGGAGCTTGAGGAGCAGAAAATAAAAGCGCTTCGAGAAGATCTTGGTTTATCAACTAATCAGCAATAACTTGCATCATCTTTATGGCAATGGAAGAATTTAACAAAAAGAAATCTGATCTTGAAAACCAGATCACGCAGGCGGAAGGCGAGGCTGAAATCACGCTTGATAATTCGGAGGTGATTAAATTAAAACAAGATTTAGAAAATCTTGAGAAGTCAAAAGCTTCGTACGAAGACAAGGCTGAACAGGCTGAAGTAACTCCTGAAAATCAAGTAAAGCAGGTGGAAAGTTTGGGTGGGAACGAAACCGTACTTGCTGAAAAGACGGCGGAGGTGGATCAGAAAATCGAAGGAGTTAAAGAGGAAACCGCTGAAAAGGTTGCTGTAAAAGGAGAGCCTAAAGGCAAAGAAGCCTTTGCCAAAGAGCTAGAGCCTTGGAATACTGACTTGGCAGAAAAAATAGGAGACCTAAAAAATAGAATCAGTATGCAGGAAGAGGAAGTTGCACGAGCCAATGAAAACCTGAAAAGAACAGACTTGGATGCGGCAGGTAAAAAAATGTGGGAGGACAGCCGTAATTTTTGGACGAATCAGGCTGATGCGAGCAGAAGAGAATTGGGAGAATCTAACAGGCAGCTTGAAAAGAATAACCAGCAAATTGGGACTTTTGACACAAGAAAGGAGGAGTCGGCAAACAAAGTCGAAAATGCAAAGAAAGAATTATCCGACCTTATGAAGGAGGTCGGAGATCTAACTTTGGAGCATAAAAATGCAGTTAAGGCACTCAGGTCTGCAGAAGCGGAAAAAAGAAATTCCTATAACGAAGAGCGAGAGGTCGCAAGACTGTTTTCAAAAATTCAGGAAAAGCAGTCCTTGGTATCCAAAGCCGAACAAAAGGTTTATGGCACGGAAGATGACCATCAACGATCGTTTAGTTAAGAAGATCGGGAAGGGATTGAATTCGTCATACGTTAAAAAGCAACAGGTAATCCTGTTGCTTTTTAATTCAATTTAAATTTTAAAAACTAAAACGCCTCTGAATCTTCAGAGGCGTTTATTCAAT
>Ga0316217_10007254_pt1 | contig 10655 bp, 12 predicted proteins | sample 1anoAmetaG_FD_203633 | JGI IMG/M metagenome (GOLD analysis project Ga0316217, IMG submission 203633) | Freshwater microbial communities from Trout Bog Lake, Wisconsin, USA - 1anoA | ecosystem: Environmental > Aquatic > Freshwater > Lake > Hypolimnion/Profundal zone | place: USA: Wisconsin... | reverse complement strand
TCAACTAATTAATTTTATTATTTGGTTAAGAATGTAATAGAAGTTTCCTAAACTTTTGATAGCAGTTCGATTCTGCTCGGGGCTACCAGTATTGTCAATGACTAACGAGCATTTGTACAAAAGTTGCACAGACTATTGCACAAACTTTATAAAAAAGCAGGTCCCCTTCTATCAAAGCACCAGTAAAATATAGCACAAATTATTGCACAAGAGGTTCTAATGACTACGAAGCGTTACCTCGCATAGCAACAGCCCGCTCGGGGCTACCAACAATTTATTGTCCGGCATATTCGTATTGGCTATACTTATGAGTATTTCTTCGAAAGTTGCACAGACTGGAGCACAAACTTTACAAAAAAGCAGGCCCACTCAACCATAAATTTAATCTCAAAAACCTTGTTAGGTGGGCCTCAAAACTTCATCTTCTCCATCATCTCTTTAAACTTGGTCTCGCCTATAACGCCCATGTAGTGCTTCATTGTTGTTGCCGGGTTCTGGCCAGTTATACTTGCTACAACATTAATGGGGATGCCGCGCGTTGCCGCGACGGTAACGAAGCTACGCCTTCCAACGTGCGTGGTGAGTACCCTCCATTTTTCGGAATAGGTGGTCTTGCACACCCCGCCTTTATAGTTTACTTTCTCCTGCACCGCGTTGAGCTTCGCCTTCTTGCCAACGAGCTTGATGGTCCTGTTAACCGATTGCAGTGCGTGGTGGGGCAAGGCATAATCTGTTTTTTCATCTTTGTATTTTTCCAGTATGGCCAGTGCCTCGGGCAGAAGTGGTATAATCGTTGGCCTGCTGGTCTTGGTCTGTGTGATATGGATGGCATAGTGCACGCCTTCAAGCCCTTTGAAGGTGTGTTCTTTTATATTATCTTTCTTTAGATTAGATACGTCCGAGTAACGAAGCGCTGTCAGGCAACAGAATACGAATAAATCGCGTGCATCGCTTTCAAACCCAGGCTGTAGCTCCACATCCATCATCAGTTTTACTTCCTCCCACTCCAAAAATTTAATCGCCCCCACATGCGTTTTGATTTGAAACTGCTTATGCTTGTCGTTATTGTGCAGCCCAATCTTCTGGGCGTAGTTGAGGAACCGTGCCAGGCGCTGCTGGTTTGTTTGAACCGTGTTGTCGTTGTTACCCGTCTTCAACAGATATTTGGCGTATTCGGATTTTAGCTGCGGCGTGTAATCCTCAAATTTGAAATCCGTTATCCGCTTAACCTTGCAAAACTCTTTGAACTTATTATATGATATACGCGCGGACCGCAGTGTCAGTGGTTTTACTTTAACACTCAACATCTCGAAATATTTCTCCCACTCCCCGAAGAAAGACACCTGTTTGGTTTTGGGTTCCTGTGCTTTAAGACGTTGTATAATATATGCGTTATTAATAGGTGTGCCTTCCGATAGCGCTTTAAAATAGATGTCGTTAACCTTTTGCTCCATTAGGTCGAAGTACCGGTTTACTTCTGTTGCCCTTTTTACATTGGGTTTCAGCCGTTGCTTATTAGCATCCCAATTCTGTTCGCTGGTTTTGATACCGGTGGTGGTATTCAGGTTTTTACCATTATAGTTGAACCACATGATGATTGGCCTGTCCAGTTGCTTATCCCCGGCCCACTTCTTCCGTGCCTGTAGGTAAAACCTCGCATATTTCTTTACTTCTTTCATTACACACTTTTTATAATATCGATTTGAATAGTCACTGCAAGATGCGTTATGGTATGAGCGGTCAGCTTACCGGGAACTTCTGTTTTGCCCTGCGCTGGTTTTCGGCCTCTTTCAGTTGCGCCACGGTCCAGCGCGGTTTGCCCGACAGGTTGTACTCCGGTTCCGGTATCAACTGCGCTGCACGGTAATTGTCAACTGTCTTTCGGCTCACGCCCAAGTACGCGGCAACCTGCATGATGGATAACCGGTCGGTATTCTTGTATTCGGTGGTCGGGTTTGTATTCGCCTTCAACTGCTGTAGTTCCTCCCTTACCACATCTCTTAGGAGTTCGCGTAGTGCACAAACTGTAATACCAATAACCTGTGTATCGTTGTCCATTTCATCACTGTCTTTTTAGCTCTGTTATTAGCTCCTTGTTTTGCCCAGATACTTCCACATCACATTCGGATATTCCTCCCAGGGTTTTATGTTGGCGTTGCACTTCGACCGGCTGCAAACCCCACAGCCTTCAAGCCTGGTTCCGTATTGGTCAACGTAATAGGTGAAACTCTTATCACGGTGCTGGCCGCCGCGGCATTGTGGGCACACCTGGTCTTTGTCCCGCCTATCGCCCGACAACTGGTAGCCGTTTTCGCCATCTTCAATCACTGGGACCGGTTGTACAACAATTGAAGGTATCGCAACATTTTCGGGCACACCGTCTGCATTATAGTATGCTTCACGGTCGTATGACAGGTAGCACAGCCTGTTCCAATCCTTACACTGGTAATCTATGCTAATGCCGATTTCGCGGTAAGCCTGCTGAAAATGCTGGAACACTTTACGGCTTACATGATGATGGTCTTCCAGCGTTGGTCCCACCGGTTCAATCTTGTGGGCAACCTTTAACCCCTTGCCTGATGGGCTAATAAACATAAGTGCCGCGCTGGGGAACCTTTCAGCCACCAGTTGCTTTACCGCGGCCAGCGGTACCTTGTCAAAAAACGACCTGTTATCGCCATAGTCCAGGTCAATACCAAAATATCCACTTCGTTCTTTTATTTGCTTTCTGTCAGTTGCTGCTGTAACTGCGAAGAATATCACAGCCGGTATATTACGCTCTTTGATATACTTATTTTTCGTTAACCTGAAATCCTGCACCTTGAACGGCCAGTGGTCCATCCACTTTTGCGGCTCAACCTGGCAATCGCTCAACTTCTTTCGCAGGGCAATCACCTCATACAGTTCATGCACGGTTAGTTCGCCACGTGACACAACATCGTAAGTATTATTAAAGATCGAGAAGCATTCCATTAACACCGTTTTTATGTTTTAGCACTTTTATCCTCGTGGCAATCTGGCCAGCCAGTTCATAATTTTGATGCCCCACAGCCTTTTTTAACGCGGCTTCCAGTTCCGGTAAACTTTCAATCTCTTCAATGTTAACATCTGTTCCCAACCCTGATGTACTGGTTGCCACATAGGCCGGGTTTAGCAGGCAATCTTCGTTAACGCACCACAACCTTATGCCCTGGACTGTAACCTGCTTAATGCCTCTGTTTAACAGTTTCGTTCTGATATTTTGTTCCCGCCTCATCCAGGGTGCGTCGAACCCAGCTTTGTGCGTCCATTCAATAAAAGCTTTATACATACCCTCCCTACCCGCTATCTTAAAAGTAAGCGGCTTCTTTGGGTCAATATGGAACTCCTCGAAAAATAGCTCAATGGGTTCCGGGGTGCGAATCCGTTCCTCGTGTTTGGCCAGTTCGGGGAGAAACGGCAGTATGGGCGATGCCTCATTTTCGTTAACGCTCTTCCACATTTTGAGGTAATCGATACTTTCACTTACCTCTCTCGATATTGACTTGTCAACATTGAATTCGTAAAACCTGCGCATGCCTTCGCTTTCGAAAATCTGCTCGTTAATCGGGTAGTTGCTGGTTGCTATGAGGGTGATGTTTTGTTTGCTATTGGACCTGGTGTTGGAATATAGCGTTCTCGAATTGAGGTATGGCTGGGTAATGAAGTTTTTCACTTCGTTAAAATCCGCCTTGTCCATTTTTGCAAATTCATCCAAAGTGGCCACAAAGTTTTCCGCAAATGCGTGGAACGAGCGTTCATCGGTTAGTTGTGATGCTGATGTCAACATCATTGTGTAACCTGATAACGGCTCCAGTAACCTCTCCAAATTTTTGGATTTACCCTTGCCTCCGGCACCCATTAAAACCGGTAGCAGGTGATGCTCGACATCCTTATTATAGACTTTCCGTTTTACCTGGTAGATAAAATGTGCCAATACCCCGCAGCCAAGTTTAACATCCGTAGAGGTGATGTTCTTCACCCAGGTTTCGATTAAACTTAAGCCGGGATCTGCCGTCGGATCATACTTCAACTTTAACCTGATTTCGTTGAGCCTTCGTTTAGTTTCATCCGCTATTTTCATATCCAGCGCAGCGTGGAGCAAGTCCTTCTTCTTATATGGCACCTTCCTTTTGTACGCCGCTGCCAAATTTATATCCTCAACCTTGATTTCCGCAGCAACCTCTGCATGGTCCGTGTGGTGGTCCACATATATCTGCGTTTTTAGCTCGTCCGTTCGTATATCATCCTGACCTATTGACCAAACTCCTGCCTTGTTGTAGGCGAACTTGTGTTTGTCAACCCAGTAATTAATATAATCCATCGGGTTGCTGGACCAAATCGCATCTCGTTTACTCTTTACCATTTTTACCGTTTTTTTTTGTTGATTAATTTTTTCGAAATATTCTGGTTACGCCGCCTTCAATAGTGACAGCTACAAACCGTTTATCCTGGGCGAGCGTATTTTTCTGTTGGCAATAGGCAATAGCTTTATCATGATTCACCGGCTCTATCTCTAAATATTCCAGTATTTCCAGTGTATCCAATGCCCCAAACAAGCGCTGCCTGTAGCTGCCACCTTTGCAGGGTCTGCCCCTGCGAACAACCGGTATCTGCTCTGCCCTTCCCTTAAAAAATGTGTTTTTGTGTTCCATTGTTTTCAATTTTGTTTTACCATATATACCCTCAATACATCCTAATTTCATCCGAGATTTATTACCGCAGCAGGCCACACCCTCGGTGTATGCCGTTTTGAATGCACTACACCCGCTAAAAAGAGCCCTACTTGCTATGGTTATCAATACTATAGGTCTTAAATACTTTTATAAGGTGTAATAGGTGTAATCTGTTTTAAGAAAGTGTTTACAAATTATAATACTATAAAGACCTTCTGAAATCAGGGTGCACCACCCACAACCAACACCACCCATTCAAAACAGCGGCGGCGGCACATCGCCCAGGTAATCAGGCCCGTCATCCATAGCCCGTATCGCCTCGGCCAGGGTCATATAACCATTGCACGTTGTGGCCCCTTCCGGGTGCATTTCACGTAGGCCCCTCGCAGCGGCCCATGTAGTGCGAATCCCCAGCGCCGTTTGCCCCAGGAAAACAACATAGTAGTTGTAATCGGTGTAGTAACTGCCCTTCTTTTTTGCCATGTCTTTTTGTTTTAATTGTTATCGTAATTCCTGCCACCGTGCAAAGTTCAACGTACTGGTCCCCCGAAGTTGTGCATCCGGCAGCACCGGATGCACATACCCTTGTATCAGCATTTACCGCGGTTACATGAACGCGCATTTTTCGTCAACCCCTCTCCACATTTGCAGGTAGTCAATACTTTCGGAAATTTCCCGTGAAATTTCTCCATTTGCGTTTATTTCATAAATGCGCCGGTTAACAGTATCCAAAGGTTTAGGCATTACGGCGTAGCTACTGGTGCCTATCAAGACTATGTTATTGGGGAACCCCGTTAGGTGGCTCGTTCCTAAAACCCTTCCCTGAAGCACCGGCGCGGTGATAAAGTTTTTCAGGGTTTCAATACCGAACTGGCCCAAGGGGAGAAGCAGATCAAGTACACCAACATAATTGTACCCGAACGATTTATACAGCCTTGAATCCGTAAGGTAGGACACATCGCGCAAATCCAACCGGTAGTCGCTAAGCGGTGATAGCAGCCGGTCGACGTTCCTTGACTTACCGATACCAGGGGGTCCCACTATAACCGGCACAACGGTGTTTTCAACCGGCATTCCCATGAGTTTGCGTTTTGCGTTCCTGATATAGTCACCTATAACCGCGGTTGCAACTTCTACTTTACCAGTCGTCAGGTTAGAAACAAACCTGGTCAACAGGGTACCATCAGGGTCGGCCGTCGGGTCGAAGGCCAACCTAATTTTTGTTTCCTCTAACTTTAGTTGAACCTTCTCCGCAAGCACCCCATCAATAGCCGCGAGCAGGGTGTTTTTAGTGATGGGCAGCACCCTCATTTCTTCATTCCGCGCCACTTTAAAGTTGTGTTGTACTATGTCGGCATGCACAGCTGCATAGTCCCTGCGATAATCGGCCATAAACAGTTCCATCACCTGCTCGTTCCTTAGCTGCCCTCCTTGTATGGTCCATATTCCATGTGTTGCCGGTTTCAATTGCTGCGAATCCGACCAGTATTTCGCGTAATGGTTTGCGTCAGCGGCTATTACCGCTGCGGTTCTTTCATCATTTTGATTTACATCGTGCTTTTCCATTTTAGTTTGGTTTTATGTTGTTTAATAATTTACGGTCTGCATCACTGGTACTCCCATTAAAATAATGCCGGCCCGCCTTTGCCCTTTTGTTGTTTAGTAATGAGATATTGCTCGTACCCGGCCTTATAGGCCACCTCCGCTTCCAACCTGGTGGCGAAACCGCCGGCGTCCAGTGCACCTGAGTAGCCATGTACCTGCTCATCGGTTTCCTTCCAGTTGTCATAGACGCCGGTTACTCGCCCGACCCATACCACGTAGAATTGTGTCTTCATATCTTTGCTGTTTCGTTCTTGTGGGGCAAAAACACTTTGTTCACTTGAACCTGGTGGCAATAGGGCAGTAACGCCTTCGGATCGAAATCCTCAGTTGCGGTTTTCAGTGCGCCCGGACACCAGTCTCCTAACTTTTCAATGTCAGTGGCCCTTTCAACCGACGCCAGACGAAGGCGCTTGGCTGCCAACCTCATCAGATCGGCATTTACATTCCTTTCCCGGTAGAAGGGCATGGCTTCATCAACGACCAGATACTCCTGCGGATTTGATTTGAACCGAGGCTTAGGTTTAATGTATACCAATGGTCTGCGTCGCAGCGTGATTTTTCCGCTGTCATCCTTTTCCATATTTTTAAGTTTTAGTTTAGTTATTGTTTGTGCCGGCGTTCCACGTTTAAAAACATCCAGTTTAGCCAGCAGTGCATTGGCGGATCGCCAGGCCTCGGCTATCACTCGGAATAGTATCTTTTCGTCCAACTGTATTAAGAATAGCCAGTCATCAATCAGGCGCTTGTTTAAGACCAGTGAAAAAGTGTCTGTCAAACGGGATGTAAGGAAACAGGCGCCGAGTGCTGCTACCAGTTCGGTTAGTGCAAGATTATTCTCCGGGTTGCTATATTGCCCAGGGATTTCTACCTGTTTGCATACCGACTTAATCAGTTCCTGGAGTGCCTTGGCCCCACCATTACTTATGCTTAATCCAGAAGCCAATAATATACTTTCTACTGCTTCAGGCGTTTGAGAATGCTGGTTAGATTGCTTACCATAGAAGCTCTTTGGCAAACCATCAACTTGGTGAACATTGAAAGCTTGGACACGGGTATAATTAATTTTTTCCCCAGGGTTATCAAAGGCCTGCGCCGACAGGGTACAAAAGACGGGCTGGGTCTTATTATTATTAAAACCAGGAGAGGCCTGATTTATAAAAATGGGATGTTCTCCATTCTTAAGTGTCCCTCCGTGGGCGGCTATTTGGTTTTTGGTTATCCAAACGTTTGTTGGATATCCCATCAGGTTTGTATAAAGAGATTGACTTAGGGTGTTAGTGCCTGTAGAGTTTCGGCCCGTTATAACATTTTTGGACACAGGACAGATCAGCGATTGGGAAACAGGACAAGCCTTTGCCCTATTAAGGGTTTCTTTGATTAAGGTAAAAAATGATGCCGGAGAGCTGGCAGCCGGGGCTGTAGTGTTGTTTTGCATAGAAGTTGTTTTAGGGTGGTTATGATTAATATTAATTACAACGAAGAGGGTTATTATTAAAAATGACAGTAGAAATAAGGATATTAATGTTATCGTATTTGACATGGCAATAGACTTACCCTTGGCTTTTATAGTGACAGCGTATGACATAAGGAATTGGCGAACGGGGTTCATAACAAAAGGAGTTTTGGCACAATTTTACTCACACAAAAATAGGTAGATGCTCACCTGCGCTTAAGCCACGTGTCATTAAGGTGAATTCCCCAAAAATGAAAAGGGGTTGGAAAGTTTGATTTTTTTGTTAGCGAGGATGGCTTGTGTTTCCGTTTTGCGGGTTACACAACTTCAATTGAGAGTATGCGTAACATTACTCCTATTCCTTGTTGCGACGACTAAGAATGTCGAGCGCGGTGGTGAGTTTCTTGATGGCTAATTCCGTAGAAGCTTTTTGGATTTTAAGTTCCTCCTCATCAGTAGCTTTCAATTTGCTCGGTTGTACACCAAGGTATTTTTTTACTGTTGAGGTTTTCCGGTTAACCATCTTGCCTAAAAGAAAATGGTAATCCTCTGTTTTATTCTGATGCCTGATTGAAGAAAAGAGCGTATCAAGTATCAATAAGTCAGCCCTGGTTTTAGGGTCGTTACCGGAACTTGGGCTGCTATCGCCTTTCAGAGCTTTGTCCAAATTAAACCCGTTTTTTATAGTTACCCTTTCTTCAATCCAGCTAATTAAGTACTTACAAATAATGAACTTGGCAGTAATTTCTGCGGCCCTCACAAGTTGCTCGTCATTAAAGTCAATGACAAGGTCATACTTGCCAGGTACGAGCACCATCTCTACCAGCTCACTTTTCTTGATTTTATCATCCCGTTCAATTTCGCGTGTGGTTAGCTTTTTTCGTACGTCTACCGGTGTCTTAAGTGGGAATAATTTAGGCCGGCCTATGATTAACATCTTACCGCGTACTAAAGGCAAATCGTGTTGGATGGCTATTACCCTATCTCCATTCTGGTATTCTGGGATGTAGCGAGAAATATTACCACTATTCACGATGCCCTTGCTAAATTCAGTAGCCTTAAGTTGAATTTGGTCTCCATAAACGCGGTATGCGCTGCCGAAATGCAATTCTTCAATTAAAAAACCCCATAACACCTTAGCGCCGTCAAATTCTTTCAACATCTCACTATGCGCCTTCATGCGTTCGTAAAAATTCTGGTTTCCAATTATTTCGCCCATACTGGCACTGTAGCTGGCTTCAATTTTAGATGAAAATGTATTGAGAAGAGTCTCGTCATCGAATTCAGATACATCCTTTATGTTTAAATAAGTGGATATTTCATCACTGAGTTTCCCTTTAATATCTTGAGCGATTTTCATCCCTTCATCCAATGACTTGGACGAATAAATTTTGCCTTCAACATCTGCAAGCAACGACTTTACTTTCGCGTTCTGTATTGGCTGAATGTATATGCCAACGTAAACTGTCAGCATTTCATCATGCATTTTTTTTACTTCATCACTAACTTTTGTGTCCATGATAACGTTGGTTTAATTATTTCATAATTAAAAGCATTTCATTTTAGCGTAGCTTATTCTCCCCAACCATTTTTTTTTTTTGGGGGGGGGGTAATAATCATGCCTTTGAAAGCATACTACCACCCCAGGGAAAATTAAATGACGCTGACGGATGCATTATACCAGCACAAACTTAGTTAATTGATGTAAAACTAACGGATGCGGTATGGGTTCGCTACAAATAAGAGTGTTGTACATATAACAATTACCGCCAGAATGGTAGAGTATATTTCAGAGCGAATGGCTTTATTAAGTGCTTTGGTTGAGCATCACAATTTTGCACTGCGGGCTTTCTAAGGAGCAATTCGCACTTTTTAGGAACTACAAATGAATGAAAGGCAATACCGCCTTGGTTTGTGTGCCGCTACCAGGCATTTTATTATCGGAGTTGTAATCCAGATTAAAGTAAATATGAATAACCGCGTAGCCATTATAGAACCGGTTTGTAAATGAATATATAACAGTATGGAAATTATTACATCGGCAGAAGTAACGAGGCAATTGGAAAGAAAGGCGAAGGGTGAATATTCGGATCTGATTCAACAGTTGCCCGTCGGTGCGGCTCTTAAGATACACCCCGGCAAGGACTGGACGACCAGACGAGAAAGCATATACCACTATTTCCTTACCCGTTATAAGGGCCAGGTATCGGTCAGACATTTGAGTGATGGTCATTACTACATTGTCAAAATCGCATAATCGTGCTATCCTGTCATACCAGACAATAAATTCGGTGAGCTAAAGCAGTTCCATGCAAAAGCACTTGAAGTTGGACAAATCTGAAGGTGGCGACAATAATGATAGCCCGGTGAGAACCAGAAGAATGAAGGTTTACTATGGTTCCTACCAGGGCGGCACCTATTCCCGCCACCCGGTTATCCGTATTGGTGGAAACTACCTGCGGGCGTTCGGGTTCAAAATTGGTGACACCGTGGAGTTAAAGTTGAGTGACGGCCGCATAGAAATCAGCAGGTTACCACAGGAGTAGAAAAACTATATTAATATTCAACGGTTGCTGTTCGCGACCCCCGGCGACCCCCGGCGACCCCCGGCAGGACCAATGAACGGGTAGAAAGACGTTCTATTCATGCGCAGCAACCGTCTTGAGGTACTTTCTGATTTTGGAAACGGTATTCGGGTGAACGCCGGCAAGCTTCGCGGCCTCGCTTCCTTTATAACCCTTCTTAATGTAATCCAGGGCCTTCTTGTTCTTGTCTTTTGAAAGGAACGCCAGCACATCTTCACCCGTGTTGGCTTTACGACCCTTGTACACACCCCTGGCCTTGGCCAGCTTAATTCCTTCCCGTGTTCTCTCTTTTATTTGTGTGCGCTCCATCTCACCCAC
>Ga0316217_10007253_pt1 | contig 10655 bp, 8 predicted proteins | sample 1anoAmetaG_FD_203633 | JGI IMG/M metagenome (GOLD analysis project Ga0316217, IMG submission 203633) | Freshwater microbial communities from Trout Bog Lake, Wisconsin, USA - 1anoA | ecosystem: Environmental > Aquatic > Freshwater > Lake > Hypolimnion/Profundal zone | place: USA: Wisconsin... | reverse complement strand
AAGGCGGTCAAAGTTGGCTGGGCGCGTGTCGGAAGGGGTTCAAATCGTGTCAACTTTTCCCGCCCACCGTGATAGCAAGACACATTAAGACTTTACACTTTCATCGAAAAGTGTAAAGTTTTGTAAACCTATGTAGTTTTTGTAGCCTGCGGGGAGGGGGGGGACAGATGACAAGGTGAGGGGGACTTCGGCGAGTTCAGTCGAGCCGTGACAGGGTGACAAACAGGTACGGGAAGCCACGGCCTGGGCCAGCCTTTGCGCTATCAAGCCTTCCCACTTTTCCTTTCCGCCCTTGTTTACCGAACCGTAAAACCCTAAATTTATGGCCATGAGCGCCCCAGCAACACCTTCGGCTACTCCCGCGTCTTCGGATCGGAAGGTCACCATTCGCGTTCGCCGGCAGGACGGGCCGGATAAACCTTCACGCTGGGAAGAATTCGCCGTGCCCTATCGGCCGAACATGAACATCATTTCCTGCCTGCAATATATCGCCGCCCATCCGGTCACCACCGCGGGCGTGGCGACCACGCCGGTGGTTTATGACAGCGGTTGCCTGGAGGAAGTCTGCGGCGCCTGCACCATGGTGATTAACGGCCACGTGCGGCAAAGCTGCTCGGCACTGGTGGATAAGCTCACCACCAATGGCTCGGCCATCACGCTGGAGCCGATGGGTAAGTTTCCCCTCGTGCGCGATCTTTTTGTGGATCGCCAGCGGCTGTTCAATGATCTGAAGCGCATCAAGGCCTGGGTGCCGATCGATGGCACGTATGATCTTGGCCCCGGCCCGGCACAAACACAAAAGGTGCAGGAAGCGTGCTATCCGCTGTCGCGTTGCATCAGTTGCGGCTGCTGCCTGGAAGCCTGCCCGCAATACAAGCCGGGCAACCAGTTTGTCGGCGCGGCGATCATCAGCCAGGCCCGGTTGTTTAACGATCACCCCACCGGTTCGGCGTTGAAGGAAGATCGCCTGGAGGCGTTGATGTCCACCGGCGGGATAGCCGACTGCGGCAAAGCCGGCAACTGCGTGCAGGTTTGCCCCAAGGAGATTCCGTTGCTGGAGAGCATTGCCACCGTGCAGCGCCAGGCCACGGTGTACACGGTGAAGAAGTTCTTGTCGAAGTAGAAGCGCAGGAGTGGCGGAATTGGCAGACGCGCAGGACTTAGGATCCTGTACCGCAAGGTGTAGGGGTTCGACTCCCCTCTCCTGCAATTATTGTAGGTTTTGATTCTACAATGAGTTATGAACAAAAGGGCTGTTTTCGGGGGTATTTCTTTCGTGCCTCACCAACAGCAGGTCTATTGCTTCGTTTGACTTTGCAGCCCCGTGGCTTGACTTGTCAGCCATTTGGCGTCGGCGAGGGCGCGCATGAGACATTGATGAAGCATGTACATGCGGGGCTACGTCGGCGGCGCGGCAATCAACCTACGGAATCATGCAGCGACTGATACTGCCGCAGCAATGGCAAATTCTCCGGGGCCAGCGTCAGTTGCATGGGTGCCGCTTCGTGAATCGCTCCGCGGTGGACCGGTTCGGCAATGGCCGCGGCGCGGGCGTGGCGATGGATGCCGGTTAACGCGCCAAGACTGTATTGAATCGTAAAGATGTAAAGATGGCGGTGATGATGCGTGGCAAAGAGCACGTCCACCACGCGGAGATCGGCCGCGCCGGGTTGCGGCAAGGGGTTGGACATGCGTCGGACCAGTTTGAAACGGTCATCGCGGGAATAGTGCATTTCCCATTGACGGGCAAACCGGCAAAGCCGTTTCGCCTGCCGGCAGCGGCGCTGGAATTGCCTGGCGGCTGCCACGGCGGTGATGGCCAGCAAGCCAAACAATGCCCAGGCGGGTGTCAAAGTAAGCTCCTATTTGGCGGCCGGCGGCGTTACCGGGGTGGGTGTCGGCGCCAGTGTGGGGGTCGGTGCCGGGGCGGTCGGCTGGGTGCTGGCCTTGCCGGTTGGCAAGGGGAACTTGAAGCCATAATCCGCCGGGAACGGTTTGAGCGTCTTGCCCATCCACTGGGCGATCTCCTGGAAAGTCAGATCGTCTTGACCGCTGAAGATGGACTTCCAACCGGGCACGTCGGGATGCTTCAAGGTGGCTTTGCTGAGGGGCAGGCCATATTGCAGCAGCAGCGAATTGGTGGGGTTGGTGCGGTCGATCATGGGAAAGCCCACCGGGGTGCTGGGGCCAACGGCTTTGGGATCGAGCATCTTCTGCTGGTACATCTGTAGGATGTAAAAGTCGGTATACCAGGCGGCGGTGCTGGGGACGCGGTACAGGTAAAAGTCACCGGCCTTTTCACCGCCATGGCAATTGGCCGCGGCGCAACCAGCCAGCACGCGGGCGTGAACCTTGTTGCGATAATCCAGCAGGGAAACCGGATCGGAAACAATATGCACGTCGCGCTTCAGTTTCGGATCGTCGGTCGCCAGAATATGCGTGGCTTTTTCCAGATTGGCAAGGGAGTTGAATTCACCGATGCTTATCCCACCGCCGCCCAGGTAATGGGCGACCACATCATCCGTAAAATTGACTTGGATATTGCGGTCGGCCGGTGCTTGCATTTCATATTCGCGCACCATGTTGATCTGATCCTTATCCAGCAGATGCACCGCGGATGGCGCCTCGCCCGGTTTGGGCGTGGGCGTTGGTATGGCCGTCTCCGTGGGCGTGCGGGTTGGCTCGGCTTGCGTGGCCTGGATGGTGTCCAGCATGGTGCGCACATCTTCACTGTGCGGATCAATGGCTTTGGCTTCATCAGCGGCTTTACGGGCCAGTTCAAACTGCTTGTTGTCCAGCGCCCAGCGGGCCAGTTCCAGCCGGCCTTTCACGTCGCGCGGCGGCAGTTTGCTCAGACGGTCCTGGAACTGCTGCGTGAGATCCTGTTGGTAATCGATGCTTTGCACGTCATTGCGCGCCACCGTGGTTTTCACGCCGTGGATGACAATAATGATGTTGGCCGGATCCGAGGCGTCGTCAATCTCGCCGGTAAAGGCTTGGCCATCGTGGGTATTCACCGTGCCTTGTTTGGCCAAGAGGGATGAATTGTATAGTGCCACCGCTACCAGAGCCAAAGTCGCCAGCCACCAGCGTTTCGTCATAAAAGTATCCTTCACCAGTGTAAGTGCTGTCATTTTAGTGTGCCGAATGCCGAATGCCAATTGCCGAACGCCAAATTAAATTGGCGGGGGTGCGTGACGCACTCCGCCCGGCGTTGTGACCGCCGGTGACCATGCCGCGTGCCTGTTGTTATACTCCCCCCATGGTTGCGGGAACGCCCCCCATGTTCTGCCGGCACTGCGGGTACAACCTGCACGGCCTGCCGGCAAACCGCTGCCCGGAATGCGGCCACAGTTTCGATCCCCAAGATCCCAAAACCTATCGGCATCATCCCGCGTCCGTGACCCGCCGCCGCTGGGCCAAACGTATCAGCGCGGCGTTGTTAACCCTGCTAATCCTGGCCACCGCCGCCGGCGTAAGCCTGTGGTATCCCTGGCACCGTGAACAAGCGGCGGTGCGGATGGTGTGGCGCTACGGCGACGGCGGTGCCTTGCACACAACAACCATCGGCCCGCGTTGACTGCAATGGCTGCTTGGCAATCGCGGCGGTTTCCTTTTGAAACGCCTGCGCACGGTCGTCCTCATTAGCTCGCCGGTTACGGATGCGGATTTGGCATCGCTAAAGGGATTGCCGCACTTGCGTTCTCTTGACCTAAATGCCGATTCCAAGTTGACGGATGCGGGGTTGGTGAATCTAAGAGATTTGAGGAACCTGAACCAACTGGAAATGCTCGATCTCTCGAACACGCAGGTCACGGACACCGGCGTAGCCAAGTTGCAGAAGGCGTTGCCGAACTGTGACATTCGGAAGCTCTAAGCGATCTTCGTTCCTGTGATTGTCGCAGCGGATTTACCGCAGAGGCCGCAGAGCGACGCAGAGAAAATCCATCATCGCCACCAGCCGTATCCGGTCTGAATTTCTCCGCGTTCCTCCGCGCCCTCTAGCGCAGCGGGCGGTAATCCAGGCTGGCCGCGTCTTTCTTAATCACCCCGGCGGCGATAGCATCAGAAATCTATGTCTGCCGCTGATTTATCGCATTCGCACCACTTGGCGCTTTCGGCGCGGGCGCTGCGCACTGGCGAGCAGCCGGTCAGCTATATCATGTCCGCGGCGGTGCGCGATCCGCATATTATCAACCTGGCGGCGGGGCTGGTCGACAGCCAAACGCTGCCGGTGGAAGAAGCCGCCATCGCCACGCAACGCGTGTTGGCCGACCCCAAACGGGCACGGGCGGCGCTGCAATATGACACCACCATCGGCCTGAGCGAATTGCGCCAGGCGGTGCTGGATCATCTGGCCGAGCAGGATGGCTTGTCGCCGGCGCAGATGGCGCTGTTGGCGAGCCAGGTGATCATCACCGGCGGGTCACAGCAGTTGCTGGGGTTGATCGGTGATACGCTGATCGATCCGGGCGATATCGTCATCACGTCGCGGCCGTGCTATTTCGTGTATACGGCGACGCTCACGGCGCTGGGGGCGCGGATGGTCACCGCGCCGATGGATGATCTTGGGCTGGACGTTGGCGCGGTGCGGCAACTGCTGGAAAACTTGCAGCGGCGCGGCGAACTGGATCGCGTGAAAATGGTTTACGTCGGCAGCTATTACCAGAATCCCACCGGACTGACGCTGGCGGTGGAGAGGCGGCAAGAGTTGCTGGAAGTCGTGCGGCATTTCAGCCGGCGGCAGCGGATTTTGATCTTGGAAGATGCGGCGTATCGGGAGTTGCGCTATGACGGGCCGGATTTGCCATCCATCAAATCGTTTGACCGCGAGAATCAGCATGTGATTTTGACCAATACCTTCAGCAAGCCGTTTTCACCGGGATTGCGCACCGGCTACACGGTGATGCCGGCCGATTTGCACGCGGCGGTTTTGACGCAGAAGGAGAACCAGGATTTTGGTTCGCCGAGTTTCGCGCAGCATGTTTTGCTGGAAGCGTTGCGCGATGGGTTGTATGCCCGGCACGTACACAAGCTGCGGCAAAGTTATCGTGCCAAGCGCGACGTGCTGCTGCACGCCTTGGCAAAATATATGCCGGCCGATGCGGGGATTCATTGGACGCATCCACATGGCGGGCTGTTTAGTTGGCTGACATTGCCGGCGGCGATCGACACCGGGCGCAGCGGCAAGCTGTTCGCGGCGTGTCTGCGGCGCGGCATGATGTACCTGCCGGGCGAGTATTGCTTCCAAGGCGATGCGAATGGAAACATCCCGCGGAACCAGATGCGGCTGGCGTTTGGCCGGGCGGCGCTGGAGCAGTTGGAACCAGCGATTGCGGCACTGGCGCAAAGCGTGCGGGAGATTCAATGCCAAATGCCAAATGGCAAATGCCAAAAGGCAGGGAACCCGCTTGAAGAGAGGCCGGTGGTCACATGAGCAAAACCCTCTTCTGGTATGTCTTGCGTGATCTGCTGCGCATCTTCGCCCTGACCACGCTGACGCTCACCGGCATCATGACCTTTGGCGGGCTGCTGCGGCCGCTCACCGAAACCGGGCTGGAAACCAGCGAAGTGGGCCGGTTGCTGGCGTATATGACCCCGGCCATGGCCGCCTATTGTTTACCCATCGCCGCCTTGTTTGCCACCACCTTTGTTTACGGGCGCTTTGCCGCCGATAACGAGCTGACCGCCATGCGTGCCGGGGGCATTGGCTTTATGTCGCTGCGGCGCTTTTCCATGGCCCTGCCGGCCGGGGTGCTGGGGTTGGTCACCGCGGTACTTAGCCTGCTGCTGCTTTGTTTTGTGGTGCCGCTTTATACATTGAAAGTGGAACAGGTGATGTATTCCAACATCGCCAAGGTGATTGCCGCCAGGATTGCCAAAGACCACGAGATGGATTTCCACGGCACCGGCTCGGGGGAGGTGACCGTCTTCGCGCAGGAGGCTAATCTCCGCCCGGAAGACCCCACTCATCCCGATCAGCAGGCGGTGGAATTGGTCGGCCCCGCCATCGTCAATTACCTGCCGGGTGATCCAAGCCGGCCCGCAGTGCATGTTCCGCACGAATTTTGGCTGGCGCAAAGCGCCGTGGTCCACATCGACCGTACCGCCGGCCAAGCCGGTAACGACCGCGCCATGCTCAGCGTCCACCTGATCAACGGCCTGCGCTTTCCGCGGCAATATGCCGGGGAAGTGCAGGGCGGCATCAAGGAAACCACGTTTGGTCCGGTGGAAATTCCGTCGATGGTGCGTGAAAACGTCAAGTTCATGGACATTGCCCGGCTGGCCGAGCTGCGCCGTGATGTCACGCAAAGCCAGAAGGTGCAGACGGCGCTGCAAAACATCGTGCTGGGCGCACAAAAACGCGCCTACGTGCAACAGCTCCAGCAACAGGCGCTGGCCACGCCGGACCAAATGATCACGGTCGTCAGCAACGAAAACGGCGGTGATACTTACCGCTTCGGCGGCGGCGGCACCGTGGCCAGCCTGGTGGGCGATCAGTTGCACATCACCGCGCCGGCGGCGGGCAAAGGCCAACGCCTGGTCCAATTCCAGGAATTACACGGCTCGGAAACGACCTTGCGCGCCGTCGCCCAAAAAATCCAACTGCGCTGTGAACCGGACAGCCAGACCGGGGTGATGTCCCTGACGCTGGAGTTGGACGATGTGCTGCTGCAAACCAGCGGCGAGGAAACCGAGCACAATGAATTTGTCCGCGGGTTTAACACCGCCATGCCGCCCCATGTGAGCGCGATCAAGAACAAATCGCTGGCGGATTTCCTGGCCGATCCGCAGCTTTCCACCGGCGATAAAGCCTGGCTGCGCCACGAGCAAATGGTGACGCTCAATGGCGTGGACAGCGAACTGCATGGCCGCGCCAGTTTCGCCTTGAGTTGCCTGGTGCTGGTTCTGATGGGCTGCCCGCTGGGGGTGATGTTCAAAAGCGGTAATTTCATGACCGCGTTTGCCGTCAGTTTTGTGCCGGCGCTGCTGTGCATCACGCTGATGGTTTGCGGGCAGCAGGTGGCCACGCATGTGGCTTTCGTGCCCAATTTCCCCAATCCGTTGGAGCGGGCCTTGGGCTTTATCTGGACCGGCAATGCCATAGTCATCCTCGGCGCGGCCTGGCTGAGCTTGCGCTTACAGCGACGATGAAGCCCCAATCGCCCATCATATTACCGCCCCAGCCGGCCGCACCCGGACCAAAACCGTGGCTGGGCCAGCGCGGTTTGCTACGCTTGATTTTGCTGACGCTGATCGCCCGCTGCGTGGTGGCGGCGCTCCGCCAGCTTGTCCCTGATGAAGCCTATTACTGGGTTTGGTCGCGACAACTGCGCTTGAGCTATTTCGATCACCCGCCCATGGTGGCGTATCTCATCCGCCTGGGGACATGGGTCGGTGGCAATACCGAACTGGGTGTACGCTGGCCGGCGGCGCTGCTGGTCACCCTGCTGCTCATCGCCATCGCCGGGATCACACAAAAACTCTATGGCGCGGTGGCGGCGTCCATGGCGGCGGTGGCGTTCGCCTTCTGCCCTTTCGCGTGGATGCTGGGCAACGTGATGACCCCCGATACCCCGGCGGTGTTTTTTTCCGCGCTGGCCCTGTTTACGGTCTTAAACCTGTTTGCCGCCGGCGATGCCGAAGCGCCGCGGCGAGCCAAAAAACTGTGGCCGCTCTTCGGCCTGCTCCTGGGCTTGGCACTGCTGTCGAAATACACCTGCGTGTTTCTGGGCGTGGCTGTGTTGCTGACATTGCTATTCGATCCACCGGTGCGCAAACATCTCAAGACGCCCTGGCCGTGGCTGGCGGCCGTGATTGCCTTAGCCGTGTTTTCCCCGGTGTTCTATTGGAATTGGCAACACCATTGGGCATCGTTCCGCTTCCAATTGCGGCACGGAACCTTGCCGAAAGATCACGTGGAAAAAACCGCGCTGGCGATCCTCTTGCGCGAGTTGGAATATCTCGGCGGGCAATTGCTGGTGGCCACACCGGTGCTGTTTGCCATGGGCATGGTGGCCATCGCGGCAGCGTGCAAGCGTAAAGCGATCGACACGGTGACGCGCCTGCTGCTCTTCGCCACGCTCACGCCACTGCTCTATTTCGCCTATGCCGCCATCGGGCGCAAACGCATCGAAGGCAACTGGCCGGTGTTCGCCTATGTGCCGATGATCTTGTTGATCGTCGGCTACGTCAGCCAGACATTTTCGCATGACCGCGTCTGGTGGTTCAAGGTGGCGATGAAAGTGGCGCTGGCGGGAACGATCATCATCAATCTGCCGGAAGTGGCCTGGATGATTTATCCCAAGATGCACGCAGCCAAATGGGACGAGCCGTTTGGCTGGCGCGAATTGGCGGCCAAGGTAAATCAAACCGCGCAAACCAACGGTTTTGCCGACATCTTCACCAGCGATTACCAGTATGCCGCCGAGCTGACGTTTTACCTGCCTGGCCAGCCGACGATTTTTCCGCTGGAAGGCAGTGACCGACCCACCGAATATGATTACATGCGTCCGCGGCCTTTGGCGGCGTTATCGCCGCGGTTGGTTTTCGTGCGCAAGCACGAAGAAAAGCCCGATGACAAGGAAAAACCCGAAGACCGGATCGATCTGCGTTTGATGTGGCTATTTGATATCGACAATCCTGGAATTCCAGACATCTGGCGGTGTCTGAAATTGAAACATGTAGTTCGCGAGGCGGAAATTACCATCGCCCCCGCGCCTGACTTCCAGCCTCCAACCACCCTGCCGACCACCTTGCCGGAGCCTTAATATGGCCAAAACTCGCACTCAATTTCTCTGCAATCATTGCGGCAGCGTTCATGCCAAATGGCTGGGCAAGTGCCCGGATTGCGGCACCTGGGACAGCCTGGAACCCTACACCCCGCCCACGCCCGATGCCCGCTCGGCACGCGTCGCCGGCGCAGTCAATCCCGATGGCGATGTCACCGCCGGCGGCGAGGCTCTGCCCATCGCGCAAATCGAAGAAGCCAAAACCCCGCGCATGCCCACCGGCATCGGGGAATTTGACCGCGTGCTGGGCGGCGGCATCGTACCCGGATCGGCGGTGCTGGTCGGCGGCGAGCCAGGGATCGGTAAATCCACGCTGCTGCTGCAAGTGGCCCAGTCCATGGCCGACAAGGGTGAACTGGTTCTCTACGTCACCAGCGAAGAATCCGCCCGCCAGGTGGCCATGCGCGCCAAGCGCCTGGGCGCTAAAAGTGACCGCCTCTTGGTGCTCAGCGAAACCAACACCGAACGCATTATCCATCAGATCGGCAAGCACCAGCCGGCGGTGGTCATCGTCGATTCCATCCAGATGATCTACAAGCCCAGCCTGCCGGCCGCGCCGGGGTCGGTCACCCAACTGCGCGACTGCTGCATGGATTTGGTTTACCTGGCCAAAACCGGCGGCGCGGCGGTGATCTTCGTCGGCCACGTGACTAAAGCCGGCACCCTGGCCGGCCCCAAGGTGATCGAGCATATCGTGGACACGGTGGCGTATTTTGAAGGTGATCGCTTTCACGCGCATCGCATAGTTCGCTGCATCAAAAACCGTTTCGGCGGCACGCAGGAAGTCGGCCTGTTTGAAATGACCGGCGGCGGTCTGAAGGAAGTGACCGATCCCGGCAACCTCTTCGTCGAGCAATACGGCCCCGCCGGCCAGCCCAGCGGCAGCGTCATCACCGCCGCCATGCAAGGCAGCCGCGTGCTGCTGGTGGAAGTACAAGCCTTAACCGCCAGCAGCGTGATCGGCGCGGCCAAGCGCAAAACCAGCGGCGTCAGCAGCGACCGCGTGGCGATGATCATCGCCGTGCTGGAAAAGCGCGCCGAACTGCGCCTGGCCGCCGACGATGTTTTCGTCAACATCGCCGGCGGTGTGAAAACCATCGAACCCGCAGTCGATTTAGCCATCGCCCTGGCCATCGCCTCCGCGCACAGCAACCGCCCCCTGCCCAGCGGCACCATGGTCCTTGGCGAACTGGGTTTAGGCGGCGAAGTGCGCAGTGTCCCGCACCTGGAAACCCGCCTGCGCGAAGCCTCACGCCTGGGCGTGGCCCATGCCATCGTGCCCAGTTTCGGCGCGCACATGCCGGCGCTTAAAGGGATGGCGCTGATGCAGGTGCGAAGACTGGGACAGGCACTGGCGGATTTGTAGTTGCTGGTGAATGTTTCGCCAGCGATTGGTTTACCCTTATATCTTTGTTAATCTGCGGAGAACTATTTTTAGCCCAACTTCGCCAGGTCGCGGGCCTCCGCCACCGCCCACTGTCGCCGCAAACGCTCGTTCATTACGACAGGTAGAGACCGGTATTTGCGTCGAATATCTCCCAGAGAATGCGTGGCGTCCATACACCTGTCATCAACACGCCGACGCCAGCAACGCAAGCTAACTGTTCACGTTATTTGTGAGCACACCCTAAGAGCACTAAGCCTATGCTTGCCGCGTCCAGACACCAACCGCTATGTCCCAACAAAAAGAGCCATGCCTTGATGATGGCATGGCTCGTGCTTGAGGCATCGCTTATTGCTGACGAGCCTTCCGCCGCCGCCGACCCAGCAGCGGGATGCCGCCGAGGAGCAACAGGCTCAGGCTCGCAGGCTCGGGAATCGCCGCGGTAATGCCCGCGGGACTTACCTCGCTGCTCACGCCCG
>Ga0316217_10007252_pt1 | contig 10656 bp, 11 predicted proteins | sample 1anoAmetaG_FD_203633 | JGI IMG/M metagenome (GOLD analysis project Ga0316217, IMG submission 203633) | Freshwater microbial communities from Trout Bog Lake, Wisconsin, USA - 1anoA | ecosystem: Environmental > Aquatic > Freshwater > Lake > Hypolimnion/Profundal zone | place: USA: Wisconsin... | reverse complement strand
TTTGGCGGGCTGGGGGATTCGGGCAACCACCGCCCCGGTGCCTATTATGCCGCTGATTATTGCGCCTTTCCGGTGGCGAGCTTCGAGGCGGCGGGGCCGGCGGGCAATGCCGCCACCATCGCCCGGCTGCTGCGCGCATGAGCCGCCTTTGCGCGACCGAGCAGGCATTGCTGGCGCCGATTGCGCAGCCGGCGCTGCTGGCGCAAACGCTGGCCTGGGCGGCGGTCAATTCGGGCAGCGGCAACCTTGCCGGGCTGGCCAAAATGGCGGCGTTGTTGGCCGATGCCTTCGCCGCGCTGCCCGGCGAGGTGACGCTGGCCGACCCCGCGCCGGTCGAGGCGGTGGGGGCCGATGGCGCGTTGCGCCCCGTGCCCGCCGGCCAGAATCTGGTGGTGCGCGTGCGCCCCAATGCGCCGCGCCGCGTGCTGCTGACCGGGCATATGGACACGGTGTTCGCGGCGGATGACCCCTTCCAGGCCTGCAGCTGGCTGGATAACACCACGCTGAACGGCCCCGGCACGGCGGATATGAAGGGCGGGCTGGCGGTGATGCTGGCCGGGCTGCTGGCTTTTGAAGCGAGTCAGCCGGCGCTGGGCTATGACGTGCTGATCAATTCGGATGAGGAGACGGGCAGCCTTGCCTCCGCCGCGCTGATCCGCGCGCTGGCCGCCGGCAAGATCGCCGCCTTCACCTATGAGCCCGCCTTGCCAGATGGCGCGATGGCCGGCGCCCGGCCGGGCTCGGGCAATTATACCGCTGTGGTGCGTGGCCGCGCCGCACATGCCGGGCGCAACCCGCAGGATGGCCGCAATGCCGTGGTGGCGGCCGCCGATCTGGCGCTGCGGCTGGCGGGCGCGGTGCGGCCGGGGCTGAGCCTCAACCCGGCGCGGATTGACGGCGGCGGGCCGAACAATGTCGTGCCCGACACCGCCGTGTTGCGCTTCAACATGCGGCCACGCACCCCCCAGGATGCCGAAGCGGGCGAAGCGCTGCTGCGGGCATTGGTGGCCGATGTGGCGCGCGCGCATGATGTCGGCATTCATCTGCATGGCGGCATCACCCGCCCGCCCAAGCCGCTGGACCCGCCGGCCGAGGCGCTGTTCGCCCTCGTTGGCCGCGCGGCGGCGGACCTGGGCCAGCCGTGGCACCGCAAGGACACCGGCGGAGTGTGCGATGGCAACAATATCGCGGCCTGCGGTGTGCCGGTGATCGACACCATGGGGGCGCTGGGCGGGGCGATCCATTCCGCAGACGAGTTTCTGCTGGCCCCTTCGCTGGGCCCGCGGGCCGCGCTGACCGCGCTGACGCTCCACCGTATCGCGGCAGGGGGCTGGCCGGCATGAGTCTGTCATGAGCTTTGTGCTACGCCCCGCGCTGCCGGCCGACCTCGAGGCGCTCTATGCCATGGCGCAGGAAACCGGCGGCGGGCTGACCAACCTGCCGCCCGACCGCCCCTCGCTCGCCCGGCGGCTGGAGCGTGTGGCCGCCTGCTTTGCCCGCGCCGAGGACACGCTGGGCGATGACCTGTTCCTCTTTGTGCTGGAAGACTGTGCCAGCGGCGCGGTGCGCGGCACCTGCCAGATCTTCAGCCAGCTAGGGGTGCGCTGGCCGTTCTATTCCTATCGCCGGGGGGTGCTCAACCAGCACAGCCATCAGTTGGGCCGCACCTTCCGGGTGGAGATGCTGACGCTGACCACCGACCTCGATGGTTCAAGCGAGGTTGGCGGGCTGTTCCTCCACCCCGATGAACGCGCCGCCGGGGCAGGGGCCCTGCTGGCGCGCAGCCGCTATCTGTTCATCCGCCAGCACCGCGCGCGGTTTGCCCCGCGCACCATCGCCGAGCTGCGCGGGGTGGTCGACGAGGCGGGCCATTCGCCCTTTTGGGATGGGCTGGGCGGGCGGTTCTTCGCTATGGGCTTCCACGAGGCCGATGCCTTCAACGGCATCCACGGCAACCAGTTCATCGCCGATCTCATGCCCAAACACCCGATCTATACCGCCATGCTGCCCCCCAGCGCGGTGGCGGCGATCGGCGTGCCGCATGCCTCGGGCCGCGCGGCGCTGCGTATGCTGGAGAAGGAAGGCTTCCGCTATGAGCATTACATCGACATCTTCGATGCCGGGCCCACCCTCACCTGCGCCACCGACGACATCGCCACCCTGCGTGCCGCGCAAGAGGCGGCGGTGGTGGCAATAGCCGACGAAGCGGCGGCGGCGGATGCGCCGCAGAGCCTGATCGCCAGCGGGCGGCTGGCGGGGTTCCGTGCCACCTTGGGCTGGGTGCGCGCGGATGAGGGCGGGGTGGTGCTCGATAGCGGTGCGGCGGCGCGGCTGGGCGTGGGGGTGGGGGCGTGCGTTACGCATGTGGCGCGGTAACCGGATGGCGGCGCGCCGGGCGATGATTCATAACGCCATAATTCATAGCAAGGTTTGATAATGTTGCAGGAAATCAATTTCGACGGGGTCGTCGGCCCCAGCCACAATTTCGCCGGGCTCAGCCTGGGCAACCTCGCCGCCACGCAGAACGCTGGCAAGGTGTCGCACCCGCGCGAGGCGGCGCTGCAAGGCATCGCCAAGATGCGCGCCTGCATCGCGCTGGGGCTGCCGCAGGGCATTCTGCTGCCGCATGACCGGCCCGACGCGCGCTGGCTGGCCCGGCTCGGCACCGATATGGCGCGGGCGGATGCTGGCTTGCGCGCCAATGCCTTTTCGGCCTCGGCCATGTGGGCGGCCAATGCCGCCACCGTCAGCCCCGCGCCCGATTGCGCCGATGGCCGCTGCCACCTGACGGTCGCCAACCTTGTCACCATGGTGCACCGCAGCCACGAGTGGGGCGATACCCGCGCGCAATTGCGGCTGGCCTTCGCCGATACGCGCCATTTTATGGTGCATGACCCGGTGCCCGCCCCCTTTGGCGACGAGGGGGCGGCCAACCATATGCGCCTTGCCGCACGGCATGATGCGCCGGGGGTCGAGGTGTTCGTCTATGGCCTATCCGGCGGGCCCTTCCCCGCGCGCCAGAATTTGCAGGCCAGCGCGGCGGTGGCGCGGCGGCACGGGCTGGCGCCTGATCGTGTGCTCTTCGCCCAGCAATCGCCCGAGGCCATCGCCGCCGGGGCCTTCCATAATGATGTGGTGGCGGTGGCCAATGGCCATGTGCTGTTCGCGCATGAACAGGCCTTTGCCGACAAGGCGCAGCTTTATGCCGCGTTGCGCACGCGCCTGCCGCAGGTGGAGATTATCGAGGTGCCGGCCAGCGCGGTCAGCCTGGCCGATGCCATATCGTCTTACCTGTTCAACGCGCAACTGGTCAGCCTGCCGGAAGGCGGGATGGCGCTGGTGCTGCCGACCGAGGCGCGCGACAATATGCGCGTGTGGCATTGGCTGGAGGGGCTGGTGGCTATGAATGGCCCGATCCGCAAGCTGGTGCCGGTGGAGGTGCGGCAATCGATGGCCAATGGTGGCGGCCCGGCCTGCCTGCGGCTGCGCGTGGTGGCCGACCCGGCGGCGGTGGACCCGCGCTTCATGGTTGATGCCGCCCGGCTCGATGCCATGGCCGGGGTGATCACCCGCCACTGGCCAGAAGCCATCGCGCCGGCGGACCTTGCCAACCCGGCATTGTGGGCCGAGGTGCGCGCCGCGCGCGCCGCCTTGCTGGAGGCGCTGGGGCTGGAGGAATTGTTGCAGGCGTAAGCGGAGGGCGGGTGGTGTCCGCGCCACCGCCCCTCGGCGTCCCACAGCGAGACAGGGCACGCATTTGTGCGGAGGCGCGCGGGCGTTGACGCGCAGGGGCGGCCGGCCAATGCTGCGCCCCATGCAAAACACCCATCTTCTTGCCGGCGGCGGGCCGGGGAACAACCAACAGCCTGATCCGCGCCAGTGGCGCGCGCGGGCGGACGAACTGGCGCGGAAGGCCGAGGCTGCCGGAGTGGGGGCCAGCGCGGATGTGCTGCGCGCGGCGGCGGGGCTGCTCGCCTTGGCGCCCTGGGGAATGGTTTGCCGGCTGCCCGCCCCCGCCGCGCTGGAGGCCCTGCTGGCGGCGCGCGCCTATGCCAGCGCGGCGCTGGCGCTGCTACCCGCCGATGCCGCCTATATGCTTTCATGCGGCGGAGGTGAGGGGGGCTGTATCGCCACGGTGCTGCTGCCCGGCATGGCGGAAGAGGTGACGATGCCGGGGGGCAGCGCGGCGCTGGCGCTGGTTGCGGCGCTGTTGGCTGGGCTGGCGGGTATGGCGGCGGACGCCAAGCGCGAACCGGCGCCGCACTGGCTGCATTGAGCGGCGTATTGGGGCGGATTATTGGGCTACGGCAGAAAAAATTGCCCCAGCCGCCGGAGGAAGGGCGGCTGAGGCAAAGTGCGGTTCCCGGTTGCGGCGGTGCGGGCGGGGGTGGCACGCAGGGCCGGCAGGGGGGCTCCGACAGTCCGTCTAGCCGCTCTATGTTACCGCTGCGTGTCCGTAAGGGCAGGTATTTTTGCGTGGAAGCGCAGCGCGGGCGGAGGGGGGTGGTGACGTGGCGATTACCCACGTGCCCAGGCGGGGGTTGGCCCCGTGCGGTGTTGCAGACCTAACCAGTTGCATGGGCGCCGGCATCGGCGGGGCTGGCGATGAAGCACGCGCGCAAGGCCTTCCCCCCCGATAGTGTCGATGGCGGCCAGCGGACAATCGGTGCGCGGCATGGTCGCCAGCCACATCTGCTTTTGCGCGACGAGGTCTGTCGCCTGCAATGTGCCACGCGACGCCGGATGCAGCGCCATGGTTGGCGAGATGCTCGCTGCAACCAGGGGTGAGGCACGCAGGGCGAGGCGTTGACACGTCGTACTTGCGCACCGCGCCTGCCTATCACGCCACCAATGCCGCCTCGATCGCGATGCGGATCGCCTCTGATGTGTGGTTCGCGCCCATTTTGGTCAGCATATTGGCGCGGTGAATCTCCACCGTGCGCGGGCTGATCGCCAGCCGCGCGCCGATCAGCCGGTTGGAGAGCCCGCCGGCCACCCCCATCAGCACCTCGCGTTCGCGCTTGGTCAGCCGTTCGATCCGCGCGCGGGCCATGGCCTCGCGCAGCTTGTTGCCGCCCAGGGTTTCCGCCTTGGCCAGCGCGGTTTCCACCGCTTGTGCGATTTCCGCCCCGGTGAAGGGCCAGGCGATATAGTCGATCACGCCGGCCAGCACCGCCTGCACCACCTGATGCGTGGTGGGCGTTGCCGCATAGCCGATCACCGGCAGCCACTGGCCCGAATGGCTCATATGCGCCAGCAGATCGGCGATGGTGGTGCCCTCGTCATGCACCAGCAGCAGGCCGGCGCGCGGCCAGCGGCTGGTCAGCTCGCCACCGTCCTCGAAAGGTTCGACATGGATGGCGCTGTCGGCCAGGCAGTGCGAAATCGCCGCGCGACGACGAAAATCACCATCGACCAGTAACAGGTTGGTGGTTTGATCTAGCATTGGATGCGCCCCGTTGTTCTGATGGTTAATGCCTAGCAAATAATGCCTATGCATTGTGTTGAATTGCATCCAATTCGGTAAACCACCTGCTCCATTTCGATTTATGGATAAATACTTGTGTGGCGGAACGGGGTTGGCACGCACCACAACCTGGCTTGCGCCCTATGCCGCCAGCACGGCGGCGATCTCGCTGAAATCCTGCCGGATCTGCGCCACGGTGCCGGCATCAAAGCATAGCACATTATCCAGCAGGGCGCGCCGCGCCGAGGTATAAAGCTGATGCAGTGCATCGGGCACCGCCCCCGCGCCGCTCACCCCCATTTGCAGCGCGGTGAGGGCCGAGACGGCGCGGGTCAGCGCCTCGGCCTTCAGGCGGTTGTCGGCCCGCTCACCCGCCAGCAGCGCCTGGCCCAGCGCGCTGATCAGTTGCTCATAGCACAGTGTGACCAGCTCTTGCGGGGTGGCGGTTGCCACCCGCGCATCGAAGGCGATGCTGCGATAGGCGGCGTTGGGGTTGCGCTGGGCCAGCATGGGGTCGCCTTATAAACCGGGGGTGTTGCTGTTACCCTGCCAGGCGGCGATTTGCTGCGTGAGGTAAGACATCGTTGATTTGGAATCGGCGACGGCGGTATTCGCGGTGGCGAATTGCGCGATCAACTGGGTGCGCAGGTTGGTCTGCTCGGTATTCACCTGCGAGATCTGGTTCTGCAACGAGGTTTGCGCTTGCGTGTAATAGGTGACCGAGCCCGCCAGCGAGCCAGGGTTGCTGGGCGCACTGATCGCCTGGCTGATATTTTCCAGCGTGCCGTAAATGCCGTGGAGCCCGTTGGTGAACATCGCCGCCACCCCGCTGGGGTTGCTGGCCAGCGCGCCGGCCAGGGTGGTGGCGTTGAGGCTGAAGGTGCCGTCCTTGTTCTGCGACAGGCCGAGGTCGGTCAGGGTGGAAGGCGCGCCGGCGGTGGCACCCGGCATGATCACCGTGCCGGGCAGTTGCGACAATTGCTGCTGAAGCGCCAGCGCACCGGCGTCGTTGATCAGCGAGCCGCTGGCGGAATTGGTCATATCGGTATTGAGCGTGCCGACCAGACTGTTCAGCGCGGTGACAAAATCATTCATCGCGGTGGTGATGCCCGAGGTGGGGTTGGCATAGCTGATCGTGGTCGGCTGGCCCACATTGGTGCCCGTAAGGGTAAGCGAGAGGCTGGGCGCGGCATTGGCGATGGTGTTGCTGCTGCTGGTCTGGGCGATGCCGTCGATCTGATATTTGGCGTCTTGCGCCCTTTCGGCCAATTGGCTGGCGGCGCCGGTGGCGGGGTTCCAATCGAGTGCCGACAGGCCGGGGTCGGCCGCATTTTCGCTGGCCGAGACGGTGAAGGCCTTGCTGGCGCCGGTCGGCCCCTGCATCACCAGTTGCGCGCCGGTGGCGGTGGTGGCGACATAGGCGGTAATGCCGCCGCCGGCCTGGTTGATGTCTTGCGCGATCTGGCTGAGCGAATCGCCCTGGTTGACCGTGACGTTCAGCGGGCTCTGGCTGGCATCGGCGGTGAAGGCGGTGCCCGATATTGTGCCAAAGGTAAAGGTCAGCGTGCCCGAGCCGGTGGTGGCGGTGGATGAGGCGAAGGCGGGCGAGGTCAGCACCTGCGGGCTGGCGAGTTGGTCCACCTCCAGCGTATAGCCAGAAGACAGGCCGCTGGTGCCGGCGGGCAGGCTGGCGCTGGCAACGGCGGAATTGGTGACGGCGGGGGTGGAGGCAAGGCTGCCGCTGCTGACGAGGTTGCCGAACGAGCTGGCGAGGCTGGCAACATCGCTTTGCAGTGTCGAGGCCTGGGAAATCTCCACATTCACCGCCGAAAGCTGGTTGTTGAGGTTGCCGAGCTGGTTGGCATAGGTGGCGCTGGCGATCTGGGTGGCCAGGTTGGTCATGTCGATGCCGGTGCCCAACCCCAAGGAGGTGATCAGCGCCGAGCCGACCGATGCCGGATCGGTGGTGGAGCTGCCCGTCGTGCTGGTGCTGCCGCTGGCGGTGCTGCTTGATGTGCTCGTCGTGCTGGCGGTGGAGCCCGTCGTGCTGCTGCTGCCGGTGGAGGAGACGGAAGTGCTCATGCTGCCTAGAACGGCGCCGCGTGGGCCGGGTTAAGGCGTTGGTTCCCCCTCTGCGCCCAGCCGGCCATCGGTATCATAGCGCAGCTCCACCGGCACCTCGACCTCGGGCGCGGCCCGCTGTTCGCCGCGCTTCAGCGAGAAGACGAAGGCCAGCACCCCTGCCACCGCGGCGTAAAGCTCCTCGCGGATCATCTGCATCTCGCGCGTGGTGTAATAGACCGAACGCGCCAGCGCGGGGTATTCGAGGCAGGGCAGCGCCAGCTCGGCCGCCAGTTCGCGGATCGCCAATGCCTTTTCGCCGCGCCCCTTGGCCAGCACCACCGGCGCGGGGGCGAGGTTGGGGTCATAAGCCAGCGCCACGGCGAAATGGGTGGGGTTGGTGATGACGAACTGCGCCTTCTTCATCGCGGTGGCGATGCTGGCCATCGCCATCTGGCGCTGGCGGTTGCGGATCTTTTGCTTGTTTTCGGGGCTGCCATCGCTTTCCTTGTGCTCGTCCTTCATCTCTTGCAGGCTCATCCGCAAGCGGTGGCGGCGGCGCAGCCACTGGATAGGGAAATCGATCAGGCCGATCACCACCAGCCCACCACTCAGGCCAAACAGCAGCGAGATTAGCGCCTGCCAACCATAGGCGAGCTGGCCCGACAGACCCACCGCGCCCAGCGCCATCAGCCCCGCCAGCCGCCCGCGCCCCCACTGATAGGCGATGGCCCCCAGCAGCCCCAGCTTGAGCAGCCCCTTGCCCACCTCGATCCAGCCCTGCGGCCCCAACATGCGCGCCAGGCCGTTGGCGGGGTTGATCCGCGCGGCCTTGGGCAGCATACTGGCAAAGTTGAAGCGCCCCGGCCCGGTGATGCCCAGTTGCGCCACCAGGGTGACGGCGATGATGCAGCCGCCCAGCAGCAGCACCGGCGGCAGCGCCAGCCAGAGCAGCGCCATCAGCACGCGGCCGGGGTCAAAATCGGCGAGGGTGGCGTGGTCCCATGTCAGGCCTATGCGCATCGCGCCGGCCAGCGCGGCGAACAGCCAGGGCCCCGCCAGCTTCACAAAGCCCGCGCCGGCCAGCATGGCGGCGGCGACGGCAAGATCCTTGCTGCGCAGCACATCGCCGTTCTGCGCCGCCTCCTTGAGGCGCTTTTCGGTGGGGGCGAGGGTTTTTTCGCCGGCGGTCTCGGCCATTTATGCCCCCGCCTATGGTGCGATCAAGCGCGCGGCGGCGGCGATCGCCCCGGACGAAAGCCGCGCCATATGGTCGGTGAAGAGGGGTGCGGAGGCGATCAGCGCCGCGATGCCGGCGATAATGCCCGCCGGCAGGCCAAGCGCGAAGAGGTTGAGCGCCGGGGCGGAGCGCGACAATACCCCGGTCAACACCTGCACCAGCAGCAGCACCAGGCTGACCGGCAGCGCGATGGCGACCGCGGTGGCGAACATGCCGGCGGCAAAGCCGAGGATCAGGCGGAAATGCCCTGGCCCGAAGCCGCCAGGTGCCAGCACCATACCCGGCGGAAACACGCGATAGCTCTTCACCACCAGCGCGATCCACTGCAAATGCCCACCCATGGCGAAGAACACCAGCAGCAGCACCACGCCGAAATATTGCCCCAGAACCGGCGAGCGCGCGCCGTTCTGCGGGTCCACCGTGGCGGCCAGGCCCATGCCCATGCCGCCGCTGATGATCTCCGCCGCGATGGTGGGGGTGGCGAAGGCGAATTGCAGCACAAAGCCCAGCGCCAGCCCGATGACCACCTCGCCCAGCACCGCCAGCATACCGGCGGCTGACATCAGGTGCGCCGGCATGGCCGCCCCGGTCCAGTTCGCCACCAGCAGCGCGATCGCCCCGGCGAGGATCACCCGCACCTGCGGCATCACATTGGCCGCGCCGAAGAAGGGGGCGGCGAACAGCGCCGCGCCAATCCGCGTCATCAGGAACATCCAGCGCCAGAACTCCGCCTCCAGCGGACCAAGGCCAAAGTCCGGCGTGAGCATCAGATGCCGCCCCGCCCCGCGCCAATATGCGCGATGGCGGTCAGTATATCCTTCAGGAAATCCTCGATGAGGGCGAACATCGCCGCGCCAAACACAATCAGCACCAGCGCCGTGGCCATCAGCTTGGGGATGAAGGTGAGCGTCGCCTCGTTGACCGAGGTGGCCGCCTGCATGATGCCCACCACCAGCCCCACCGCCAGGCAGGAAAACAGCACCGGTGCCCCGGCCAGCGCGGCGGTGTAAAGCATCCGGTCGGCCAGGCCGAGGAAGGTGGCGGTGTCGTCCATCCTGTTACCCGAAGCTTGCCACTAGGCTGCCCATCAGCAGCGCCCAGCCATCGACCAGCACGAACAGCAACAGCTTGAACGGCAGGGAAACCAGGCTGGGGCTCATCATCATCATCCCCAGGCTCATCAGCACCGAGGAGACGACGATGTCGATCACCAGGAAGGGCAGATAAAGCATGAAACCGATCTGGAAGGCGGTCTTCAGCTCGCTCGTCACAAAGGCCGGCAACAGGATCGAGAAGGGCACATCGGCGGCATTCTGAAACGGCCCCGCCTTGGCCATCTGGGCGAACATCGCCAGGTCGGTCCGCCGTGTCTGGCGGATCATGAAGCCGTGAAACGCGCCGCCGGCGTTGGCGATGGCCCCCTCGGCGTTGATCTGCCCCGCCGCATAGGGGGCGATGGCGGTCTGGTTCACGGTGTCGAGCGTCGGGCTCATGATGAACAGTGAGAGGAACAGCGCCAGGCCGATGAGGATCTGGTTCGGCGGCGATTGTTGCAGGCCCAGCGCCTGGCGCAGGATCGACAGCACGATGAGGATGCGGGTGAAGCTGGTCATCATCAGCACCAGGCTGGGCAGAATGGTCAGCAGCCCCATGATGAGGAGCAACTGCAACGACAGCGCCATGCCGGTGCCACCCGCCCCCCCGTTCGCTTTACCGAAGGCGCGGTCAAGCGCGCCGGGCAGCGCCTGACCGAGCGAGGGGATGGCGCTGGCCAGCGGCGCCGGTTGTGCCGCCTGTATCTGTGGGGCGGCGTTTTGCGCATGGGCGGCAACGGCGATCAGCGTGACGAAGGCCACAAGGCCCAGCAGGCCCAGCAGGCGCTTCGGAA
>Ga0316217_10007250_pt1 | contig 10658 bp, 8 predicted proteins | sample 1anoAmetaG_FD_203633 | JGI IMG/M metagenome (GOLD analysis project Ga0316217, IMG submission 203633) | Freshwater microbial communities from Trout Bog Lake, Wisconsin, USA - 1anoA | ecosystem: Environmental > Aquatic > Freshwater > Lake > Hypolimnion/Profundal zone | place: USA: Wisconsin... | reverse complement strand
TGCACAACCCAAAGAGCCTCCGGGATGACCACTTTGAACGGCATGAACCATTCTTACAATATCTCTGCGCACCTGGCTGGCAATATTTTTTAACTGAACTGTATCTGACATAGTTTTCTTTTAAAGGCTGCGAAGTTAAGCGGAAAACCTACTTCATACAAGTTGAGTTCTGATTGGGATACTATATTTCTGCTTTTGTATTTTTAAAAGTTATTGCATCATTCATTAGCTTTGTCTCAATCAAAAGAAAGCGTTATGTCAGAAGATTTAGATATGATTTTTATGGATACAGAAGATTCCATGCAAAAGGCTATCAGCCATATGGAAGTGGAATTGATCAAAATCAGGGCAGGAAAAGCCAATCCGAATATGCTGGATGGTATACATGTTGATTATTATGGAGCTCCTACCCTTATCAGTCAGGTAGCGAATATCTCAATATTGGATGCCAGGACATTAAGTATTCAGCCCTGGGAAAAAAAGATGCTGGCGGCGATTGAAAAATCTATTATGCAGGCCAATATAGGAATTACCCCTCAGAATGATGGTAACCAGATACGCTTGTTTTTACCCCCGTTAACCGAAGAAAGAAGAAAGGAGCTGTTTAAAAAAGCCAGTGGAGAAGGTGAACACGCCAAAATTGCTATCAGAAATATTCGCCGTGATTCTATTGAAGGTATTAAAAAGCTGCAAAAAGACGGTTTAAGTGAGGATGCAGCCAAAGATGCTGAAAAAGCGGTACAGGATACTACAGATAAATATATTGCTCTGGTGGAAAAACACCTTGCTGCGAAAGAAAAAGAAATGATGAGTATATAAAGTTGCAGTTTTTGTTTATAGTCCCTTCTCCCGCTGGTCTAATTTTCTGGAGAGGGGATTTTTATTACTGTTTGCCAGGTAAACACCCGATAATATAATACCCAAACTGATTACCTGTATAAATGTTACTTTTTCACCTAAAATCACCCCCCAGAATACAGCTACAAAGGGAATACCATACGTTACCATCGATGAAAACAGAGTGCCTGCCCTTTTAATTAGCATATAAAAAAGTATGGAAGCCACTGCTGTACCAAAAATACCTAAAACAGAACTGGCCAATGTTGATAGCAGGATGCTGCGGGTAAAAGTTTGTTGAAAATACCCTGTGGTATAAAGTATTCCTATACAGGGAATGATTAAAAAAACAAATGCCAGGGTAGCAATATTCAGAGAGCCAATGCCGCTCAGGTGTTTACTTACCATATTTACATTGATGCCATACATGAAAGTGGCCACCAAAATAAGTGTGGAAAAAGAGATATTTTTAAAATCAATTTTCCCATTACCTGTAAAGAGTAAAATAAGTCCAGCCATCCCGATAATCACTCCTGCAATTTTTTTATTCGCTGCTTTCAGTTCAAAAAACCAGACTCCTATAATGATTGTAAAAATAGTAGTCAGCGCATTTAGAATTCCTGCCAGGGAACTGTCTATCCTGGTTTCTGCCAGGCAAAATAAATAGGCCGGGAAAAAACTACCAATCAGTCCGGATAACAATACAAGCCCTATTTTAGAACGGGGAATCATTTTAAAAGACTTCCATACAAATGGCATTAAAATAATGCCAGCACTCAAAATTCTGATAGTGGCTACCTGGTAGGCAGATAATACAACCAGGCCTTCTTTCATCAATACAAAAGAGCTGCCCCATATAAATGATAACAGTATAAATATGAGCCAGTTAATAAATGTTGATTTCAATGAAGCATTTTTGTACAAATCTCAATATTTTAAATCAGAATATACTTAAAACTTCAAAATTGAGGCTTTCATTAATAAAAATGGCCTTAATAATCTATTCCTCTAAAAAAATTACTACTTTAATACCCTAAATAAACCCTTATATGTCATTTTTAAAAGAATTTAAAGCTTTTGCGATAAAAGGCAATGTAATAGACCTTGCCATTGCTGTGGTTATTGGAGGTGCTTTCGGAAAAATTGTTGGATCGTTGGTAGACGATATTATTACACCTGCAATACTAACACCTGCATTAAATGCAGCAAAGCTGACCGATTTAAGTCAGCTTAAAATTCCGGGAACAGCTATAAAATATGGCAATTTCCTTTCTACCATCATTTCTTTTATCATTATTGCATTTGTTTTATTCCTGATTGTAAAAGCAATTAATGCCTCTAAGAAAAAGGAAGAAATGGCTGTTCCGCCGCCTGCTCCAACGGCTACAGAATTATTATTAACTGAAATCAGAGATTCCTTAAAGAAATAAGGTTTCAACCCTACACCCAAATACAAAATCCTGCAACAACATTGCGGGATTTTTTAGTGGATAACTTAATGGGGCAGGCGGACAGTTTCTGGCTTCGATTTGCGTTATTTGCAACTAAAGCTTTACCGTGTGAATGATACTAATTACCAGATTAAATTAGACCAGTTTGAAGGGCCTTTTGATCTGCTCCTTTTTTTTATAGAAAGAGATGAGCTGGATATATATAATATTCCCATTTTTAAGATTACGAAGGATTTTCTGGACTATATCCATCTTCAGGAGAAGCTGAACATTGAAATGAGCAGCGAATTCATATTGTTTGTTTCCACCCTTATGCGTATTAAGGCTAAAATGTTAATACCCAGGAAGGAAATAGATGCACAGGGAAATGAAATAGACCCAAGGCAAGAGCTGATTGATAAAATTCTGGAATACAAAAAATTTAAGGAAGCTGCAGTGCAAATGGCTGAAATGGAGGCATTAAGGCTTTTAATGGTAAAACGGGGTAACCTGCAGAAGGAACTTTCAGAAATAGGGGAAGAAGCTGGTGAAGGCACTGAAATTCAAACCCTCACTTTATTCAAACTGATGAAAACATTTGAAAAAGTGATGCAAAGGGTAAATGCCAGGCAAAACAAGCCCATGCATACCGTGGTAAGGTATAATTATACCATGGAAGGGAGCAGGGATTATGTAACGCAGTATATACAACATGAAAAGACCGTTTCCTTTGCAAAAATCTTTGATGTATGTGAAAACAGGATTCATGCTTTGTTTATTTTTCTTTCTATGCTGGAACTGGTGCAGCAGAAATTTATGAAAATGATTGTTGGGGAAGGAATGAATAATTTTATTGTGGAATGGAATGAAAACAGGGAAGAAGACCTGAAATTTGCAGGAGCTGAAGTAGAAAGGGCAATTGAAGAACCGGAAAATAATTTTGACCCTGAACTGAATTAAACTGAAATTCTTATAATTAAAAAAAGCCCTGCAAATGCGGGGCTTTTTTTAATTATAAGAATTTATAGTATTAATGATGGTGGTGATGCAATTTGGCAGCAAATTCATCGGCTCCAATGGCTTCTTCAACAGCACTTACCTGAGTTTCCAATGCATCAAATAATTTCTCAGAACTGATGCGGTGATAACTGTCTTCTACAAACTTCTTATCCTGCATCATCCTGTTGGCATAATCATCCACCCACTGCTGATTATCTCCTAAAGCACCTAACTGGCCTCCCATATATTGGAATAATTGCATTTTTGCAAATGCACGGATATCATCAGGCAATACTTCCACCTTATTTTCTTCCGCTAATTTGGAAGTGATCAGCGTCCATTTCAATTGGTCTTCAAAATTAGGATACTCTTCTTCCGCTTCTGCTTCTGTTTTAGGTTTTTCACCCCCGGTCTGTATCCAGCGTTTCAGGAAGTTGGCAGGGAATTCAATTTTAGTATGATCCAGTAAATGATGATAGAACTGATCGTGTAACTGGTTTTTGCTTTGTGCATCAAAATAACCGGCTATTTCTTCTTTAATAGCATTCCTGAATTCTTCTTCTGTTTTAATATCCTTATTTGGATAAACTGCAATAAACAATTCTTCGTTTATTTCAGCCTTATTTACAAAACCAAGTTTAGTGATCAGTAATTTGAAATACTTTTCAGATGCATTTTCTACTGTATCCAAATTTAAATCCTTTAAAATTACTTCCAGTTCTTTATCTTCAAATGCTTCTTTTAACTGAAGAACAACGGATTCATCTTTCTTTTTGCCCAAAAGGTTTTTACGGAACCCTTCAGCAAAATATTTAATTAATAAGGAATTGTCTTTTGTAATACCAGCTTCCACTTCAATACCTGCTGCATCAGTTTCAATAAACTTCACATTTAGCACATTCTCTTCATTATCTGCAATTTCAGGTTCAGATAATTTACCATGGCGGGTTTGTAAACGGGCCAGTTCTTCGTTGATCATTTCATCAGTAACAATTACTTTGTAACGAATGGCATTCAGGCTTTTTAAATCAATCTCAAATGAAGGTTTTAATCCTATTTCAAAAGCAAATACATAATCCCTTGGATCATTCATATCCAAAGCCCTGGCATCATTGTCCAAAGGCAATGGTTGCGCAAATATTTCCAGCTTTTCGTTGGTCAGGTATTCATTCAATGATTTCTCCACATTCTTTAACACTTCATCACTGAATACACCTTGTCCATACATTTTTTTTACCAACCCGGCAGGTACCATCCCTTTTCTGAAACCCGGTATATTGGCAGTTTTGGCATATTTTTTAAGATTTTGCTCAAAAGCGCCAAAATAATCTTCCTTAGAAAGGGTAACGGTTAATTTGTCGTTTAACAACCCGATGTTTTCTCTGATAACTGTAGCCATAACTCACTGAAATTTAAGTAAAGTGCGGATGGAGGGGGTCGAACCCACATGCCTTGCGGCGCTAGATCCTAAGTCTAGTGCGTCTGCCAATTTCGCCACATCCGCAGAAAATGGGTGGCAAAAGTAGGGGTTTTTTGGCAATGCTAAAAAGTTGTTTCTGTTATTGGTCCGGCATTTCAATAAAACATGACTGAATCTAAAGAGTTTTACAGAAAAAGTAACAGAATTCTGGTTTTCTGGTCATTTCTGCTTGTTAAGTACCTGCTTTTATTCGGTTTTTTATTCTTCCAGATACACCCTTTTAACACGTTGATTGATCCCAGTCATAATTTCATAAGTAATGGTACCTGCGGCGGCAGCAAGTTTTTCAACCGGGATATGTTTTCCAAATACTTCCACTATATCCCCTTCACTGGCTTCCGGAACACTGGTAATATCTATCATAGTCATATCCATACAAATATTTCCAACAATCGGGGCTAACTGATTATGGAGGTACATTGCACCATTTCCATTCCCTAGTTTTCTGCTTAGTCCGTCTGCATATCCAATTCTTACAGTTGCAATCCTGCTATTTCGGAGTAAAACTCCTTTGCGGTTATACCCAACGGTCCCTCCTTCCTTAATTTCACGGATCTGTGCAATGGTTGATTTTAATACAGCCACTGTTTCCAGGGAAATCGTTTGATCATCCACATTATCAATCCCATACATGCCAATACCTAAACGTACCATATCAAACTGAAGTAACGGGTGACGGGCAATTGCAGCAGAATTGGAAATATGTTTTAGAAATGTATAAGGTAAATGTTTCTGCAGTTCTTCGCAAAAACCTGTAAACAGACTCACCTGACTGGCAGTAAAATGATCCAATTCAGGAGCTTCACTTCCGGCTAAATGACTGAATACTGTCTTTACTGTCATAGTATTCCTTTGTACAAGGCTTACACCGATCAAAACTGCATCATGCGGTTCAAAGCCAAGACGGTTCATTCCGGTATTTACTTTTATATGAACAGGGAAATTTGTAATACCCTGGTGTTGCAAAAACAAATGAAAAGCCTGATACATATTCATGGAATAAATTTCAGGTTCCAGATTGTATTCCACCAATGCTTCAAATGCAGCTTCATCTGTGTTCATTACCAGTATAGGCAGACTAATATCAGCTTTTCTCAATTCTACGCCTTCATCTGCATAGGCAACTGCCAGATAATCTACCTTATGAAACTGCAACACTCTGGCCACTTCTGCACTTCCACTTCCATAACTGAATGCTTTTACCATGGCCATCAATTTGGCAGCTGGGGCAAGCATAGCCTGAAAATGTTTTACATTGTTAGCCAGTGCTGTTAAATTTATTTCCAAAATGGTACGGTGTACTTTTTGCTCCAGAAAACTGTTTATTTTTTCAAATCCAAATACCCTGGCTCCTTTCAGCAGAATAAAATCGTCTTTAAACTGATGTACGGCGGACTGGCTGATAAAGTTTTCTGTGGAACTGAAAAATTGAGTGATTGGTATACTGCTAAATAATTCCCTGAAGTGGCTGATCCTTTCTCCAATTCCTATGAAACTGCCCACATTTCTTTGCTTTAGTTCCAGTGCAATTTTCCGGTATAATTCATTCTCTTCTAACCCAGATTGCAATATATCAGAAAGAATAACGGTTTGATGATGACCGGAAGATTGCTGATACAAATAATCCAATGCAATTCTCAAAGAAGAAAGATCATTGCTGTAACTGTCATTAATGATGGTACAATTATTAATCCCTTTTATTAATTGTAAGCGCATCTCCACCTGTTGTAATTGCTGCACCCGGTGTTGAATTTCCTGAACCTGATATCCCAATATCAGTAAAGTACATATACAGGTAATGGCATTATCCACAGATGCCTTATCTGTAAAAGGAATATGTATTTCAAACTGTTGCTCCCGATACTGCAAAATCAGTTTGGTTTTTGTTGTAGAGCTAAATTCTTCCTTTATAAAAACTGTAGCATTTTGTTTCCTGCTCCATGAAAAAACAAAGGCAGATTCATTAAAAACCACATTTGGCAAATGTTCCTTACAATAAATGATTTTCTGACTATCCTTAAATAGCTTTGTCTTTTCCAATACCTTTTCTTCCCGGCTGCTGAAGCCCTCCCTATGTGCATTACCAATGGATGTTAATATTCCAATTGCAGGTTTAATAATCTGCTCTAAATGATCCATTTCACCAGGTGCTGAAATTCCAGCTTCAAAAATGCCAAGGTTATGCTGCCGGTTCATCTGCCAAACACTTAATGGCACTCCTATTTGTGAATTATAACTACGGGGACTTCTTACAATATTATAATCCAGTTCCAAAAGTTGATTCAACCATTCTTTAACAATCGTTTTTCCATTACTGCCGGTAATACCAATCACAGGAATGGAAAATTGTTTTCTATGATTAGCTGCCAGCTTTTGCAAAGCCATCAATACATTATCAACATATAAAAAATTGGCCTGTATAAAATTGGCCTTATCAAACTCCTTTTTCACAACAAAGTTTCTAATCCCCTTATCATAGAGTTCTGTAATAAAATAATGCCCGTCTCTTCTATTACCGTTTAATGCAAAAAATAATGACTGTAAAGGGAAAACAACTTTCCTGCTGTCTGTCAGCAGATACTCAATTTCACCTGAACTAACAATACTTGCTTCAGCTTCAATAATTGTGGCAATATGCTCAATGGGATAAGTCATTTATTAAAGTTATGGAATGATTGCCTCCTCTTTCTCCGGGTGTTTTTTACTATGCCAAAGCGAATAAATAATTGCACCTCCAATACAAACAATGATCATAACAAGTGAAAGTAATACCTGAACATTTTTACTTATCCATAAATTGAGCAAATACTCTCCCAGCATTTTTATACCAATGAAAACAAGGACAACTGCAATTCCCTGTTGCAAAAATTTAAACTTATTTACAGCTCCTCTTAATAAAAAGAATAAGCTCCTTAAACCAAGCACTGCAAAAATGTTAGAAGTATAAATGACCAGCCTGTCCTGGGATATACCCATCACTGCAGGAATGGAATCCAATGCAAATACAAGATCGATGGTAGCAAGCATTACCACCACTACAAACAAGATGGTATAATGTGGTTTTCTCCGTATCCAGATCACATACCTTCCGTTCCCGTCACCGGAAGTAAGGGGCAGAAACCTATTCAGAAATTTATACACTTTATGTTGATTAGGGTCAAACTCCTTATCTCCAACTTCTGAAAACATCCTGATACCTGAATAAACCAGAAATACTCCAAAGAGATAAAGTATCCAATGAAAATGCTGCACCAGCTCAACCCCGATAGTAATAAAAATAATCCTGAAAACAATTGCCATTAACACACCAACCAGTAACACTCTTCCATAATAGATTTCTTTAACCCTGAAGGAAGTAAAAATGAGAATAAAAATGAAGATATTATCAATACTTAAACTCCATTCCATCAGGTATGCACTTACATATTCCAAAGCCGTTTTGGCACCCTCTTCCATTAATAGAAATACTGAAAATAAAAATGCCAGTAATACCCAAAACAGGGTTTGTAATAAGGCTTTCCTGATACTGATAATTTTGCTTTTCCTGCTTAATAAACCAAGGTCAAACACCAGGGCAGCTATAATCACTAATCCAAAAACCGGAAATACTATCAGATGATGCGGAGCCATATATTTATTTAAAGATTAAAGGTAAATAAGCTCAGGAAGCAAAACGTTTCTTTCTGCTAAACTGTACGATTAGTCCGGTTATCAGAATCAATAAAACCGGTACTATAATATTCATAAACTGCCAGAATGTTTTTTGTTCCTGCACTTTATTTTTATCCAGTAACCTTAATGTAAAATCTTTGTTTCTGGTTTCGAGGATACCGGAATTATCTACCAGGTAATCAATACAGTTCATAAAAAATTCCCTGTTGGCAAACTGATAATTTTCAAATTCCTGCGTACCCATGGGCAATGCACCCTGGGTTTGGGTAACCACATTGGTAACTATATCTGCATCGCTCATAACAATCTGTTGCGATGGTTTACTTGCAGTTGGCAAAAATGGCACTCCGGTTAGTTTCAACACAGAATCCTTCATATTATCAGTAATCCGGTTTGCATATAAGGAGGAGAATTTACCTTCCAGTAATACTGCTACGGGTAAATAGCTTTTAGTAAATGTGCGGGCATCATCTTCTGTCTTTACACTTTGCAAACTAACCATGGCAGGAGTAGATAAAGTTCTGCTATTGGTATCACTGGCCAGTAATATGGTTTTGGTAATTCCTGCTGCTTTAACCGTATCCATTGAAGATGGAAAAATACTCAGTACATGATCCAGGTTTTTGGATATAGGATGACCATTTCCGGTAGCACTTAATAAAGGATAATAAGGAAAGGGAACCCTTTCAATCTGGGGCTTTCCTGCTTCCTGCCCTACTACCAGCGGTTGTTTGGCACAGTTTAAATCCTGTAATAAATCCCCATTAATCCTTACCCCATATTTGAAAAGCTGGTCATCCAGGTTTAACCCTTTATCATAAGCTACAAAATCAGATTTAGCCCTGATCAGGCTGTCGAATTCTGCATATAATTTATCAATACACCAAACCACTTTACCTCCCTGCATAATATATTGGTCAATCTTTATCTTTTCCGCCTCCGTAAAAGGCAGGGAAGGTTTAACAATTAACAGTGCTTTTATGGTATCCGCATTTAAAACACCTTCTTTTAAATCCATCACCCCAAATCGGTAATTATTGCGCATCAGGTCAAATAAATCCCTCACAGTCGGATTTAAGGGCTCGCCATTACCTGCCGCATACGCTACAACGGGAAAATCAGTTTTGGTTAGTTTATTAATGGCATCATCAAATTTAAATTCCAGCAGTGCTTCTGAATAATTTAGACTGCTTTCCTCATCCATACCACTTTTTCCACTCATCAAATCAACTACTTTTTGCCGGTCTTTATATTTCACAATGGCTGAAGGAAAAATCAGCCTTTCAGATTTCGAGTCATTATTATCCTGTTTTACTTCATTGTTAAAGGGTTTCACTCCCATTTTTACCAGGCTATCATATAAAACAAGTTTGGCACTGTCATTTAACCCCTCTCCGGGTTTAGTAAACCTGATTTTCAAATTACCATTGCTGTATTCCCTTAAATTGTCCAGTAATTCTTCTGTAGCAACATTTAATTTCTTAAAGCCGGAACTAAGGTTTCCGTTCAGTAAAACATCAATTTCCAGTTCTTCATCCAGTTTGCCTAATAACTGTTTAGTGGACTTACTTAATGAATACCTTTTTTCACTGGTAAGGTCAATTTTCGAATGCAGAAAAGAAGACAGGGCAACTATAAATATAAAAGCTGCGATAATAAATAACCACCAAAATTTATGTCGTACTATTTTTTGAATCCACTCCATTGTAAACTTTCTTTTAATCCATTGATCTGATACTTTTTCATTTGTTACAAAACCTTCTACAGGAATACATCTCTCTGAAAAATGAAACGATTATCGCTTAAGTACATTTCGCTGGGTTACTAATAAAAACATGACAACTAATCCTGAAAAATAAATCAGGTCCCTGGTATCCACTACTCCTTTACTGATTTGTTTATAATGAAAATTTATACCCAGCATTTCAGTATAATAATCCCAACCGCCTTTCAAAACAGGTAGTTTACTAAATGCTTCAAACCCGGTATATAAAAGGAAACAAAAAAAAGCACCGGCTATAAATGCCACTACCGTATTATTGGTAAAACTGCTGGCACAAATTCCAACAGCTGTAAAAACAGCACTTAATAAAATCAATCCGATATAACTACCCACAGTTGCCGGCAGGTCGATCCCCCCGGTACTGCTTAACCATTGTATAGATACTGCATATATGATAGTAGGGAATAAAGCTGTAATTACAATCAGCAGGGATCCGAAATATTTTCCCCATACCAAT
>Ga0316217_10007249_pt1 | contig 10660 bp, 5 predicted proteins | sample 1anoAmetaG_FD_203633 | JGI IMG/M metagenome (GOLD analysis project Ga0316217, IMG submission 203633) | Freshwater microbial communities from Trout Bog Lake, Wisconsin, USA - 1anoA | ecosystem: Environmental > Aquatic > Freshwater > Lake > Hypolimnion/Profundal zone | place: USA: Wisconsin... | reverse complement strand
ATGGATAGCAGTTCGCTAAAATAACATCACACGCTTCAGTAATTTTTGGACGAGCACTAAATTCATAATAAGCATCAACATATCCAACAGGTATGCCGGGAATAGCTTCTTTTACCTTATTAATACAATCTAATAGTTCATCTTCAGTTAAATCTTCACGATACAAAACTTCGTTACCAACTGCGGCTATATCTACATAGCCTTCATTTGCCAATTTGATTAGACCTTGGATTTCTTGTTCGTTCATTTCTGCATCTTTTCCTAACCAAGCTCCAACTAAAGTTTTAATTCCAAATTCTTTTGCAATTTTAGGAATTAACTCATTGCCTTCGATACATGAAAAAGAACGAATCCACTTTGAATAAGGTTGTATTATCTTCATTCTTCTTCTTATTTGTTCTTCCGAAAGTATGTGTCCCGGCATTTGCCCTTCTTCGTAGGCACTAAAACAAAGTCCGTGCATTCCGTCGTTTAAAACTTTACTGAACAAATCTTGTAATTCTTCTTCGGTCTTACTGGCAAAATCTATTCCTGAGATTCCTGCCAATGACATTGTTTTTTCTGGTCTTACTGACATATCGTTTTAAATTAAAGTTTATAAAGTTTTTTCCTTGCGATTATAACTCACCTCTCCGGTCAACTAATGTTTGCCTGATGTCGCGTGCTTTTTTCTCTGTAATATCGTATTTCCACATGAGCCATATAGCTATTATACCTGCCACGGAAGGGACAGAAATATCTGCTATTCGAAGCATCGTGATGGTATGAATGGTTTGCACCTCAACATGCTGGTTAAAACCTACTGCACTCAAAATAACTCCACTTAAGAATAAAGCAAGCGACATCCCGAGCTTAACCATCCACCAGTAAACGGCTCCGAATAATGCTTCTTTTCGTGGCATTCCGTGATTAAGTTCATCGTAATCACAGACATCGGCAGTCATTGACATCATTAAAGTAAATAAACCACCTATACCAAAAGACATTAAAGGCAATGGAAGGAACATTAACCATGGATGTCCCGGAGAAAATCCCCACCATTTAAGCACATAACCTACAATTGAGATTAATGTGGACACTATAAAGGCATTTTTTTTCCCAATCTTGGTAGACAGGAAAGTAATAATCGGAATTACCAAAAAAGCTGTTAACAAAGCACTTACTGTACCAAACCATGCAGGCCATTGACCTGCAGCGGCTTGATTCCCTTTGAATAAATAAAAAATAACAATGTAGAAAGAAAACGAAGCAACGATTTGATATCCATTGAATATTAAAAAAGTAGCTCCACAAAGTTTAAGAAATGGTTTGTTGGTAATGGTTTGCTTTACATCTTTGAAAAAATCTTTCACATTCGAAACAAGACTCCCGAATGACAATTTTGATTGTCCTGACAGATGCGCCTGGTCAATCTCCTTACATAAAAAAGCAGGTAAAACACCCATTACTAAACAAATACCTCCTACCCAAAAAGACAGGCTTCTCACTCCAGTCGGTGCATTTGGAAATAATTCAGGACGTGAAATCAAATACCAGAACCATGGAGCAATCATCCATGCTATCTGTCCCATGAATTGGGATATTGCCATCAGACGTGTTCGTTCATTATAATCAGGGGTCATTTCGTATCCTAATCCTATGAGTGGTGCTGCAAAAACTGTGTATCCTAAATAAAATATGATAGACATGAGTAGAAAGTAAATAAAATTATATGTTTCATGGTTGTTTCCATGTTCCGGAACTTTTAACTGCCACATCAATATAAAAGAAAGACCAACTACAATGGCTCCACCAAAAATATAAGGCTTACGTCGACCCCATCTTGAACGGGTATTGTCGGAAATATAACCCATGATGGGGTCGAGAATGGCATCCATAAATCTCGGTATTGCCGACAAAATCCCTGCTTTATATGGGCTCATACCAAATCCAACGACTAAGAAAAACATGAAAACACCCAATGCTGCAGGTAATAACTGATTAGTAAGATTTCCTGCACCAAATGAAAATTTTTGTTGCAAGGGCACGATATCTTTGGGGTCTGTTTTGTGGTGTATTTGTTCCATAATTGATTGTTTTTAAGATTAGATAATAAGGTTATCGTAGTTCTTTGGTTGTTTATATAATTATTGTCTGTATTGCTTCCCCACTTATTGCGATTGTTGTTTTTTTATTTTTGAGTTTAAGGGTTATGTGTTTTGGTTTAACATCCTGATTCAACACAATCACTGCAATAGACCCATCAAGATTCATAGCAGCAGTTACCATAAGGCTTTTATCAGTATTTTCAAACCCAATTCTTATTGCACCCGGTCTGATGTATTTACTAAAGTGTACCATCACATAATAGATAGGTGTGAAATAGACTTCATCACTTTCCGTATCAACAATTACAGGTGCAGTACACCAGTTTTTGAACCAATTTGGACCACCTTGCTTGTCTAACACCATATTCCAATCAATCCATCCGTTTACCCAATTATTAAGACAACCGATTATATCTTGTCCATAACGAAATACAGGAGCATATTTAGGGTGTAAATATTTATCCTTTTCGGGTGCCCAATTCCAACCCCAGTCTTTTGCCTCTTTCGACCAATACCATATATCATCTTTCCACCTTGGCACTTCTGCGTCTACACATGCTTCTGTTTGAATTAAATACTTATCGGGTCCAGCTTTGTGTGCATATTGTAGTGACTTGGGAAAACAATCATACGTACTTGCATACCAATGAACAGCTGTGCCATCAAAGTACTTGGATGATTCTTTATTTTCATACATAACATCAACCCATTTTTCCAATTCTTCACCCCTATTTTGATCATAGCCTAAAATCTTCACATGATGACCCTCAGAATTTAATTTTTTTCCAAGATAGTTAGTAACGAAATCAGTCATTTCTCTCGGTGAAAAATGCATACTTTCCCAATTATTATTGTTGCCAAGCGGCTCATTTTCTACCGTAACGCCCCATATATCTATTCCTTCTGCATTATATGCTTCAACATACTTTAGAAAATACAAAGCCCATGTGTCGTAATATTTCGATAATAGTTTACCTCCCCGCCAATCATTATTGTCTTTCATCCAAGGTGGTGCAGTCCAAGGAGAGGATATGATTTTAAATCCATCTTTTGATTTAGTCATTGCATCTCGAATCATTGGAATTATGTCGTCTCTATCTTTGTCAATCGAAAAGTGTATTAATTCCTTGTCATCTTCTACGGGAGCATAGCAATAATTACTTAATGAAAAATCACACGAATTTATGTGGGTACGTGTCAATGAATATTTTGCGCCTTTCTCACCAAAATAGGCTTCTAATATTATATCTCTATTTTTTTTACTTAATTTGTTTAGCAGATATGCTGATGATTCGGTAAAAGAGCCACCAAATCCTAAAATTGTTTGAAATTTTTCATCTGGCAATAGCTTAATAACACTTCGCTTCTTTTCCAAAGGAAATTCCGTTATTTTTTCAAGTTTGTTACCCTTTGAAGAAGTTTCATATACTTCAACCGATAATTGTCCCTGAATTGTATTGCAAACTGTCATGTTGAAAAGTAAAATTGCAATAAATAAATTTTTAAACATAAACATTAAATTAATTGCTTGTTGAAAAAACAAAACCATAAATCTGCTATTTGCAAACTCTTATATTATTATTTCAGAAATTTTCCGCTAGAATAAAAAACTAATTTAACGACCTCGCCAGTTCTTTCATAGACCTTTTTTTACTTGTATTAAGGAATTGTTAACGTATAAAACACTCATTTTAAATCCATATAATATTAGTTATGTGCAAATAGGAAAGTACACCCAAGTAAATTGATATTTGACAATTCCTAAGTTCAGACATCTATGACTTTCGCGAACTAATTTCCGAAAAGATTAAAATTCACGGTATTGTTTAATAAATTAAAAATATTTAATGCCTTGTATTTTTGCATATTAGTTATCGCACAACTGCATCGACATGGATTTATTATTTAATGATATACCTTATTCAAATTGGTAAATATCAGTTATAGGTCTTAGAGTTCTGAAGTTCGAGATAAAAATTATTGAATTCTTCTAAAGTATGTCTTTTAAAGTATTATTGTCAAATACTACTTTAATAATTTCTTTTTCGGACAATTAATACACTATAGGACAAATTCACATCTTTCATTTAAAATTGACATCACAAATGTAGAGAGTATTAAATGAAAAAAGAAATTTTTTACCACACAAAAATACACACAAATAATATTTAATTACTAAATAACACGACAATCCGTTTTCTAATTGTCTGGCTTTATGTGCTTTAAAATATTACATGTTGTACAACATATTTCAACGTTGATTTCACTTGAATAAAATGTAGTAAAATTGAATAATTAATTACCTGAATGTAAACTTTTACACCTAAAATCTAATGAAACAAATAATTTTAGCCACTTTTTTATTTGCATTTTTTATTTCAGGATATGCAAATTATCCTTTAGTACGGAATTTTCAACGGGAGACCTACAAAGCGGGCACTCAAAACTGGTCCATTGTTCAGGACGATCAAAACTCTATGTACTTTGCCAACAATAATGGTTTGTTGATATTCAATGGTAAAAAATGGACAACTGTACCTATCAAGAATGGAACTAACGTAAGATCTTTACTCTACACTAAAGATGGGCGATTTTACGCCTCGACATTTAACGAGTTCGGATATTTTAAAAAAAAACCAAATAATCACTTTGAGTATTATTCTCTTTCAGAAAAATTGAATCTCAACAAACAGGAATCCAATGCTTTGTTTTCAATTCTAGAGGGAAATAAAATCATTTACTTTCAGGGAGAAAAAAATATTTATGAATATGATGGTTCAAGAATTGATAAAATATCATTTAATAATAAAATAGATGCATCTGTCTATATTAATAATGTTCTGTTTCTTACAAGTGAACAAAGAGGTGTTTATATGCTCAATGGCAAACAATTTGTCCGTCTGCCCGGCTCTGAAAGTCTTATCAACAAAAAAGTCTGTTCAATACTGTCACTTGACTCTGAGAATATCCTTTTTGTAACCAATTTCGATGGAGTGTATCTTTTTAATGGAATAACATTTATCCCTTACAATACAGGAATTGACAATTTTTTAAAGGAAAATCAGGTTTTTTGTGCTGCTAAAAAAAATAATAAACTTGTTTTCGGAACAGTACAAAGGGGCATTGCAATATTGGATTTATCTGATAAAACCATAACTTATGTAAACACATTTACCGGTTTACAGAATAATACGGTGCTCAGTATGGCTTTTGACAATCAAATGAATCTATGGTTGGGATTGGATAAAGGAATAGATCATGTTTTGTTAAATGTCCCTGTTCAAAGTGTTTTGGGGACAAATTCCTTTTATGGCTCTGGTTATAGTTCTTATTTAAAGGAGAACACATTATATCTGGGTACTAATCAAGGCTTATATACAACTCCTTTCCCTTCAATTAACAATCCTGCGCCCATTGAATTAAAGTTAATAAAGGGAATGGAAGGTCAGATATGGTGTTTGACCGAAATTGATAAAACACTTTTTTGTGGTGATGATCAGGGAGCATTTATTGTTTCTCCAAATAAAAAGGAACGGATTGACGGTTTAACAGGTACATGGAATTTCAAGCCGTTTCTAAAGCGAAAAGACTTAATTCTTGGTTGCAGTTATCAAGGATTATTTGTGCTTAAAAAGATAGGTGATACCTGGAAATTTTCCCATTTCATTAAAGGAAACTTTTCGGAATCGAGCCCGATGTTTGAAGAAGATTCCAATGAAACGATCTGGTTCAGTCACTGGCTAAAAGGGATGTTCAGACTTACTCTGAATAGTAAAAAAGATAGTGTTATCAGAATAAAACTCTACAACAATAAAGGATTTCCAACCAATCAAAACAACACCGTTTTCAGAATAGATAACCATTTAATTTTTTCTTCCGAATCGGGTTTTTTCACCTACAACCCCAAAACTGATCGAATGGATCCTTATGATAAATGGAATAAACTGTTTAATAAAAAACCAGGATATATGCGTCTTCATGAAAGCACAAATGGAGATATATGGTTTGTTTCAGGGCGTTTCATCGGGTTAGCTTCCAAGCAGCATGACAATTCCTATAAAATGGATTCACTTAGTTACCGGATTCTTCAACCCAAAATAATTACTGGTTTTGAACACTTCAATTTTATTAACAACAGTAATATCATAATCAGTTCTGAAGATGGGTTTAACTGGGTAAATACAAAAAAATGCAATTCTTTGAAAGGACAATTTAAAGTGCTGATTGACGAAATAGATATCACAAATAATAAATTGTCTGATGCAGGGCAACAGAATCCGGATTCAAAGGCCAATTTGAAAGAGAAATATCTACATAGTCAGAATTCGTTGAAATTTGAGGTAGTTGCTCCTGAATACAGTGGTGAAGATCTTGTAAAATACAGTTTTATTCTCGAAAATTATGATGAAAAATGGTCTGATTTTAGCCGTGACAATACAAAGGAATATACTCATTTACCGAAAGGAAACTATATATTCAAAGTCAGGGCACGCGATATACTTGAATCAGAAGAAGCGCTATGTTCTTATTCCTTTACTGTTTTACCGGCCTGGTACGAATCACAATTGGCTTATATCATTTATATCATTTTATTAATCATTTTTTTAGTCCGGGTAGTGATATTCATCAAACAACATTCACAAAAGGAAGCATTGGATATGGAAAGAAAAAAGGAAATTGAATTGAATGAGCAAAAGAAACAATATGAAGCTGAAACAACCGAAAAAAAGAAAGAAATCAAAGAATTAAAGAATCAGCAATTACATTACGAGCTCAGGCATAAATCTCAGGAATTAGCCAGTTCAACCATGAATCTGATCCGAAAAAATGAAATCCTGACCGATATCATGGATAATATCTCTAAAGTCACCGAAGATATTAAAACCAGCCATGATGCCACCACTGTTTTATCGCGTCTAAACAAGATGGAGCGAAGTATCAAGCAAAATATAGAAAATGACAACAACTGGAAACGCTTTGAAGAAAATTTTGACTTGGTATACGAGAACTACCTTAAACGGTTGGGGGATACATATCCCGAATTGAATACCAGTGATAAAAAACTCTGTGCTTACCTTAAAATGGACCTGTCATCAAAGGATATTGCCCCTTTGCTGAATATGTCTGTTCGTAGCGTGGAAATGAGCCGTTACAGGTTACGAAAGAAAATGTACCTGGATAGAGAAGTGAATTTGGGAGAGTTTTTACAACGATTTTGATCCATAGACCCTTCTTTTTTCCAGTTTTTTCAGGTTGATGTAAATAAATAAAAAGTCCCTCGGTAAGATATTGCCTGGGGACTTCTTATTTTTAAAATGCTATTTGATTATCTTTTTACAATTTGTTGAGTCGATTGTTGACCATTACTCAGATTCACTGTAACAAAATAACATCCGGCAGGATCAGTACTCAAATCCAAAATTTTTTGGTTACTGTTTACTATAACCAATTTAATCAATTGTCCCGTAATATTACGAACGATCACCCGGTTGATTTGCGATTCAGCCTTAACAACCAGGTTATCCACCACAGTACTTGGGTAACAGGTAATCTTGTCCGTTACATTTACTTTGTCAATTGAACTGATGGCATCATTGTAAAAGTAAATATTGTCGATATATGAGATTTTGCCTGTTCCATTATTAAACATAACCTGAAACACACCAGCCTTATTTAACCCGGTAAATGAACTTAGCGGAATGTCATAACTATTCCAGGTATCCAACGTTAGTGGAGTAAGCGCTACAGCTACACCTGAAGGAGTACTGATGGGTTGGAAAGTAATGGAGGTTTCATTAGGAGTAAATACATCAATATGCACCTTCGTCATGGTACTTACATCAATGGTTCCCCCAAGGTCAATCCCCTGGTAATTTAAATTTTCATATTTCATGGTGGCATCAGTTCCAACATTAAAGGTCGTAACTATTGTTGTCTGGCCCCAGTTTGGAAAGTAATTGATGGCAGGCATTATAGGAGAATAGGCATCACTGTATACTGACATCACTTTTGATGCAATCATTGTTGGGGTTGGTGCCGGAGTTGTTGGAACCGGAAGTGCGGATAAAGTAGTAGCATTAACCACAATTGGGCTATTGGCAGATGTATTTCCGGCTAAATCTTTTGCAACAATGGAAAATGAATAATCAGTTGAACCATTCAAACCTATAACATTGTAGGTCTTTTGAACCCCTGAAATACCTCCATTGACTTCTATGGTTGTTGTCCCATAAGTAATTTCAAAATTAACAGCTCCTGAATTATCAGTTGCATTCAATAGCAGTTCCACACTGGTTGAAGTAACCACTCCTTTTGTTGCAGTAAAAGCGGTAGGAACGGAGGTATCTACTGTTGTTGTATTGTCATAAAAATACAAATTGTCGATATATATACTTTTGCCGCCTGTTCCAACGAATTTAAACTGGTAGATATCTGAAAAACTTTGTCCGGTAGGAAAATCGGTAAGTTTAATATCAAAACTATTCCAGGCATTCAATGTCAAGGGTGTTAACGTATAAAATAGTCCATCTCCTGAAGAGTGGCTGATGGGATAAAGTTGGATGGAGGTTTCATCCGATGTCCAGACATCAATGTGTAAATATTTCATGGGAACAGCGTTTACATCACTGCCTAATTCCATGCCCTGATAATCAAAGTTTGTATATTTCAGGGTGTTATTTCCTGCGATTTGGATGATGGAGGCAACTGTTTTCTGAGACCCCCAAATCGAGGAGAAATTTGTGTTGGCCACATTGGGAAAGGCATCACTAAAAATGGAAATTTCTTTGGCAGTGGTGTAGCCAGGAGGTGTTGGAGCTGCAACAGTGGGTTGAGCCAGGACTTTCACATTTCCCCAGGCTACTATTGCAGCTGTCAGGAGAATCAATTGAGTAATTTTTTTCATGTTCGGTTATTATTAAATTATTTTTAAAATAAAGAATAGATTTCATAAGTTAACTCTTTACTTAGGAGTCGAATGTTCTATTCAACTCTGTCTTATTTTAAAATCCAACAATTAAATTCATTTATATAGATCTTAAAAATCTTTTCAATAATAGAACAGTTAATTTTGATTTTTACTTATTGAGGTTAAAACTAAAAAATGTTTCTTTTTTCCAACATGACAGGATAAGTCTTTCGAAGTTCATCCATAATGTTGAACAACGAAATGATTTCAGGGAAGGATGTATTGTTCGCCAGTTGTTCTATCGTATTACAAAACTCAAGGTAAAAGTTTAAGACATCAGGTTTGAGGTTATTACCCGAAAATTCATGTTTACTAATTTCACTTGAACGTATTTTGTGAATCGAATCATAATGTGCATTCATTGATTCCAGGTTAGTAAATACCATTTCAAATCCCAGAATACTAACAGCATCAATTAAATAAGGGGAAGAACGATATTTCATTATGATTTCATAGTAAATTTCCGAACGGGAGTTCGAGTAATCATTATGTGCTTTCCGAAATGGTTCAAAGAATTCTTGAAGGATGAGAGCTGCTTCCTGATGGGTGGATTCTGTATGTTTAAGGTAGAAGTTTATTTCTTTTTTTATTTCTTCGAAGCTTAAAATCCTGGCAATATTCATTTCTATCAATTGATCGGTCAAATCGCACCGTGCCTGGATATTTGCATGCAAGCCCATCTTTTCGTTACTTTCCACCATGGAAATCAATAACTCATTTAGATTATAGTAGGGTAATGTTTTGAAGACGATCATGACCCTGTCACCAGTCGATTTTACAAGTGAATAAAGATCATCAATCGACAATAACTGAACGTTGAGTTCAGAGAACGTCTTTCTTTTCATAAATCTTTGGTATTGAAGTTTATACTAAAATAATTGAAATCATTTATTATTGTCCACGAGCATTATCTAAGAGGTCAAACCACCTTGAGGAATACTGTAAATGTTTTTATGCTTTTTAATTATTTAAAAGTAATGCATCCGATATTTGAAAACTAATTCAAAAAATCAAAAACTTCCTGTTCGACTATACGAAAGGATCAACCATGGAAAGATATTTATAACAGAAAAAAAATCAGGTATTAAAATTCATTTTTTGATAGAATGCAACAAAGATATAAAACTATTTTTAATTTTATACATCTTTTGGTTGTTATTTATCTAAATTTATATAATTATTTGTAGAACCGTTCTAAAACATGAATTCACATTTTATATTGGTTGCTAGATATTTATATTGATTTATTTAACCGGCTTTAGAAATACATTAACCAAATCCGTCAAAAACATAAATCACAAATTTATTAAATTATAATTTTGTATGAAAATAGAAAGTGACAAGGATATTTGAGGAAGGAATCTTTCCTTATAGATCATTAGGGATAAATTAAATTCAGGGTATAAAGGCATTCCACCACAAATTAATGTATAATTTTACAACCTTTTGAGTAACCCGTTCCATGTTATCCGGCAATATGGATTCAATGAAATTTCCTACAGAGTTTCTACAAAAAGAAATGTCTTTTTTATTAATATTCATCAATATAAATCCCTAAAGTGGTTTTTCTTTCACTTTAGGGAATTATTTTATCAAACCAATTGTA
>Ga0316217_10007248_pt1 | contig 10663 bp, 5 predicted proteins | sample 1anoAmetaG_FD_203633 | JGI IMG/M metagenome (GOLD analysis project Ga0316217, IMG submission 203633) | Freshwater microbial communities from Trout Bog Lake, Wisconsin, USA - 1anoA | ecosystem: Environmental > Aquatic > Freshwater > Lake > Hypolimnion/Profundal zone | place: USA: Wisconsin... | reverse complement strand
AGCCTCTACAACATCATCAACAATTATTACAAGGCCGGTCCGGCGGTGGAACACGGCCCGGTGGCCTACCGCATCCTGCTGCCTTCAGCCACCCAGAAGAAGCCGGACCTGATTCCGTATTTCGGCAAGGCTTACGTCGCGGGAAATATTGTGGAGGGCAATGAAAAGGTTTCCGCCGACAACTGGGCGGGCGGCGTGCAATTCTCCGACGGCGGCACGAAAGACGATCCAACGACCACCACGAATGAATCCGTGAAAAAAATCGTCGCGCAGGTGCGCGTGGACCAACCGTTTCCAATGCCGCCGATGACGATCACGCCGGCAAAGGAGGCGTTTGACGCAGTTTTGAACAATGCCGGCGCGACGTTGCCGCGGCGCGACGCGGTGGACGAACGCGTTATCACCGAAGTGCGGACCGGGAAAGTCTGGAGCGAAGGCAAGGAAATCACGCCGACGCCGATGAAAGGACTGGCTAAAAACAACATTGGCAAGGCCGGCAACGGCATCATCACGGATATTTCGCAGGTCGGCGGCTATCCTGAATACAAAGGCGAACCAATCAAAGATTTGGGCGCGGACGGAATTCCGTTGGCGTGGAAAACTAAATATAATCTGGCCACCAACGATGTAGCGCTCGCGCAAAAAGATTTGCAGGGCGACGGTTACACGGTCATCGAAAAATATCTCGCCGGCCTGGACCCGACGAAGAAGATTGACTGGAGTGATCCGCAGAGCAATGTAAACCGGCTGGGGCGGTGAATGGAACGAACGGCGCGCCGGGTTGGGCCGGCGAGCGCCAATTAAAACAACCAATGAAATTGCCTTTGACTGGAATTGTGCCGCCCCTGATCACGCCGCTGCGCGGGCGCGACGAACTGGACCAGGCCGGACTTGAAAAACTGATCGAACATGTTTTGGCCGGCGGCGTCAGCGGCTTGTTCATTCTCGGCACCACCGGCGAAGGGCCGAGCTTGAGTTATCGTCTGCGCCGCGAACTGATCGAACGCGTTTGCCGGCAGGTCAACAACCGCGTGCCGGTGCTCGTTGGCATCACGGACACGGCGTTTGTCGAATCGGTGAACCTCGCCCGTCATTCGGCCGATGTGGGGGCCAGCGCGCTGGTCGTCGCGCCGCCGTATTATCTGCCCGAAGCCCAGCCGGAGCTGCAGGAATATCTCGACCATCTCGTGGCCGAACTGCCGCTGCCGCTGTTCCTCTACAACATGCCTGCGCTGACGAAAGTTCACTTCGAGCTGGACACCGTCCGGCGCGCGCTGGATGAACCGCGCATCATCGGTCTCAAGGACAGCTCCGGCGACTTGACTTATTTCAAAAACGCCGCGCTGCTTATCAAACTGCGGCCCGATTGGACGCTGCTCATCGGCCCGGAAGAAAAATTATTTGAGGCGCTCCAGCTTGGCGGCTTCGGCGGCGTGAGCGGCGGGGCGAATCTTTTCCCGAAACTCTACGTCAGCCTCGTCGAGGCCCACCGCGCGGGAAATCTGGTTCGCGCGCAGGCGCTGCAAAAACAAATCCAGCACGTCAGCGATGCCTTTTACCGCATCGGAAAATATTCGTCCTCAATCATCAAGGGCATCAAATGTGCGCTCGCCAGTCTTGGGGTTTGCGAAGATTTCATGGCGGAACCGTTTCATCGGTTTCGCGCCGACGAACGCGTTTTGGTGCAAGCCCGGTTGAAAGAAATCCAGGCCGCGCTGGCCAAATTAAATCTGTGACCGGGCAATGAAATTGTCGTTGCCAACTAAAATCGGGTTTGCCCTGCTGGCGGCGGTGTTTGCTTTCAGCCCGGTTGTTCCCGCGGCCAGCAGTCCCGTGCTGAAGCCGGACGCCTTTGCCCATTACGTTGACCGCTTCAACACGATGGAAGACGAGAACGTGACCAATTCGGTTTCCAATGCCGGTGCGTGGAACTGGCTGAAACAGGAAATTCCGTTTTTCGAGTGCCCGGATCGCGAAGTCGAGGAGCTGTATTATTTCCGCTGGTGGTCGTTCCGCAAACATCTGGAGCAGACGCCGACCGGCTATGTCTTCACCGAATTTCTCACGCGGCCCGTGCCCGTCGGCAGCGCGCTCGGCCATCAAATCGCCGAAGGCCGCTGGCTGCACGATCAAAATTATCTCGACGACTACGTCCGCTACTGGTTTGGCACCCCGGCCACCCGCCAGCAGTTGCATAAATACAGCAGCTGGCTGGCCGTCGCGCTTTACCAGCGTTACTTCGTGACCGGCGATAAAGCATTTCTAGTCGCGCGGCTGGATGATTTGACGCGCGATTACCAGCAATGGGAGCAGGAGCACCTGGCCACCAACGGTCTGTTCTGGCAATATGACGTCCGCGACGCGATGGAAGAATCCATCAGCGGCTCGCGCACCAACAAAAATCTTCGGCCGACGATCAACAGTTACATGTTCGGCAACGCGCAGGCCATCGCCAAAATCGCGCGGCTGGCCGGGAATAAAAAACTAGCGGAGGAATTTGAGGGCAAGGCCGCGCGGTTGAAAAAACTCGTGCAGGAAAAGCTGTGGAACGCCGAGGCGGATTTTTTTGAAGTGCGCCGCGACGACGGAAATTTTGCCAACGCGCGCGAGGAGCTGGGTTTTATTCCGTGGATGTTTGAACTGCCGGACCCCGATAAAAAATACGATGCGGCGTGGTCTTCGTTTTCCGATCCGCAAGGCTTTCGCGCGCCCTTCGGCCTCACCACCGCCGAGCGGCGGCACCCGCAATTTCGCACGCACGGCTACGGCCATTGCGAATGGGACGGCGCCGTCTGGCCGTTCGCCACGTCCCAAACGCTCGCGGCGCTCGCCAATTTGTTGCGCGACTACAAATCGGCCACCGTCACCAAAGCTGATTACTTTGACGCCTTTCTGACTTACGTGCACAGCCAGCACGCGGACGGCAAGCCCTACATCGGCGAATACCTGGACGAAACCACCGGTCAGTGGATCAATGGCAAGGGCGACCGCAGCCGGTATTACAACCACTCGACCTTCGCGGATTTGCTCATCACCGGCGTGGTCGGTTTGCGGCCGCACCCGGAGGACATTGTGGAACTCTTTCCGCTGCTGCCGGAGGATACCTGGAACTGGTTCTGCCTCGACGGCGTGAAATATCACGGCCACACGCTCACCATTATTTGGGACCAAGACGGAACGCATTACCACCGCGGCCAGGGTTTAAGCGTGCTGGCGGATGGAATTGAAATTGCGCGTTCCAAAAAACTAGCGAAGCTAATGGGAAAACTCCCATGAAGCCACTGCTCTGCCTGATTCTGCTTGGAACGGCACTCGCGCTCAATGCCGCGCCCAAAAAACCGGCCCCGATCATCTCCATCGGCGCGGACGGCAAATTGGTTTACGACACCGACGAACACAGCAATCGGGTTCCCGATTTTTCCAGTTGCGGTTATGCTGGCGGTAACGCGCCCATTCCGGAAGTGCCGGTTCGCGTGGTCGTTCCGGCCAGTCGCGGAGACGAGACGGCGCGCATCCAAAAGGCGATTGATTATGTCGCCAGTCTGCCCGCCGGCGCGAACGGCGTTCGCGGCGCGGTTTTGCTGCTGCAAGGCCGGCACGAAGTTTTTGGCGGTTTGCTGCTCACCCATTCCGGCGTCGTTTTGCGCGGCCAGGGCGCGGACGAGAAGGGAACGATTCTCGTCGCGGCGGGAACGGACCGCCGCACGCTCATTCGCATTGCCGGGCGAAATGATTTAACGCGCAGTTCCAACTCAGACTGGCAGATCACGGATAATTACGTTCCAGTCGGCGCGACGAGTTTTTCTTTGAAAGATGCCAGCGGTTTGAAAGCGGGTGAGGCGATTGACGTGATTCGTCCCAGCACGCAGGCATGGATTGCCGCGCTCGGCATGACCGAATTCGGCGGCGGCCTCGGCGACTGGCGCTTGGTCTGGCACGCGGGCAGTTATGATTTGGTTTGGGATCGCGTCATCCAAAAGATTGACGGCAATCTCGTGACGATTGACGCGCCTCTCACGACGGCGATTGAAAAACCACTTCCCAGCAACAGCCCGGTCGGCGAAGCGCAAACCAAAAGCGGCAAGCGGCAAGCGGCAAGCGGCAATGAAATGGAGCCGCCGCACGTCGCCGCCTACCAATGGCCGGGACGGATTGAAAATATCGGCGTGGAAAATCTGCGGCTCGAATCGGCTTTCGACGCGCAAAACCCCAAGGACGAAAACCATTCGTGGATGGCCATCACGATGGAAAATGCCGCTGACGCCTGGGTGCGCCAAATTTCGTTCGCGCATTTTGCCGGTTCGGCGGTGGCGGTTTATGAAAGTTGCCAGCGGGTGACGGTGGCGGATTGCCGTTCACTTGCACCGGTCTCGGAAGACGCCGGCTATCGTCGTCACACATTTTTCACAATGGGGCAGCAGACCTTGTTTCTACGCTGTTTTGCCGAACACGGCCGCCACGATTTTTCCGTTGGTTATTGTGCCGCCGGGCCGAATGCGTTTGTGCAATGCGAAGCCACTTTGCCATCGGGCGACAGCGGCGCGATTGAGAGTTGGGCGAGCGGCACGCTCTTCGACAACGTGCGGATTGACGGCGGCGGTTTGAGCCTGATGAATCGCGGTGCGGCCGGCGAAGGGGCGGGCTGGGCGGCGGCCAATTCCGTTTTGTGGCAGTGCGACGCGTCAAAAATTTCCTGCGAAAATCCGCCGACGGCGCAAAACTGGGCCTTTGGCTGCTGGGGCGAATTTGAAGGCAACGGCGTCTGGCGCAATGCCAATACGTCCGTTCGCCCGGTGAGCTTGTTTGCGGCTCAAGTCGCCGACCGGCTGGGCGCGGATGCGGCGGCAAAAATAAAATTAATGCAGCGCTCGCAGGAAGAATACAGCAATCCGACGGCGCAACAGGCGGCGAAACTGATCGCGGCTTCACGCCAACCCGCGCCGCAGCTTTCGGATTTCATCGCCAACGCTGCCACGCGCGATCCGATTTCCGCTGAACCGGGCGATGCCAAAAGCATTGACAAAATTCCAACTGCTGAATTCAAAATTCAATATTCAATATTCACAATTACCGTCACCAACGGCTGGCTGGTTTGCGACGGCAAGCTGCTTACTGGCACCAGCCGGCAGGTGCAATGGTGGACCGGCAACCTTCGGCCGAGCGAAGCGCCAAAATCCGGCCCGACCTTGTCGCGCTTTGCGCCGGGCCGAATCGGGGCGGGCTTCACCGACGATCTGACCGCGCTGGCGGATTCCATGCAGTCGAATCACATCGCCGCGCTCGATCATCATTACGGCCTCTGGTATGACCGCCGCCGCGAAGATCACGAGCGGGTCCGCCGGCTTGACGGCGATGTCTGGGCGCCCTTTTATGAGCAGCCGTTCGCGCGCAGCGGACAAGGCACGGCGTGGGACGGCTTAAGCCAATACGATCTGACAAAATTCAATCCATGGTATTGGGCGCGGCTGAAAAATTTTGCGGAACTCTGCGACCAGCGCGGTCTGGTGCTGTTCAACGAAAATTATTTTCAGCACAATATTATCGAGGCCGGCGCGCATTGGGTGGATTGCCCGTGGCGCTCGGCCAATAATATCAACGGCACCGATTTTCCCGAGCCGCCGCCGTTTGCCGGCGACAAGCGCATTTTCATGGCGGAACAATTTTACGATGTGACGAATCCGGTCCGGCGCAAGCTGCATGAACATTTCATCCGGCAAAACCTGAACAATTTCACGAACGCGGCGAACGTCATCCAGTTCACGAGCGCCGAATTCACCGGGCCGCTGGCGTTCGAGCAATTCTGGCTGGACACGATTGCGGAGTGGGAAGCGGAACGTAGCCGCCGAGGTGACGAGGCTCAAACTTCTGGTCCGAGCCTCCTCACGTCGGCTGTTACAAAGCCTTTGATCGCGCTCGCCGCAACAAAGGATGTGCAGGATGCGATTCTCGCCGACGCCAAACGTGCGACAATCGTGGACGTGATTTGCTTCCGTTATTGGTGGCAGACGGACAAGGGGTTGTTCGCGCCGAACGGCGGACAGAACCTTTCGCCGCGCCAATTTGAACGGCAATGGAAAGGCGGTTCGCCGAACGACGAAAACCTGGCGGCGATGGCGGCCGAATACCGGCAGAAATATGCCGACAAGGCCGTCATCGCGTCCGGCGAGGACGAGGACCTGAGCCGCGGCGCATGGGCATTCGTTTGTGCTGGCGGCTCAATGCCGAATTTGCCCGCGACCACCGATGCCAAATTGCTGGCGGCGGTTCCGCGAATGAAACCGTGGATTGCCGACGGCAAAAAAAAAATCTGGGCGCTGGGGGAGCCGGGAAAACAGATGTTGGTTTACAGCGAGCAGGGCGCGGAATTGGATGACGCCGGCGGCACGGGCGCGTTCCGCCTGCACACGGTTGACGTGCGCACTGGCAAAGTCACGGCCGGTTCACAAGTCGTGCAAGCAGGCGGCAAAGTGGTTGTGCCCGGCGGCGTTATTTGGCTGACGACGGAATGAGTTTATGAAGCGAATCCTTAGCGCCATGTTTTTATTGCAGGCGGCCGCGGCACCGCTGTTCGCGGCGAAAACCGTCGAGCAGTGGGGCGCCTTTGAACTCGCGCTCGCCGGGCCGACGAACGGGAACCCGTTTCTCGATGTGAATTTTTCCGCGCGCTTCACGCAGGGAACCAATGCCGTCGAAGCCAATGGTTTTTACGATGGCGACGGCGTTTATCGCGTGCGTTTCATGCCTGAAAAACAAGGCGAATGGCGCTACGTCACCAAAAGTTCCAGCGCAGAGCTGACTGGCCGGACGGGTGAATTCATGGTGACAAAACCGGCGGCGCAAAATCACGGCCCGGTCGGCGTTGCCAATGTTTATCATTTTGCCTACGCTGACGGCACGCCCTACAAGGAACTGGGCACGACGTGCTACGTCTGGCAGTTGCAGCCGAAGGCGCTGCAGGAACAGACGCTCAAAACGCTCGCGACTTCGCCATTTAACAAAATTCGTTTTTGCGTTTTTCCGAAGCGCTACACTTGGAATACCAACGAGCCGATTATGTATCCATTCGCGGGAAATCCAGTGGCGACGAACTGGGATTTTTCGCAGTTCAATGTGAAATATTTTCAGCACCTTGAACAGCGCGTGGCCGATTTGCAAAAACTCGGCATCGAGGCGGACATTATTTTATTTCATCCGTATGACGAAGGCCATTGGGGCTTTGACCGGATGCCGTCCAACGTGGACGACCGTTACCTGCATTACGTCGTTGCGCGGCTCGCGGCCTATCGCAATGTCTGGTGGTCGCTCGCGAACGAATGGGATTTTATGAAGGAGAAAAAGGAATCCGACTTTGTGCGCTTTGGCGAAATGGTTGCGCACGACGACCCGTATCATCATCTGCTTTCCATTCACAACGGTCAGCAGCTTTTCAATCACACGCTGCCGTGGATCACGCACGCGAGCATCCAAAACGGCGCGGCGGTCGAGGAATCGGGCCGCGCGGAAATGTATCGCGACGTGTATCGCAAGCCGGTGGTTTATGACGAGGTGAAATACGAAGGCAACATCGAAAGCCGCTGGGGCCAGCTTTCCGCCGAGGAACTCGTCTTCCGGTTTTGGAACGCCACGGTGGCCGGCACTTATTGTGGCCATGGCGAAACTTTCAAGAGCGATGATCAAATTCTCTGGTGGTCCAAGGGCGGCGCGCTCAAAGGTCAAAGTCCCGCGCGCCTCGCCTTTCTGAAAAAAGTCTTGGCGGATTCGCCTGCTGAGGGCATTGAGCCGATCGATCGCTGGCAGCAGCCCGAAATCGGCGGCCAGCCGGGAAAATATTATTTGATTTATTTCGGTAGGCAGACGCCAACGAATTGGGCATTTCAAATTCCCAAACCGCCGCTGGAAAAACTTCAGTCCGCCGCCGGCATGAAATTCACGGTCGAAATTCTCGATACTTGGAACCTGACCGTGACGCCGGTGCCCGGCAAATTCACGCTCAAGAAAAAAGACGGATATTCTTACGCCGACCAGGCTGGCCGGACGGTCTCGTTGCCCGGCAAACCTTACCTGGCGATTCGGATCAAACGGGTGCCAGCGTCAGCCAAGGAATGAACTGGGAGCTGGTGCCCGGCTCCAAGCCTATTTGAGCGGGTTTAATTGCCCGTCAAAGGCGTAGCTGCCTCCGGGCTTCGTCAGTAATTCAAACTCATGTGGCCCGCTGCGGAGGAGACAGGGATTGCCCAGTTTGGAATGAATCACGGCATGGGTCAGTGCGCCGTTTTTCCAAGTGAGTTCCACTTCAAAGCCGCCGCGCGCGCACAGGCCGCTCACGGAACCATCCGGCCAAACTTTTGGCAGCGCCGGGAGCAGATGCAAAATTCTCAATTCGGTTTTGCCAGCGCACATTTTTGTTTCGTGGCTTTGCAGCAGCATTTCCGCGATGCCGGCGGTGGTGCCAAAATTGCCGTCAATCTGGAACGGGCCGCAGAGATCAAACAGATTCGGCAGCGTCTTGCGTTGAAACAGGCTGTTCAACTGGCGAAAGGCAAAGTCGCCATCGCCGACGCGCGCCCAGAGCGGCATCCGCCAGGCGTAACTCCAGCCGGTGCTGCCGTCGCCACGCCATTGCAATAAAATTTTGGCGGCGGCAAAAATATTCGTGTCGGCGGGCGTGAGGTCGTTGCCCGGATACAGCGCCCAGAGCGGCGACATGTGGCGATGCGCATTGTTCGGTTTGTCAATGTCCGTCAGCCATTCCTGAAGCTGGCCGTGCTGACCGATCTGATTTGGCGGCAATTGATCGCGGACGACGGCGAGCTGCGCGGCAAGTCTTTTATCCGTTTTCAAAAGGCTCGCGGCGGCGATGGTGTTGTTCAGCAGCGCGCGGATGAGCTGGTTGTCCATCGTCGGACCGGTGGTGAGTTCGCCTTGCTCGGGCGAATAGGACGGCGAAGTGACGAGCCAGCCGGTCTGGGCGTCTTTGACGAGCGCATCCACAAAAAACTGCGCCGCTGATTTCATGTCGGGATAGGCGCGGGCGAGGAATTTTTTGTCGCCGGTGAAAAGATAATGCTCCCACAAATGCTGGCAGAGCCACGCGCCGCCGGTGGGCCAGACGCCGTCAATGCCGTTGATGGGCGCTGAGCCGCGCCAGAGATCGGTGTTGTGATGCACCACCCAGCCGCGTGCGCCGTATTGCGCGTGCGCGGTGCGCGCGCCGCTGATGGCGAGATCGTCAATCAGCCCGAACAGCGGCGCGTGGCATTCGCCCAGGTTGCAAACTTCCACGGGCCAGTAGTTCATTTCGCAATTGATATTCAACGTCCATTTGCTTTCCCACGGCGGATCGAGCAGGTCGTTCCAGAGGCCTTGCAGATTCGCCGGCTGCCCGCCCGCACGGCTGCTGGCGATCAACAGGTAGCGGCCATATTGAAAATAAAGCGTCGCGAGCGCAGGATCGTTGGTGAGGCCGGAAAGTTTCACCTGTTTCAAACGCTCGTCGGTCGGCAGTGATTCGCGGTCGCTGTGGCCCAGGTCAAGTTTCACGCGTTGAAAAAGATTTTGATAATCCGCCAGGTGCGCGGACCGCACGGAATCAAATCCGCGTTTGGAAGCTTTATTCAGGTCGCCGGCGCAGCGCCCGGCGGGGTCGGCGCTGATGTCCTGAAAATCTTTGAAGCTCGTGGCCGCCACCAGCAGGAGCGTGGTGGCATCCGCATTTTCAACCGTGATGACATTTCCATTGGTGGTGACGCGCCCGCCGGTGTTGATGACTTGCACCCGGGATTCAAAACGGAGTCCTTCCGTTTCCACCTGACCATCCAGCGCGAGCGTGTCGGTATCCAGCGCACGCGTTTGGGAATTGGTGTGCGGACTCGTCATTTGCAGCGCGAAGCTGATTTGCCCGGCCGTGTCCGCCGTGAAGTGCAAAACGATTGCCTGGTCGGGATAGCTGGCGAACGCTTCGCGCCGGAACGTCGTGCCGTGCGCGCGAAAGCTGACCGTGGCGCTGGCGGAATCCAAATCCAGTTCGCGGCGGTAATCCGTGGGATTGTCCAGGCCGGGAAAATGCAACCGCAAATCGCCGAACGGCTGATACGCTTTTTGCCGCGACGGGGTGCCGAGAAAATTACTCTTGGCGAGCCCGCCCGCCTCCTTGTTTTTTCCGTCAGCCAGCAGTTCGCGAATTTTGGGCAACGCCTGTAGCGCGTTGGTATTTGCGTAATCGTGCGGATGTCCGGTCCACAGCGTGTCTTCGTTGAACTGGATGCGCTCGTCGGTGGGACCGCCAAAAATCATCGCGCCGAGCCGGCCGTTGCCAATCGGCACGGCGTCGGTCCATTTCACGGCGGGCTGCGCATACCACAAGACTGGTTTCGGGAGGGTCGGCGCAGTGGGTTGCCCATCCGCAAGACGAACGAGTGGCAGCAGGGTGAGCAAGGTCAGAACTAAATAACGCACGGGCATGGGTGGATTATCACGGTCTGGCGGCCGGCATACAAGATTAACCCTAAAGAGGGCGGGCGCAGGGCAAAAAAGCAGACCTCACGAACCGGTTGGAAAAACAGGGGCTTGGGAGGGCCGGCCGTGACGCTGGCAGAAATCTCCATTTCGCTGGCATTATTGACATTTCATTCCAGGGCGTTTTCGGGAATCATGTTTGCCATAA
>Ga0316217_10007247_pt1 | contig 10664 bp, 29 predicted proteins | sample 1anoAmetaG_FD_203633 | JGI IMG/M metagenome (GOLD analysis project Ga0316217, IMG submission 203633) | Freshwater microbial communities from Trout Bog Lake, Wisconsin, USA - 1anoA | ecosystem: Environmental > Aquatic > Freshwater > Lake > Hypolimnion/Profundal zone | place: USA: Wisconsin... | reverse complement strand
TTATCTAAATCTGGTTTTGATTGGTGTAACATGAAGTTCATAGTCTTTCTTTTGAACTTTCTCCATGTTTTAGGCATCGGAATGTAGAATGAAATTGATGCCCCTTGTTGTGGGTGAGTGAAGTTTTTTGACTTAGCTTCTGCTAATAAATCTATCTTGTACTTGTTATATCTCTCTAATCTTAGTAGTCTTTTTAATCCTGACGGGCGTAACTTTTCTCTTGGGATTCTAAAAAAAATCCTATCACCTTGAGTTGCTCTTACATTTGTTTGTGGGGTAATATTAAGTATTACTTTCTTTGGCAGCATTTTTTTTTCTTAGTTTTTCCTTTAATGCTGATTGTAAAAGCAAACAAGCCATTGAACTAATAGACCTTTTTTGTTTGTCTGAAAGTTCTTTGACTTGGCTTAATAGAACCGAATCTATTGTAATTGTTATCCTTTTCATCTGCATACTACTGCTTATTTAGTATGCAAGTTACGTTATTATGTTTATTTTAACAATTAATTGTTTAGTTCCTTGTATTGTTCATCAAAATTCCATAGCCATTCTCTGCAATATTTAACCCTATCATACACTCTTTGCCTTTCTTCTTCGGTAAACGGTTCTACTTTTATCTTGAACACTCTTTGATGTGGTGGAATATCGCCAAAACGCATACTATTCTCCCATTTCTGCCACTCTTTTACAAATTCGGGTGATTCTGTTGTTGCTAAATTCATCTTCTTTAATAGCCTGTATTGATAGTCTGTAATGATTTCTTCTGGCATATCAACTAAGCATCTTGCCAATTCGCCTTCTTTTGCACCAGTAATGTCGCAATATCCTTGTATTTGCTCTTGGTAATTGAGTTCTAATGGTGCAAATGTCTTATTTAGGAATGATGGGTAATCCCAAATGCTTTTTACATCTATTATTTTGGTTGCTGACATAATATTTTCGCCTAAATAAATGTCTGGGATGCCTGATAAATATTCATTTTGGATTCTTCCATCTGTATTCTTTTCATAAATTTCACCGTCAACTATTGAAAGAAGTTTTATACTATCTGCTTCCATTGTTGTTCCTTTCTTGGTGTATTCTATATCCATTGCTTCTTTATCAACGGGTATTTTTCCTACTGTTTCCCATGAATACCATTCCATTAGGTACTTTATACAGGTAGCACCCAATACTATTTTGTTTCCATTTTCTTTCCTAACCAATAATTCAGAAAGCCTTTTCTTTTGGTTTTCCTTTAGTGATTCCTTTGATTCTAATTCTTTTAATTCATCTTCCATCCTTGCGGTTAGCTGTAAATTACCTTGTGCATTGGCTAATATAACTGCTATTGCCGAACATCTGCACTTAAATGTGTCGAAATTAGTTACTTTAATCATTGTATATTGATTTAGAAGTTTTGAATAATACCGTAGTATCTTCTTCTAATTCCGCTATCTTTAGCAGTAGGAACATATTTATTCCTTGCTGATAGGCAATTTCGGGATTGCCTTGCATTGTTTTTACTGCAAATTCGTGCATATCCAATTCAAGTTGATCTGCTTTTTGTACAATCTTAGCTGTACTTTCTTTTGTGTGTGCCATTACTTAATGATTTAAAATAGAATGCCTCGAAGGATTGCTGCGGTGATAGCGGAAAGATTTTTAGGTCTTATTCCTCGCAGCCGCCCTTCGAGGCGACAATTATTGTTTGTTTTTATTTAGGCTATCACGACTAAATGTTATACAAAGGTAGTAACTTATTTGAACCTACAAAATTATTTTTATTGGCTCAATTCTGATAGTTTAGATGTATAATGTTCCTGTATGTTTGGGTTGTTTTTAGCTATTAGTTTGTATGCTTGAAGCGTTTTTAGATCAGTACAAGTATGTATATCTCTTATTATTGTTTCTTCTTGGGATAGTTTTGGCTGTACCGAAAGTGGCTGTGGCATTGAGTTTGATTGAATTACATTAGTTCTATTATTCCATTCATTGATAAATTCTTGAACGAAATTAGCCCCTTGCATTGAATCTTCTCCAGCACTTAAATTTACATTGGCTTCAATCTTTTTCCAACGTAATATTTTTTCACCGTTGTAAATTTCATACGTTTCAGATATGTTTACTTTGTCTATGTACATTGTATTTTTATTTTGCTCTTATTTTAAAAAATGCAACCGTTTTTACGCCTTCTACCGAAGTGCAATATTCTAATGTCCTTTCTATATAATCTATTTCGGTTGGTATTGAATGCCATGAATGCTTACTATTATTCCATACTTCAATAAAATGAGTAGCGGGTTTAAGATTGTTTTCTAAAAATCTCATTGGTTAAATTTTTTATTGATAAAATGGCAAGCCCAATCAATCGCCCACCAGATAGTATATCCTAAAAATAATCCTACAAGGATAACATAATCATTACGATCTAATTTTCTTTTGCTTATATCTGCATAGTATTTACCTGCTATGAAGATGTTGTGGGCAAAATAGGCTATAAGAATTATGATTAGTGCCATTTGCTTAGTTTTCGTTTTGATAATACTAATTCTACGGGGAATCCCCTTTGTAGCCTTGTTCTTATTGTTGCTTTACTTATTTTTAAACAATCAGCCCATTCCGTTATAGAAAGTTCCTTATTATCAAATCGTATCGTCTTCTTTTTTACAGGAGATACTAATTCGGAATCTAATTTATTAACCCTAATCCTTCCTCTTATGGTGTTAGGATTTATATGATATATTTCCGATAATTCATCTACTTTATGCATACCACCAGATACATTTACAAAGAGGCTGTCTTTTTTGTATGCTTGATTTTCTTTCGGTGTGACAAATTTGCAAAGAATTGGACTATATTTATTTGGCATATCACCATTTTTCATTGGTATAGAATCCTTGTCTAAATGAAGACCTTTCTTCCACCCATTATTTATTGCCCAATTATAAAATGACATAAAATCACTTTTCCATTCATTGCAAACGGTTATACCAGCACCGCCATATCTTTGATAGTTACTATCTTTTTTATTATAACACCTGCTTATCATACTGTGATATACTCTATAAAGAGGATGTTTATGAAGATTGTGTTTAATTCCAACCTCAAAAATTAAGCATCCACAAGATTTTGAAAAACCATTTTGCACCCTATTAATAATCATCTCTTTTTCATTACCACAAGAACACCTATATATAGCCTTTGCGTGTACTTCTTTCCCATTAATAATAGTTCTACCAGTTGTCTTCTTGATAAACGTCAATTTAGAACCATTGGGAATATAATCTATTTCTCGCCTCATTGTTTTTGCTCTTTTGGTTTAATTGCGGCAGATTTTTGAATAAATTCTATTAATTCCCTTGATGCTTTCTTACTGTCAATATTAGCATCAATAGCGTAAAGAAGACTTCTAAATTGATCTAAAGACATAACTATCTGAATAGTAGTATCTTTTTTTGGCTGAACTACCAATGAATCTTCTTTCTTTTGTTGCCCGAACGAACTTACTGCGATAAACGCTGCGATGATAATTGTAATTACTTTTTTCATTGATTTTTATTTTGTTTTATAAAATGTGGGTAAGTAATAAGTATCATAATTAATAATAGTCATATAATTATTGTAAACCAACGCCCTTCTCTCACAAGTATATTTTATACCAACACTATCCAATTCTTTTTTTAATAAAACAGCAAGAGAATCGTATATTGTACTAATGTTACATCCGCCAATATCAAAACCTCTATTTTGATAATAAAAATTAATGTCAAATGGTGGAAGCATTTGCGTAACACCTTTATAATCTTTATCTATTTCAAGATATTTTAAGCCACCAACTTCTTTTAATGCAGTTATGGCACTATCAATAGATACTAATTTTTGTTTTACAATTTCATGATTTTGCTGCACATTGCTGTTACACGCAAATAAAAATACAGCTAATACTAATGTAATTAATTTTTTCATTTTTGTTTTTTAATTTTTATTACCAAATATTTAAACCATTTTTTATTTCTTCTTTTTGTTGTTCTGAAAGCAGTTTAGTTACATCAATACCAACACCTTTAATTACTAATTCTACTGATGTTATGTTGCAGTTTATTTCATCTTCATTAAATTCATGCTCCCCATAAAAACATTCAATTCTTTTTGGTAACTTTATTATTTCATAATCATAAGTAACTAATAATTCCCCTTTAATTCCTTCTATTTCTAATGTTTCGGTAGATGTTTCCATGTTTTATAATATTTTATTTTCTGAATTACTATTTTTTAGTTTGTGTACTTCAATTATTAATTCCTTTACTCTTTTAGGTATTTCATTTTGTACATTGATATACTTTAATAATGCTTCATAATCGTCCATTTCCGTTAAGGGTAAATGTGTAATAATCATTTGTGCATTTTTTAATCGGATTAATTCTTCTGTATCATTATCCATTTCTTAATTTGTTTTTACTAACTTCTTACCAATTACACTTTCTTCCACACGAATTTTATTTATACTTAAATATTGAGCAACGGTTAAATCATCAAGCCTTGAAGTTTTATCTTCAAGAAAAGAATCAAATGTTTCATTGGTACAGTAGTAATGCCCATGTTTCTCTAATGGAAACGTGAAAGCAAATGCCATTGGTATTTCTGTTTCTTCCATTGTTGGTTGTTTATAACACAAAGCTAATAAACCATATCTTAATGAAAAGTTAAAAGGTAAAGTGTACGATAAAAACGTACAGTTGAAATGGTTATAGATTGTAACGGTTTTGCAATTCGCAAACTGCAAAATGTAATTTAAAAAAAGTGCATTAATTTTAAATAAGGAATCATGCAATTAAAGAAAATGTCCTAATTTTTTAATTATTTGGATATTTTAGGATAAAATCAGGATATGTAATGTTTGATATACTAAACATTGTACCGTATTTTGTACAAAATAACGTACAAATAATCGGCACTATGAGCCGCTTGCTGCCGATTATTGGCTCAAAAATTCCGAATTAATGATTGGGAAATCACAAAATATAGTAACAAAAAGTGAGTTAAATCGAAAAAATACAGCTCAAAAATTAGGAAATGTGAGCTATATTTCGTATTTAATTAAGGCAGATATAAGTAGAAATAAATAAATCTTCTTTTACATCGTAAGGCATAAGTATTAAGAAGAATGGAAGTCCCAAAAGCCCGTAAGTAATGTAATTATAAATTACTAATCTATGCTGCGGGTAACGGTACATATCAAATTCCCTTACTTCCATTCATCAAAGCTAATTATTTATTCGATGTAATTGTTTCAAAATTATTTTACTATTATTAGCTTATAAAAGACAATCGTTTAATTTTCTTTTCTTGTGGGGAATCCCCTTAAGAGACCTACTGATACTAATTCTTTCTTGTTCAGTCCAAACTATGCCTTTATTAGAAAAGGCACTTTTTGATCTATTAATTATATTTGGGTTATCGGAATACATCTTTAGATAATAATCTTCCCTATGCCTAAGAATAGTTAAGTCTAATACTTCCTCTATTACTTCAAACGTAGCACTATTACATCTAATAGCACATTCATTCATTTTTTTATTTTCAACATATGTTTTTTTTAGTGAATTTCTATACACCTTAAATCTCATTTCGAAATTAATGGTACTGCCTATATAAAAATGCCCACTATCAAACGTTAACTTGTAAACACCAGACGATTTAATAAAACTTGGTTGTAAGAATGTTATATTATACCCTACTTTTCTCTTGGTAGCCTATTGGTAATTATCTTTACTATACGGCATATTTTCATTAATACGAACTAAAATATGATTATCTGACGGCTTACTACCTACATCTTCAATAAAATTAGCAATACCATTTATACTATTAGCCCATCTATCACAAACCATACCCCTATTCCTTATAACCATACCATAGTATGTGTTGAATAATCTATGATTATAAAGTCCATTAGATTTAACACCAGTCTTACTTTTCATCTTTTTTAAATTTTTCTTTAATTAAATTTTCAATAAACCTGCCAATAGGCATCCCCGTTTCTTTTTTGTTTTTGCGAACCAAATTTAAACATTCAATACTCAATCGAATTGATTCGCTACCATTTGTTTTAAGTGTATCTTTTTTCATGTGGTAAAGGTACTACATAATACCACACAATCCTATTTTTTTTATTGCCACTTCAAACGTGTTGACTGTATCGTATTAAATAGGGCATCGTCTTTTAATTGGGGTTTTTGTCGGGGAACTTGATTTTATTTATTAAAAGTTAGAAAAGAATGCTTTTAAGGTATCTTTTTTTTGCGGCGGCGGGTTGTGTTACGTTGATCCGCTTTGTATTTGTATTGTTAGATAGGCGGGATGTGCTGTGGCTTCATTAGGGCTTATTTGCGGCGGGATATTGAGGCGGGTGGGGTAAAGGTATTGTTTGAGTGGTTGCGGGGCTGTAATGGGGGTTATTTTGGGGTTGGTGTTTTGTGGCGGGGGGTGTTATCTTTATTGAGTTATAAAGGGGGTAGGGGTTACAGAGGATGGAGAGATTTAAAGTTATTTAAGGATTTGTGTTACATGGTAAAGACGATAAATTTCGTACATATACAACATATTACACAAATAACATATTAAATAATTATTGCAATGGTTTAAAATTATGGCATTTTTACCCCTATTTTGTCAAATGTCATTGACCGTTCATCATTTTTTACGACCGTTCATCAATTCGCTTGTATCTAAAATAGTGTTAAGGTTGGGAGTGATTGATTGTTTTATTACTTATTGTATTAGTTTGCCTTTAGTTCTTTTAACGGTTTGGCGGTTTGATGGCTGCCAATATTATTTTAATCACTTAAATTTTACACAATGTTAAACTATCAAAAATTAATGAATCTCAACCCTACTGTATTAGGCAGTATGACTAACAGTAAAAATCAATTTATTGAATTTATTGAGCATCCAATACAAGGGGATGAATCAGATGTATTACTTATATGCAGAGAATTGCAATTAGCTGCACATTCTGGATTTTACGAATTAGATGATATGATTGCAGAACATAAGGAATATGAACCATCTTTTGAATTATGTACAGAAGGAATGGGTAAGGGTAAAGGCTGTTTATATATTGGCGAATTTTTAAACATTAATTAAATACTATTTTATTAACCATTTAAACTACATTTTATGCAAAATCTTATCAAAGGGTTACAGAAAATTGATAACCAAATTAAACAATTAAGACGGGAACAAAACGAGATATTTGTGCAGCATGGTAAAGGGTTAGAAGGACCTGAATTTATGCAGGATGAGTACAGAAACGCTTATGATAGTGTATCAAAAGAAATAAACGTACTTGATAACTATTTAATGAGAGTGAGAAGCATAGTAGATAGTGCATCTCATTACATATTTGTAAACCTATCTTAACTAAATCTAACTAAGCTACATCAAATTAAAACACTCACTAAAAAATTAAATTATGTTACAACTGCAATTAAATGAAAGCTACACAAACCAAACTACAAAGGATTTAACCGTTAAGGTTATCTATTACAATTCGTTTGGTGAAAGACAAACAGACATTCGAATTTTAGGATTTAAACAAACGTTCACCCGTACACAACCAACAAGCCGGGTGTATATTTATTTCTAACCCCCCTATAAACTGCATAAACCTTAAGCGGGTTGCAATAGATCGTTATCTATTATGCAGTTCTAAAATTTCTTAATCATTAAAACTACAAAAAAATGAAAACAACAACACACAACCCCGAAATCGTTAATTATGCTTTACAAGGTTTAGACAATGTAAACGCTGGAGTCTATGCTTGTGATTTACACAATGAATTATTTAATACTGATTATTTTATAATCGGTTACTATCAAGCGGAGCAATGGCTTATTAAAAATGTAGGGATATTCGCAGCCATCGAAGAAATTAAAGAGTATGAGAAAGATAATTTTGGTGAAGTAACTACTGATTTAAGCAGTAGTGAAAAGGTAGTAAATATGTATGCTTACATTAAAGGCGAAGAATTGTTAAGCGATATTAAATTACTGCAAGATAAATGGAATGATAGACTTGATGATGAAGATTTACAAGCTATTAAGGACGAATTAAACGAAATGCTTTAATCCTTTTATTTTGGCAGTATCTACTTAAAAACTGCCATTTAAACCTTTATTAACCCATATTAACTAATAAAAAAAACTATATTATGAAACAGATAAGCCTGCACGAATTAAGCAAAGCAATTAAAGGTGCAAAAGAGTGTAAAGAAGACTATAAACAACCACATTTAGACAAGATAGATGAATTAATAAAACTATTGCCACATGGCAGCGGGATAGATGCAGGTATACAATTAATGTTAGAATTAAGCAATGAGAATAAAATAGTATTTCATTTTGAATTTCACCACATGAATGATAACGGATACTATATTAACTGGACAGGACACAATTTAACATTAACCCCATCATTTTTGAATGGTTTTAACATAAAGATAAGCGGAAGAAATCAAAATGATATTAAAAGTTATTTATACGATTTATTTATTGAATGCTTCACATCTTAACCATATTAACAACTAAAAAACTAAAACAAACTAACATGAAAAAACAAATAGAAAGCTCACAAGCAATAGTTACAGCTTTACTTTGTACATTTTTTGCCCTTGCTTTACTTACCCAAAGCGGATGTAAAGCACCGGATTATTGTATAGCAAACAATCCAAAAGCATTTTATAAAGAAGTTAATACAAAACCTTTCCACAAAGTAGATCAAAATAAATGTTTCAAATTTAAAAATTAAAAACATGAAAACAGAAACAAGCTACAAAAGCGACCTAACCCCCTCCCAAAGTGCAGCGATAACAATAGCTGTTATTTTATTATTCATTCTTATGGGGTTAGCAGGATAGAAAAAAATATTAATCATTTAACTAAAATTTAAAGTTATGGACTACAAAGATTGTGCTAAAATAATAGCGGCAACAAGTCATTTATTTGACGGTACAAAATATGGTGCTGATTATTATTTAGATGCTGAAATATATTTCACATTAGACGGCGAATGTATATACTATTACGAATTGCCAGATAGTATAAAAGTCCCGTTTAATGAAATTATAGAAACATTAGAAATTAACTTTTAAACCTTAAAGCCATGCAAACAGATATTTTAAAAACCGATTTACGGGAAGATATAAAGGAGCTTAGAACACCTATCGACAAACGTACAAAAGAACGTAAAGCCTTAATAAAGCTAACAAAGGAATGTGTAAAATGTACTTATTACAGTAGGTGGGGATATTGGGCAAACCTTACTACAAGAGATATAAACCTATTTACACAACTTCAAACTAATTAACCATGCAAACAATAAACACAACCCGATTAGAGGCTCAAATTTCAGCTATCAATAAAAAGATAGTAAAAGGACAAGTCCGCAACCGATATGCAGCCATTCGCAAAGTATATGCCTTACAAAATAGTTTAAACAGTATTAAATCATTTATAAATTTAGCAAGGTAATGAGAACAGCAACTAAAAACATAATACAGCGCAATTTGCCGTTAAATGTTAAATACGAGGTTATCGGAGTTTCTTATATTTCTATTTTAGATGGTGGACATTGCTGCGATAATTGCGGAAAACCTATTTCTAATATCGCAGAGGTGAAAAGCATAAACGGAACTTATTTTATAGGTTTAGATTGTATGGACACGTTTATAATAAATAACGGTTTATTAGACGGTGAAAGCTATTTCAAATATATGCAAAGCGATAAACCCGCAATAAGTAAGGCAAAACAACTAAGAGCAAAAATAATGAAGCAAGCGAAAGAGAATAGCACATTTAAAGCTGAATTGGTACAATTCGATAATGGAAGATACGGGTTTAATTTTAGTAGGTTTAATGAACATAGAGGCTTCGATGAACCTATGGGATGGGATTACCTATTTAACCCAGAATATAAGCAACTAACAATTAACTACATTAAAGACCTGCCAAACGTAATTTTAACTAAAAAACAATAATAACAAATGAAACCAAAATACATAATCAGCCCGCAAACATTTTACGATGCAGACCTTGAACTGTATTACACCCACATAGTAAACAATGACAGCGATAAACGCTTCTATGCTACTGTGTACGGATTAACAGAAAAGGAAAGCAGAGGTGAAGCGCAGCGAATTGTTTACCTTCTGTCTTAATTAACATTTCTTAAAAAAATAACAAACTAATTTTAACTAACAAATGAAAACCTTAAACAAAATAACAGTAATAGTAGTGATATTTATTTTTACTGTGGATGCTGTTATTATATTAAACTATTTAAACAACTAAAAAACTATAAACATGAAAACAAAAATTGATACACGAAAAGTAATTGCATCCGATTTAAATATTGGTATAGGTGAATGTATTAAGTTCCCTAATTTAAAAAGTATTAGCGGCTATGTATATGTCAGAGAAAATGCAAAATTCGATGCACCCGTACTGCAAACTTGCGGTTATGTAGAGGTCAGAGCAAATGCAAAATTCGATGCACCCGTACTGCAAACTTGCGGTTATGTAGAGGTCAGCGAAAATGCAAAATTCGATGCACCCGTACTGCAAACTTGCGGTAATGTATATGTCAGCGAAAATGCAAAATTCGATGCACCCGTCCTGCAAAC
>Ga0316217_10007246_pt1 | contig 10665 bp, 12 predicted proteins | sample 1anoAmetaG_FD_203633 | JGI IMG/M metagenome (GOLD analysis project Ga0316217, IMG submission 203633) | Freshwater microbial communities from Trout Bog Lake, Wisconsin, USA - 1anoA | ecosystem: Environmental > Aquatic > Freshwater > Lake > Hypolimnion/Profundal zone | place: USA: Wisconsin... | reverse complement strand
GGGCGGGCGTGATCGGCGCCGCGCATGCCGGCTGGAAGGGCGCGCTGGGCGGCGTCGTCGAGGCGACGGTCGCCGCGATGATCGGCCTCGGCGCGACGCCGGGCGACATCCGCGCCGCGCTGGGGCCGTGCATCGCCCAGGCCTCTTATGAGGTCGGCCCCGATTTTGTCGCCGCTTTCGCTGCGGGCGACGCGGACTCCGCGCGATTTTTCGCGCCCGGCGCCCGCGAGGGACGGGCGATGTTCGACCTGCACGGCTATATCGGCGCCCGCGTCGCCCGGGCGGGGATCGGCGCCTTCTGGGATTGCGGCTTCGACACCTATGCCGACGAAGAGCGCTTTTTCAGCTTTCGTCGCGTGACCCATCGCGCGGAGCCGGATTACGGTCGGCTGGTTTCGGCGATCGTCCTGCGCTGACGTGGCCGATCCGTAAAATTGTAATAGAATTTTAACGGTTCTTTCGCCGCTCTTTTCAGAAAGCTGCGCCATGCTGCCGCCACAGGATGGGGGCGAGGCATGCGGGTTGGTGCGGGTTTGGCGCAAGCGGCGAAAAAGGCGCCGGGCGGAGCCTTGACCCCGGAGGCCGTATTGGCGGCCAATCGACGGCAGTCGCCGCGTTACGCCTGCGACTATGCCGCACGGGTCGTGAGTTCGGAGCAGCTGGTCTCCACCTCGGCGCGCATTGTCAACATTTCCCGGGAAGGCGCCAAGGTCGAGGTGATGTTCCCGTCTCGCGGTCCTAACATCATCATGCTCTACGATGTCGTCAACAGCGAGGTCTACGAATGTGAAGTCCGCTGGCGCAGCGACTTTTACATCGGCGTGCAGTTTCTCGACATACTCGGTCCGGGGCGTCGCCGCCGTTTTTTCGCCGGCGAACCGGTGCCGCTGAAAAAGTCCATGAACCAGTTCATCCGGCTGGAGGCGCCGCCGGTGGAGGACGTGATCGCGAAGGCGCCGCCGCCGCAATGGCGCGCCGATCTCGAAAGCCTGCTTGCGGAAGCGCCGCGCGTTCCGTCGCCGACCCGGCGCAAATAGCGTTCGCCCGGGAGGGTTTACGAGGCCTTGCGGCGCGAAGCCGCGCCCGACAGGCGGCGGGAATGCGCCGCCATGGCCTGCTTGGGCAGCTTCTCGGCGATGCCGTAGAGCCGCTCGCGCCGCTCGATCTCGTTGAAGGCGTCCTGAGGCGTCACGCCGCATTCGGCCCAGATCACCGCGAGATGATAGAGCACGTCGGCGCTTTCGAGGATGACCGCCTCGCGATTCATCTGCACTGCGTCGAGACCGACCTCGATGGCCTCCTCGACCAGCTTCTTCGCCATTTTCTGGACGCCGTCGCGGAACAGCTTGGACGTGCGGGAAAGCGCGGGGTCGCGATCTCGCGCCGCGAGCACCGAAGCGTAAAGGCGATTAATCGAATCGGCCATCGCTGCAGGAGGCTCCCCAAAGATGAATCCCGAGTAAGCGCGGGAAGGAGACGCCGTATACGCTTGCGCCCTGCAAACGCAAGTTCATTGATTCGTCACACTACGCCGCAGCCAGCGATGCGAACAGAGCCCGCCCGTCGGTCCCGCCGGCCAGCGGGTCGATCAGGTTCTCCGGATGCGGCATCAGGCCGAGGACGTTGAAGCCGGCGCTGTAGACGCCGGCGATGTCGTTGACCGAGCCGTTGGGATTGGCCGCGCCGCCGACCCGGCCCTCGGCGTCGCAATAGCGGAAGGCGACGCGGCCGTCGGCTTCCAGAGTGCGCAGGGTCTCGGCATCGACCATGTAGTTGCCTTCGCCATGCGCGATGGCGACCTTGATCGCTTGGCCGGGGCGGTATTGCCGGGTGAAGATCGGCGCAATGGTTTCCACCCGCAGATGCTGCATGCGGCAGATGAAGCGCCGCCCGGTGTTGCGCATCAGAACGCCGGGCAGCAGCCCGGCTTCACACAGGATCTGGAAGCCGTTGCAGATGCCGAGCACGAGGCCGCCCCGGGCGGCGTGGTCGCGCACCGCATCCATGATGTGGGCGCGCGCCGCGATGGCGCCGCAGCGGAGATAGTCGCCATAGGAAAAGCCGCCGGGCAGCACCACCAGATCCGTGCCCTGCGGCAGGGTCCGGTCGTCGTGCCAGACAATGGCGGGGTCGCGCCCGGTGGCGTCGCGCAGCGCGCGGGCGACGTCGCCTTCCCGGTTCGAGCCGGGAAACAGCACGACGGCGGCTTGCAGCGGGCTACTCATGCGAAATCGCGTAATTCTCGACGATCGTGTTGGCCAGCAGCTTTTCGCAGGCCTCGCGCAATGTCGCGGTCGCGGCGGCGGGATCGGCGCCCGTCAATTCGATATCGAACACCTTGCCCTGGCGAACGCTGCCGACGCCCGCGACGCCGAGCGACCGCAGCGCCCCTTCGATCGCCTTGCCCTGGGGATCGAGAACCCCGGATTTCAGCGTGACGACGACCCGAGCTTTCATGATGCGGTCCTTGGCCTGGCGCGGTCTCAGGCCGCGTTTGATGTCGGCGACATCGTCAAAACGGAATAGAGCGCCGAGGCGTCGCGGGTGGCCCGCAACTGCGCCGCGAGGCTGGCGTTGCGCAGCACGCGCGCAATGGTGGCCAGCGCCTTCAGATGGTCGGCGCCCGCCGATTCCGGCGCCACCAGCAGGAAGATCAGGTCCACCGGCATGCCGTCGAGCGCCTCGAAGTCTATGGCGCGTTCGAGCCGGGCGAACACGCCGAAGATGCGCTGGCATTTCAACAGCTTGCCATGGGGAATGGCGATGCCGTCGCCGACCCCGGTGGAGCCGAGGCGCTCGCGCTGGAGGATGGAATCGAAAATCTCGCGCGCCGGCAGCCGGGAAATCTCGGCCGCACGCTCGCTGATCTCCTGTAAAGCCTGCTTCTTGCCGTTCACCCTCAGGGTCGAGATGACCGCTTCCGGCGACAGAATGTCTATAAGGGGCATAGGCAACTCGATTAAAAATCCGACGCAGACCCTCCGATCCCGCGAGGAATCGGACCATGGCAAGCGAAAACCATGCCGCGCGGCCCTAGTGCGGATCCAGCCAGCCGATCGCGCCATCGCGTCGGCGGTAGACAATATTCACCCGTTCGCTTGTGGCGTGCTGGAATACGATAAGCGGGGCGCCCGTCAAGTCCAATTCGGCGACCGCCGAGGCGACGCTGAGCGGGCGGAGCGGTTTTGAGCCCTCGGCCACGACCACGGGGCTGAAGTCCACAGGGGCTTCCTCGTGCTCGTCGGGTTGCTCGATCACGAAATTCGCGACCTTGAGCTGGGCCCGCGAATCCGCGGCGGCGTCCGCGCCGGCCTGATGGTCCTTCAGGCGCTTGTTGTAGCGGCGCAACCGGCGCTCGATCTTGTCCGCCGCCTGCTCGAAGCTGGCGTAGGGGTCGTGCGCGCGCCCTTCCGCCTGCAGGTTCATGCCGGAGCTCAGGTGCAGCGAGCAATCCGTGCGATAGGCCGAGCCCTCGGGGGAAATCACGACGTGGCCGCTGATCGCGCCCGAGAAATAACGGCCGATCACGTTGTCGATCTTCTCCAGCACATGCGTGCGGAGCGCCTCGCCGATATCAAGATTTTTGCCAGAAACACGTAACGGCATGGTGGGCCAGGCCTTTCCTGTCTGCTCTTTTCGCGGCCGGCTAGGCCGCGAAACGCTCGGCGACGTCCCAGGGCCGCGACAGCCTTGCAGACCGCCCGCACAGGGCACCAGCGTTACGAGCGCCGCGTGCGGAAGTCAATCGGCGCCGCGACGCCAGCCCCGCCGCAGTCCCGGGCCTGTCGTTACATTATTGATTCAATTGATTGTTTGTCGGATTCTGCGGGCGCAGGCCGCCCAGTTTCATGCGCCGCCGGTCCACCGACGAGGGAATTCGCAGATTGTCCCGGTACTTGGCCACCGTGCGTCGCGCGACGACGATATTGGCCTGTTGCAGCCGACTCACGATGACGTCGTCCGACAGCACGTCGGCGGGATCCTCCGAGTCGATCATCTGTTTGATCTTGTGGCGCACGGATTCGGCCGAATGGGCCTCGCCGGTCCCGCTCGAGGCGATCGAGGTGGTGAAGAAATATTTCATCTCGAAAAGGCCGCGCGGCGTCTGGATATATTTGTTGGAGGTCGCGCGCGACACGGTCGATTCGTGCACGCCGATGGCGTCGGCCACCGCCTTGAGATTGAGCGGACGCAGGCTCGCCACGCCCTCCACCAGAAAGGCGTCCTGCCGCCGCACGATCTCGGTGGCGACGTTGAGGATCGTTCGGGCGCGCTGTTCGAGGCTCTTGGTGAGCCAATTGGCGCTCTGCAACTGCGTGGTGACATATTGCTTGTCGGCCTCGCGGTTGAGGCCGCGCCGGACATGGGCGGCATAGGTCTCGTTGACGAGCACGCGCGGCAGGGCTTCGCTGTTGAGCTCGATCCGCCAGCTGCCGTCCGAGGCGGAGGTGACGAAGACGTCGGGAATCGCGGTCGGCTCGGCGCCGGCGCCGAAGCCGCGTCCCGGTTTGGGGTCGAGACGCTTGATCTCGCTCACCATGTCGATGAGGTCGTCGTCGTCGACGCCGCACAGCTTGCGCAGCGCCACGAAGTCGCGGCGCGCCAGCGCGGGCAGGTTTTCGATCATGGCCCGCATGGCGGGATCGAAACGGTCGCGTTCGATCAATTGCAGCTTGAGGCACTCGGCGAGGTTGCGGGCGAAGACGCCCGTCGGCTCCAGCGTCTGCAGGCGCAGCAGCACCGCCTCGACGCGCGTCGCCGGCGCGCCCAGCCGTTCCGCGATGTCCTCGACCGTTCCCGTGAGATAGCCGTTTTCGTCGAGCGCATCGATCAGCGCCCGCGCGATCATGCGCTCGACGGGGTCGACGACGATCACCATGGCCTGACGGGTGAGATGCTCGCCCAGCGATTCGGGGGCCGCGACATAGGCTTCGAGGTCGCTCGCCTCGCCGTCGCCGCGGCCGCTGGTTCCGGTCCAGGAGGTCGCGGACAGGCCCTGGCCTTCGTCGCGGCTCTGCGGCTCGTTCGGGGTGGGCGCGCGGTCGGCGTCGAAGGCGTTGTCGATTTCGGTGCCGAGTTCGCTGGCCAGCGCGGCCGGGTCGCTGGCGAGCGACTCGCTCGCCCAGTCGCCCGGCGTCGGCTCGGCGGGGAAATCCGACAGCGGTCCGAAATCCTCGGCCTGAACCTCGACCGGGGCCCGCTCTTCCGCCCGCTCCAGCAAAGGATTACGCTCGAGTTCTTCCTCGATGAACGCCGAAAGTTCCGCGTTCGGCATTTGTAGTAATTTGATCGCCTGCAGGAGTTGCGGCGTCAGAACCAGGGATTGCCCCTGTCGCATCGCTAGTTTGGCCGAAAGCGCCATGCCGCTCGCTATTCCTCAACGCTACACAAATCCGCGCGCGCACGGCGCGCTTCTTGCTTGTGATTGTTTCTATCGCATCCCTGCCGGTCTGGCTAGCACACGCGGAGCGTGCGCGGGCGCCATTGCCTGTTTGGTTAACGCCGCCGCGGGCAGGGTCGGGGAGGGCCGCTAAAAACTATATAAACATTTCTTTATATGTTTATTGCGTCATTTCGTCGGTTCTGGTAGGCGAGGGGTTCCGCAAAGCAGGGTGCCCCATGTCCGCCAAGAACCACGATTACGCCGTCGCCGATCTCGGCCTCGCCGCCTTCGGCCGCAAGGAAATTTCCATCGCCGAAACCGAAATGCCGGGCCTGATGGCCACGCGCGCCGAATATGCCGCGACCCAGCCGCTCAAGGGCGCGCGCATCGCCGGTTCGCTGCACATGACCATTCAGACCGCCGTGCTGATCGAGACGCTGAAGTCGCTCGGCGCCGATGTCCGCTGGGCCTCGTGCAACATCTATTCGACCCAGGACCACGCCGCCGCCGCCATCGCCGCGACCGGCACGCCGGTGTTCGCCATCAAGGGCGAGAGCCTGAAGGACTATTGGGATTACACGCACCGCATCTTCGACTGGGCCGACGGCGGCTGCCCGAACATGATCCTCGACGACGGCGGCGACGCTACGCTGCTGATCCATCTGGGTCTGCGGGCCGAGCAGGGCGATGTCGCCTTCCTCGAAACCGCGACCAACGAGGAAGAGGAAGTCCTCTACGCCGCCATCAAGGCCAAGCTGAAGAGCGCGCCGGGCTGGTATGGCCGCAACGCCGTCTCCATCCGCGGCGTCACCGAGGAAACTACGACGGGCGTGCATCGCCTCTATGTCATGGCGCGCGAGGGCAAGCTGCTCTGGCCGGCGATCAACGTCAACGACAGCGTCACCAAGTCGAAATTCGACAATCTCTACGGTTGCCGCGAATCGCTTGTGGACGGCATCCGCCGCGGCACCGACGTCATGATGGCCGGCAAGGTGGCGATGGTCGCCGGCTTCGGCGACGTCGGCAAGGGCTCCGCCGCCTCGCTGCGCAATGCGGGCTGCCGCGTTCTCGTCTCCGAAGTCGATCCGATCTGCGCCCTGCAGGCCGCGATGGAAGGCTATGAAGTCACCACCATGGAAGACGCCGCGCCGCGCGCCGACATCTTCGTCACCGCCACCGGCAATGTCGACGTCATCACGATCGAGCATATGCGCGCGATGCGCGACCGCGCGATCGTGTGCAACATCGGCCACTTCGACTCGGAAATTCAGGTCTCCGCGCTGCGCAACCTGAAGTGGAACAACGTCAAGCCGCAGGTCGACGAGATCGAGTTCCCCGATGGCAAGCGCATCCTGCTGCTTTCCGAGGGGCGTCTGGTGAATCTCGGCAATGCGACGGGGCATCCCTCGTTCGTCATGTCGGCGTCCTTCACCAACCAGACGCTGGCGCAGATCGAGTTGTGGACCAAGCCCGGCCAGTACGACAAGAACGTGTTCACGCTGCCCAAGCATCTCGACGAGAAGGTCGCCTCGCTGCATCTCGACAAGATCGGCGTCAAGCTCACCAAGATGACGGAAAAGCAGGCGGCCTATCTCGGCATCGCCGAGAAGGGCCCGTTCAAGCCCGAGCATTACCGCTACTGAGCGCCTCGCGCTCGCAAGGAAAAGGCCGGGCCCGCGCCCGGCCTTTTTTGTTGGGCGGCCGCGCGCCTATTCCGGCTTGGCGAGCTTGTCCTGCGTCTTCGTGTCGAAGTCGCTGGCGTCGTGGCGCTCGTGCAACTGGTCGGCGGGTTCGCCGAACAGGCGATTGACCTTGCGCCCGCGCTGCACCGCCGGACGCGCCGCGATCTCCTCCGCCCAGCGCCGGACATGCTTGTACTCGTGGACCTGCAGGAATTCCGCGGCATTGTAGAGGACGCCGAGCACGAGCCCGCCGTACCAGGGCCAGACCGCGATATCGGCGATGGTGTAATCCGCGCCGCCGAGGAAGCGGCTCTCGGCGAGGCGCCGGTCGAGCACGTCGAGCTGCCGTTTCGCCTCCATCGAAAAGCGGTCGATGGCATATTCGATCTTCACCGGCGCATAGGCGTAGAAATGGCCGAATCCGCCGCCGAGATAGGGCGCGCTGCCCATTTGCCAGAAAAGCCACGACAGACATTCGGCGCGCGCGGCCGGTTCGGTCGGCAGGAAGGCGCCGAATTTTTCGGCGAGATGGACGAGGATGGCGCCGGATTCGAACACACGGATCGGCTTCTCGCCGCTGCGGTCCAGCAACGCGGGGATCTTGGAATTGGGATTGATTTCGACGAAGCCGCTCGAGAACTGATCGCCCTCGCCGATGCGGATCGGCCAGGCGTCATATTCGGCGCCCGTGTGGCCCGCCGCCAGCAATTCCTCGAGCATGACCGTGACCTTCACGCCATTGGGCGTGGCGAGCGAATAGAGCTGCAACGGATGGCGGCCGACGGGAAGCGCCTTGTCATGCGTCGGGCCGGCGATCGGGCGGTTGATGTTGGCGAAACGTCCGCCATTGGCCTTGTCCCAGGTCCAGATTTTCGGAGGCGCGTATTCGGTCGTCTCGGTCATGTTATATTCCTCCTTGCGGCGGCGATCGCGGCCCCGACGACTAGGAAGTGTGCGTCGGCGCGCGACAAGTCAAGACGTCGGCAGGACCCGCCGCAGTTGGCGATCCGGCAAAGCGAAGCGCGGCTTGAAACGGACGGCGAGCCGGCGCGTAACGAACCCGGACGCAAACGGGCGGGGCGCAAGGGCGCGCCGCCAAAACGCCTTGCGGCGGGAATGGGGTCATCATGCGGGCGAGCGAGAGATGGGGCGCCTGGCTGTGGGTCGGCTGCCTGCAATATTTCGCCGCCGAAGCGGTCTGCATTGCGGCTTGGCGCGGCCGCTACAGCCTGCACGAAAACGTTATCAGCGACCTCGGCGCCCATATCTGCGCGCCCGGCCCCGTCGCGGCCTCGGACTGTTCGCCGTTGCATGCGCTGATGAACGCTTCGTTTCTGTTGCAGGGCGCGCTGCTGCTCGGCGGCGCGTTGGGTCTGGCGAACCGGCGACCGCCGGGTCGGCTGGGCGGCGCCGGCTGGTGGCTGGTCGGGGCCTCCGGTCTGGGCGTGGCGCTGGTGGGGTTGGCGCCGGAGGATGTCGCGCCCGGCTGGCACTATCTTGGCGCCGCCGAGAATTTTCTCGCCTGCAATCTCGGCGCCCTGCTCACCGGCGCCGCCCTGTGGTCGCAGGGGCCGGCGTCGCGGCGTTTCGCGATCTATTCCCTTCTCGTCGGCGCCACGGGCCTGGCGGGCGTGGCGTTGATCGCGGGCGGCGTGGATTTCGGCTGGGGCCGCGGGATCGTCGAGCGTATCGCCGCCTATCCCTTCCCGATCTGGGTCGCGTCGCTCGGGCTGCGCCTGCGCCGATCGCCGGCCGCGCTGAAACTTGCTTGATGGCGCGCCGTAACTCCTGCATCGCCACCTTCGTGGCGTTGAGGAGACTCAGATGATCCGCATGTCCAACCGTGTCGCCGCCCTCGCTTTCGCCGCGCTCGCCGGCGCCGTCGCCGCGCCTTCCCTGTCCGCCTGGGCCGATACGGCGCCCGTGATGGTGGGCGGCGCGCCGATGTATGGCGACAAGACGATCGTTCAGAACGCCGTCAACTCCGCCGATCACACGACGCTGGTCGCCGCCGTGAAGGCGGGCGGCCTGGTCGATGTGTTGTCGGGCCCCGGTCCCTTCACCGTGTTCGCGCCCACCAACGAAGCCTTCGGCAAGCTGCCCGCAGGAACCGTCGATACGCTCGTCAAGCCCGAGAACAAGCCGACGCTGGTCAAGATCCTCACCTATCACGTCGTGCCGGGACATCTCACCGCCGCCGATCTGGCGAAGCTGGTGGACGCCGGCATGGGCAAGGCGATGTTGAAGACCGTGGAAGGCGAAACGCTCACCGTGGATTCGCCCAAGCCCGGCACGATCGAAATCATCGACGCCAAGGGCGACAAGTCGATGGTGACGATCCCCGACGTGCTGCAATCGAACGGCGTCATCCACGTCGTCGACACGGTTCTGCTGCCGGGCTGAAGCTGCGGTTGCATACCCCCGCCCGCCGCGTCAGCGGCGGGCCCAGACTGCCGATGTGGCGAGGCCGAATGGAACAGACGAGTTCGGCGCCCGCGCGGGCCGCGATGCGAGCGGCGCTCGCGGCCTTCTATTTCGCGGCCGGGACGCTGCATCTGCGCGCGCCCGACGCCTTCCTGCCGATCGTGCCCGATGTCGTACCCTTCCCTCGGGAGGTCGTTCTGGCCACGGGCCTGTGCGAACTGCTCGGCGCCGCGGCGCTGCTGCCGGCCCGCACGCGGTGGTGGGCGGGCGTCATGCTTGCGCTCTACGCCGTCTGCGTGTTTCCCGCCAATCTCAAGCATGCCTTCGCCGGCGTTCATGTCGAAGGATTGCCGGACAGCTGGTGGTATCACGCGCCGCGTCTGGCCGCGCAGCCGCTGCTGGTCTGGGCGACGCTGTTCGCGGCCGGCGTCACGGACTGGCCCTGGCGGCGCCGCAAGGCTTGAAGTTCGAGCGCTTGCCACCCAGCCCGCGCTGGCCCAGTCTCGCCCGAATCGGCAAGCGCTTCGGAGGGCGCGGACATGGGCGCAACATCATCCGGCGGTTGTCGGGATCGCGATTGGATCGCGCAGGCGGTGCGCACCATCGAGGCCGACTTCCATCGCAGCGCCGACACGCATCTGTTGCGCGTGCCGCTGCATCCCGGCTCCCGTGTCTCGCTCTATCTGAAGGACGAATCGACCCATCCGACCGGCAGCCTGAAACACCGGCTCGCGCGCTCGCTGTTTCTCTACGGGCTCTGTAACGGCTGGATCGGACCCCGGACTGCAATCGTCGAGGCCTCCAGCGGTTCGACGGCGGTGTCGGAGGCCTATTTCGCGCGGCTGCTCGGGCTGCGCTTCATCGCCGTGATGCCGCGCGCGACCTCGGCCGAGAAGATCGCCGAAATCGCCTTCCATGGCGGCGAGAGCCATCTGGTGGAAGGTCCGGGCGAGATCTACGCGCAAAGCGCGCGCCTCGCCGCCGAACTCGGCGGTCATTACATGGACCAGTTCACCTATGCCGAACGCGCGACCGACTGGCGCGGCAACAACAATATTGCCGATTCCATCTTCCGCCAGATGGAGGAGGAGGCGCATCCCATTCCCAAATGGATCGTGGTCGGCGCCGGCACCGGCGGCACCTCCGCGACCATCGGGCGCTTCGTGCGCTATCGCC
>Ga0316217_10007245_pt1 | contig 10665 bp, 12 predicted proteins | sample 1anoAmetaG_FD_203633 | JGI IMG/M metagenome (GOLD analysis project Ga0316217, IMG submission 203633) | Freshwater microbial communities from Trout Bog Lake, Wisconsin, USA - 1anoA | ecosystem: Environmental > Aquatic > Freshwater > Lake > Hypolimnion/Profundal zone | place: USA: Wisconsin... | reverse complement strand
AATTAAAAATTTCTTCCAGTCCTCCAGTATTGCTCCATTCAAAACACGTGGAAATTTGACCTGTCCACCAGCTTTGCCACGGTTATTGAGAAACTGGTAGAATTTATGATTGGGCACAAGGTTAATTTCGGGCTCTGACAGCGCCCAGGAGCGCTCGGTCCGGTAATCGTCGTTCAACTCTTTCAGCTTCTCATCTAGTAAAAGTGTAAGAGCCGTTTTGTCAACCTGCTCATCGCAGCCGATATTCCATACGTGTACAAAGCGCCCGTTTTCAGACTCGGCATAAACCGTAAATTCCTTGCAATTAAATCTCATTGTATCTGTAACCAGTTCAACTGCTTTATTCATATTGTCAACCGACAAATGTTCGCCGGTTACGCTCAAAAAATGTTTCGTTCTGCCAGTAACTATAATTTTTGCTTTGGCCGAGTCAATAAACCTAATGGTATCGCCAATCAAATATCGCCATGCGCCTGAGCAGGTAGTTATCAGCAAGGCGTAATCGGTATCTTCTTTAACACCGGCAATAGAAATAGTTTTTGCACCGGGCCTTACATTGCCTTGCTCATCAAAATTCTCTTCGTTAAAGGGTATAAACTCATAAAAATTACCATCGCCCAATATCATTTGCATTCCTTCATCACCGGCCTTTTTCTGAAAGGCAAAAAATCCTTCAGAGGCCAGGTAGCTTTCATACCAGAATACTTCTTCGCCAAAAAGTGCATTGATGCTTTTGCGGTAAGGATCGGCGCGTATGCCGCTGTGTATATAAACTTTCAGCTCCGGCCAGATATCATGTATACTTTTTAAATGATGATGGGCTATAATTTTTTCGAGGATGACTTGAACCCATGATGGTACACCGGTTATAATAGATACATTCCAGCTTGGCGCATCGCGCACTATTTTGGCAATTTTATCTTCCCAGGGCATGGCCATTACCTCACGGCTGGGTTTGGAAAAAGGCTGGTACCAAAAGGGGATTTTAAGCTGAATAATGCCGCTTAAATCGCCTATATAGCTGGCACCGGTAAAATTAAGGTCAATACTACCGCCAATTAGTAAATGATGTTTGCTGAAAACCGAAGCAGACAACGCATTATTAAGGGCAATGTTTAGTGAAAACTTTAAGGTTTGCCTTTTAAACTGCCATAGTTGTTTTTTTGATACCGGTATGTATTTACTAGCCCCATCAGATGTGCCGGAGCTAAGTGCAAAGTAATGTAAATACCCTTTGGTAACTACGTCTTTTTCGCCTCTCAATGCCCGGCCCCACCACTCCTTCATACTTTCGTAATCGTGAATTGGAATGGCTTTTTGAAATGCACTCACAACATCTCCGGCATCCATCATATTCTGCAAGTCATATTTTTTACCAAATGAGGTTTCCCTCGCAGCATCAAGGAGCTTGAGTAAAACCTTCCGTTGTTGTTTATCTGGCTTCGAAGTAATACCCGCGCTTTCATAAAACCGGCTTAAACGGGTGGTAGCGCTTGTTTGATTTTTATTATCCCCAGTTATCGGCATAAAAAAATTAAGGTTGTTATGACTGCAAGGTTATTGTTAAGCCCTGCGGTGTTTCAAAGGCATTAAATGAATAGGATCCAAAATAAAACTTTTTCTCCTCCTGTATACCGGCATAATACATGCGCACGTTATTTTGGGTTGATTCAACCGATGTAACACTGACAGTGTGCACTAATCCTCTTCCCGACATCTTTAGGTTTGTTGTTTTATCTCCCTCGCCGGTAAACAAATGAAAGTGCAGTATTGCGAGCACCTGGTATGGATCCCGTGTTTTTAGCCATTCATTAAACCATTTTTCTCTGAGTGCAGTAATTTCTGGGCGGTAAAGAGTCACTGAGCTACGGATGGCGGGTTCTTTTTCGTTTAACTGTTTAAAATATTTCTCATTGCGGCTCCACCTCATCTCATACAGCTTTTCATACTCCGCTATAAGCAATGTAAAAGGCTCAACACCCGCTAAATCGTACTCGCCTACAAATTCGGTGGCATCTTTTGTTCCAAAAAAATCCAGTACTACCAGGCCCCTGCTTTTGTGGTAGGGAGGCTGATGCCGGTGGTGCACAAAGGCACCATTTAAAAGACAAACTGTTCTACCGTTTTCGCCGGTGGCAATCCACGTACCTCCCGCATCGCCATCGCGTGGAAAAAGAATTTTGACCCCACCACGGTATTCTACTTTCGGTATTTCGGCAGGTTTTCGCAACAAACTTTCATCGCGGTTACTGGTTATAATAAATCCGTTTTTTAAAGGCAGATAGGTTACTGTGCACATGCTTTGCGATACTTAATTGTGGAAGCTGCCACATCAAAATTTTCGGGTAATATTAAATCCGGAGCGGCTATTTTTACGCCCACGGCCATGAATGCCATGTGGTGAACCGAATGTTCAAGAACGTACGTAAGTTCGCGTGTGTAACTGGTTTCGCATGCTTCCGTTTCGCCCTTTAAATCATTATACTTAGTTTGTAAAACAAGGCTTTTTTCAGGTTTGCTTAAATGCAATAACAAAGTTTGAAGGCAATTTAAGGCAGCGTTTTTGTCCTGCTCCAGCACAGCATCCCGTTTGCGGTTTTCGTAATTAATTATTGCTGCTTCGTACCCTTCATCAAGACAAAGAAACATTTCGAGCAAATGTCTGCAATGCTCCCCAACACTGGAACCATTTAAAACTGTAGGCCTGCTGTTATATGCCTCCGTGCTTATACTGCCAAGCAGTTGGCCCAATTTGTTTAAGGTTTCATGTGTGGCTTTCAATAAATGTTGCATACTTTATTATTAGATTTGGGAGGCTGTGATTAAATATAATTTTTTACAACCGGTATTTGCTTCCTCCTTAAAAAGAGAATGATAAGTGCGCAGATAAAAACAATAAGCGCCATGCCAAAAAGTTGGCCGTGGTCGCCCTGCACCTCTATACCAAGAATGGTGAGGTGCGAGGCCAGTGCGCCAACCATTACCCCCGCTGCAATAAAAGCGCCCACCCAGGCAGTGCGCGGTATTAGTAACAAAATGCCCGCTATCATTTCAACAATTCCAGAGCCGATGCGACCGTAAGGTTCAGCGCCAATTTTTGAGAAGATGTAAATTGACTCGGGCTGCGCCGTAAATTTGAAATAAAGTGTTTGAAGCAAAATGAAAGCTGCAATAATTTGCAACGCCCACAGGATATAATTTTTTACATTGGCCATACGATAGTAATTTAGCGTAAGAAAATTAATAGTTTATTGGTGTTTTATAAGTTTTTTCCAATTTGCATCCGCTTTGAGCAGCAGGTTAGCTTCATCCTTGTTCCAACTGTTTAGCGTATTATTAAATAATCTGTTGTAAAAAAGATAAAGCCTGCCTTTAATGATTTTAAAAGTTTCGGGGTCCACTTCAACTTTTTCTCCTTTTGCCCCCATGGCGTAAGCACACCAGCCGCCGTAAGCAGGCAGATACTGAGCGGGGTTCTTTTTAAATAATTCAAGATTGGCCGAAGAGGAGAAATAGTACCTAGCGCCATTGAAAGAAAAGTTGATCGCCGCATTGCCCTTTGCCGCTTTGTGTTGTGTAAAATATGCCACCGCATCGTAACCCGAAAGCGCTATCCCCTTCTCGAGGTTTAAATCATTGACGACTACCGGATTTTGAATTTGTGCTGAAGCCGGAAAACTTATAAGTATTAAAAAAATTGCCAGCATTGGCGCAGTTGCAAAATAAAGCCCAGAGTTTTTGTAAGGATTATGGTGTTTTATGCGACTACCATGCAGAATCTGTGTGTATTTCATTTTATAGATGGTTTTATGTTAAGACGCAGTAAAAAATAAATCCTTACAAATGATTATGAAAACAATTATAGCGAGCGTTATTTTAATTGCCGCCTTGCACCATTTTAACAGCTTGGCCCAAGGGCCTGGACAGTTTAAATCAGTAGCAGTAATTGAATTATTTACCTCGGAAGGTTGCAGCAGCTGCCCGCCGGCAGATAAGTTGCTGGCTACAGCAATAAAAGATGCAAATGCCAAGGGCAAAAAAATATTTGGTCTTGCCTTTCACGTAGATTACTGGAACAGGCTGGGTTGGAAAGACTCCTTCAGTACCAAGCAGTTTACCAACAGGCAGGGCATGTACGTAGAAGGGTTAGGGCTTAATAGCGCTTACACCCCCCAAATGGGGTAAACGGCACTGATGAATTTGTGGGGTCGGACAAAGCATTGCTTGACAAAGCCATGTTTAACGCCCTTAACATAAAAAGCACTACAGAATTTACCGGACTTAAAGCCGTGCTAAATGGCAACAACCTTGTGTTAAGTTATCAGCTAACAGGTGATTTTAGCAATAGCCAGGTAAATGTTGCGCTTGTTTCAATACATGAATCAACTGTAGTGAAAGCGGGCGAGAACAGGGGGTTACAATTGCAGCATACCAATGTTGTAAGAAAATTTGTTTCAACCGGGGCTTTACCCACAGGAAATATTGAATTGGATAATATTCCACCGGTGCAAACCGGAAACCTGGTGGTTATTGTTTATGTTCAGAAAAATAGCAGCCTGCAAATTACTGGGGCCGCAAGCGTTGACCCTGTGCGGTAAAGGCGTTTCCTTGTTTGCCTTTTCATTATAATGCATTTGCTTTTTTGCGGTAATTTTTCAGCAGTTTGTAAATATCCATAAATTCTTTCCAGTTCATGTAGGCAAACCCGTTGCGATTATTTTGTACGCTTATCTCGTACATTACTCTGAAATGATAGAATAACACTTTGTATGCTTTAATTAATGAACTGCCGGGGTTATAAATATGCGCTGGTTCGGCACCAGCTCCGTTTAATTCAAGTATTTGAAAATTTCGCCCCTGTTTCAATTCGTCAATAGTGGCACAGCGCAAATCGTAACGGCCAAAGTAAAAGCCCGGTATTTGAGCGCTTATTTTGTCGAATGTGCCGGTTAGCTCATCATTAATGAGGTGGCAGGCATCAACAAATTTGGCACCCCGGCTGTGATTTCCGAAAGGTATCAATTCCACCTTTTCCCCTGCCAAAGGCACATGGTTTAATTGATGGGCGATCGAATGTTTTAAAACGGGCAACTGAAGAAGTGCCCTGGGGTAATCTGTTATAAGCTGCAATAAGGTTGATTTGCCATTACCGGTAACCTGCAACATTTCCTTTACTACTACCGAACTGATAGTGCCTTTATCTTTACCTGGATAGCGGAAATAAAATACGCTCAACTCAACCGGCAGGGCAACGTAACTTTGAATCAAAAAATCGGCATGCATGTTCATTGCATATTCAGCGAGCTCCGATTCATTTACAATTTTGCTCACTTTCCAGCCGCGTTCGCCCCTGTCGGGCTTGGCAATGATGGGGTAGAATATGGATTTTTCTGCCATTTGCTGTTTTATCTCCTCCACTTTTGTGTTTTCTTTAACAAGAATGGTGGCGGGAAATAAATTTGCTGGAATGATCTCAAATATCTTCCACTTCGATTCACCGAACATACCACCGGTTTCTATACCGGGATTAGAGGCTGAAAAATAAAAGAAACTACGGGCGCGAAGGGCCAATGTTAGGTAATAGCAAAATACCGGAAACTGTACCAGGTTGAAAGGCCAGTATTCCCAGTGTAAAAGCCGTATAAAAAAGGGAGAGTGATTTAAAAAGTGCCTTAATCTGCTCATTGTGTTAAATAAACCTGAAAAAATATCTAACGGAAATATGAGCTATTATTAGATAATCTGAAAATTATTGTAACCGAAATAGTGCAAACACTGGCTAAAAGGGATTTTAATTTACAGCTAGCTGGATTTATTATTTAAGTTAATTCATGGCCGGCCCACACTTTTTGTAATTTTTCAAATCTAACTAGTAGCCTCAATCACCGAATTATCGAACCCTTGGAGTGATATTCAAGCAGTTAGTCTTTACCAAAATATAATTTAGCTAATCCTGGTAAAACTACTCATTAAATTTCCAGTCATTATTTTCTTGACCACTGGCGCACAATTATAAAGTCGCTATATTTGCGTATAAAATACGCATACCTGGTTAATGGAAGAGCAGAAGATAAAAATAGCGGTCGATGCCATTGTGTTTGGTTATAAGCAAAGCACCCTTTACGTATTGCTGGTTAAGCAAAAGTATGGCAAACTGAAAAATAGTTGGGTGCTGCCTGGTGGGTTTGTAAAAAATGACGAACCACTTCTGAACGCGGTTAAAAGAGAATTAAAAGAAGAAGCCGGTATTGAGGTAAGTTACCTCGAACAACTGTATACCTTTGGGGATGATATAAACCGCGATCCGCGCTTTAGAGTCATATCTGTGGCCTATTTTGCATTGGCTGACCCGGCTAAACTGGAATTGAAAGCCGACACAGATGCTGAAGAGGCACAATGGTTTGCCGTAAATGATATTCCCGCATTAGGTTACGATCATGCTTTAATTGTAAAAGCAGCCCATCTACGCCTTAAAAACAAATTGAGCTACCAACCCATAGGATTTGACCTGCTTGATAAGGAATTCTTGTTCTCTGACCTCGAAAACCTATATTGTACTATTCTTGAAAGCGAAATTGACCGCCGCAATTTCAGGAAGAAGATTTTAAGCTTTGACATTGTGGATGAAACGATTAAAGCTGCGACGCATAAAAGTGGCAGGCCGGGCAAATTGTTCAGGTTTAACAAAAAGAAATATGCTGCGTTGCAAAAGGCGGGGTTCCATTTTGAAATAAGTTTGCGTAAATAATACGCAAATAATTTGCACAATTAAATCTAATACCTACATTTGCGTAATAAATACGCAAAATGATACTTAACCTTGATAAAAGCTTTAGCCCATACAGTGGCCCGGAAATAAGATTTGAATCGCTTGTTTTTTCCGGCGGCGAACCGCATATTAAAATAGAAGCCGGCTTTGATACTTCTTTACCGGTAACTGTTACCCACCGCATAAACAGCTTTGCAGATATGGGTATGCTTTGCGTTGCAGTAGATGCGCTTAAAAGGGTGCAGGTTAAAACGATTGACCTGTTTATCCCCTATTTCCCCGCAGCCCGGCAAGACAGGGTGATGGTGGATGGCGAACCCTTAACGGTTAAAGTGTATGCCGATATCATCAACGCCATGCAGTTAAATTCAGTAACAGTTTTTGATGCTCATAGCGAGGTAACACCTGCCCTGCTAAATAACTGCCGGGCAATTAGTAACCATGCTTACATTAAAAAAGTGCTGGAAGTAATAAAAGGTGATGTAAAACTGATTTCACCTGATGGTGGGGCGCTTAAAAAGATTTATAAAGTATCTGCCTACCTGGGTGGTATGGAGGTAGTGGAATGCTCTAAAAGCCGTGATGTAAAAACGGGTAAGTTATTTGGGTTTAAAGTATATCATGATGATTTGAACGGCGCGAACTGCTTAATAGTAGATGATATATGCGATGGTGGTGCCACCTTTATAGGCTTGGTAGAAACTTTGAAAAAGAAGAACGCCGGTAATCTTTACCTGGCAGTGAGCCATGGCCTTTTTAGTAAGGGTTTTGGTGAGCTTACCGGCAACTTTAAAACAGTTTTTACAACAGACTCATTCAGGGATATTGACGCCGTAAATGGAGTAACACAAATTAAATTGAATCAATTTATTCAAAATGAAAGACCTTAAAACTCTCAGTAAATTTATAAGCCTTGTATTAAGGCATAACCCTGCGCTTATTGGCATTGCCATGGATAGCGAAGGCTGGGTTGATGTAAACGAATTGATTACAAAAAGCAAAACGCAGCATCAGCATTTCGATTTTAAATTGTTAGAAGAAGTTGTTGTTACCAGCGATAAACAACGCTTTGCCTTTAACGCCGATAAAAGTAAGATAAGAGCTAACCAGGGCCACTCTATAAATGTTGACCTGCAGTTTCAGGCCATCGAACCGCCGCAGTTTTTATATCATGGTACCGTGTCTAAGTTTTTAGATAGCATTAAAGCCGATGGTCTGCTAAAAATGAGTCGCACCCATGTGCATTTAAGTAAGGAATTGGAAACCGCCATTAAAGTAGGTAGCAGACGCGGAAAACCTGTGGTATTGACTATAAACACAGCACAAATGCATTTAGATGGATTTAAGTTTTATCTATCTGAAAATAAAGTTTGGCTAACTGATGCCGTGCCTGTAAAGTATATCCAATTTGCCGACCATGAAAAATAATACCTACGTTATTGGCGATACCCATGGCGCGTTGAAGGCATTAATTCAACTGCTTGAAAGAATGCACTTGCAGCAAACCGACCGGTTGATATTTATTGGCGATTATGTAGATGGATGGTCACAATCGGCACAGGTTATTGATTATTTAATGGCGCTTGAAAAGAATTACGTTTGCATTTTTATAAAAGGCAACCACGATGCATGGTGCGAGGATTGGCTGGGCAAAGGCATTACCAATGAAATGTGGCTTAAACACGGCGGTAAAGAAACGATTGAAAGCTACACTGGAGTTAGCGATGAAGTAAAGGCTGCCCACCTTGCATTTTTCGGTAAAATGAAATTATACTACTTAGATGATACCAACCGGCTTTTTGTTCATGCAGGTTTTTCATCTATGCATGGCGCTGCTTATGAAGTTTACCCCACCAATTATTATTGGGACCGCACCCTATGGGAAATGGCCGTTTGCATGGACGAAAGAATACAAAAAGATTCAGCCCTTTTTCCAAAACGGTTATTGAAATACAATGCCATATTTATTGGGCACACGCCTGTATCCGATTTGGGTTCTGATGTCCCCCTAAAAAAAGGTAACGTTTGGAATGTCGACACCGGTGCTGGTTTTACAGGTAAGCTCTCGGCACTGAATATTGATACTGAACAATTTTATCAAAGCGATAATTGCACTGAACTATATCCATTAGAAAAAGGAAGAAATAAATAAAAACATAAAACTATGAATCCACTACTGCTTACCGATGGTTACAAAGTTGACCACCGTCGCCAATACCCTACCGGCACTACACTTGTTTACAGCAACTGGACCCCGCGCAAAAGCAGGATAAGCGGTGCTGACGAGATTGTGTTTTTCGGGCTGCAATACTTTATCAAAAAGTATATCATGCACCAGTTTGATGTAGACTTTTTTAAGCGTCCTAAAGATGAGGTGGTAAAAAAATATGCGCGCCGCATCAACACTTACCTGGGCGAAAACCAGGTGGGCTCCAAACATATCGAAGACCTTCACGACCTTGGTTACATACCCATGGTATTTAAAGCCCTGCCCGAGGGTGTTAGCGTACCGGTGCGTGTGCCCATGTTTACCATGTATAATACCTTGCCACAGTTTTTCTGGCTAACCAATTATTTCGAAACGCTTTTATCGGCCGTGGTGTGGATGCCCTGCACATCGGCCACTATTGCAAAGCAGTATCACAAAATACTGGCAGCTTATGCTGCGGAGACTTCTTCTGCACCCGAGTTTGTAAACTGGCAGGGACACGATTTTTCTATGCGTGGCATGGCGGGCATTGAGGCTGCGCTGGTTTCTGCCGCCGGACACCTGCTTAGTTTTACCGGCACCGATACCATACCCGCCATCGATTTTTTAGAGGAATATTACAACGCCAATGCCGACACCGAATTGATTGGCGGCTCTGTCTCTGCCACCGAACACTCCGTTATGTGCATGGGCACCGACACCGGCGAGTATGATACTTTTAAACGACTGGTTACTGAAGTATATCCCAAGGGCATTGTGTCCATCGTTTCCGATACTTGGGATTTGTGGAAGGTGCTTACCGACTATCTGCCACGCTTAAAAGACGAGATAATGGCCCGTGATGGAAAAGTGGTAGTGCGTCCCGACTCCGGCGACCCCGTTGATATTATTTGTGGCAACCCCTATGGCAAAAACCAGAATGAAAAGAAAGGCGTTATTGAATTGCTGTGGGATGTGTTTGGCGGGCAGGTTAACAGCAAAGGCTACAGAGAACTATCGCCAAAAATTGGCGCTATTTACGGCGATAGTATTACGCTGGAGCGTGCCACCAACATTTGCCAGCGCCTAAAACAAAAAGGCTTTGCATCAACCAACGTGGTGCTGGGCATTGGCTCATATACCTACCAGTATAACACGCGCGATACTTTTGGCTTTGCCATGAAGGCCACCTACGGCGAAGTGAACGGCACCGGCCGCGAAATTTTTAAAGACCCCATTACCGACGACGGCACTAAAAAATCAGCCAAAGGTTTAATGCAAATAACCAAAGATTCCGCCGGCAATTATCACCTTAAAGACCAATGCACCTGGGTCGAAGAAAAACAAGGCGAACTACAAGAAGTTTTCAGAGACGGAAAACTGCTGATAGATGATTCGCTGAAAAATATTAGACTGCGGCTTATATCTAATTAACTGATGCAAACATTAGCCAGGAAAGCGTTAATGTCCCAAAATCGTTAGTTTGTGGTTCGGTTAAAGCAATCCAAATTTGTGCTACAGCCTCAAACATCTACTTATCGAACTAAGAGTTCTCAGTGCAAAAAATAAAAGCGAAACTCTGCCTCATAGCAGAATTTCGCTTTCAGCGTAGCCTTATGCACCGACTTATCGAACCTTTGGAGTGATATTCAATTAGTTAGTGACTACCAACTAATTAATAGTTTTTTTACTTGACAATAAATAAGTT
>Ga0316217_10007244_pt1 | contig 10667 bp, 9 predicted proteins | sample 1anoAmetaG_FD_203633 | JGI IMG/M metagenome (GOLD analysis project Ga0316217, IMG submission 203633) | Freshwater microbial communities from Trout Bog Lake, Wisconsin, USA - 1anoA | ecosystem: Environmental > Aquatic > Freshwater > Lake > Hypolimnion/Profundal zone | place: USA: Wisconsin... | reverse complement strand
TGACACTATTAATTTTGTAGCCCAAAAGAAGGTTACTCTCCAATAACCAAGCTAATAGGTCAGAGATAAGCAAAATCATCTGATTCAATGTTAAAAGAGTTTCTTTTAGATCATAAATTGCATCTACTCAATTGTTGCTTTTACTCTAGAATGTTTTTCCTCATCTTTCGACCTCTCCAGCATTCGGTTGTCGCTATCGAAATAATTGAATGATTCCATTCTGTTTGATTGCTTTCTAGAGGCTTGCGGGCTTGCCCAAATGCTTTTAACTCTAGATTCGGACTATCTGTGAGAATTTATTTTAGGTTTATGCGTTTCATCTTTCAACATATCTTTGATGATCTCAACCTCTTTGATCATTTTCCTGTTTTCGCTGCTAATGAGCCTCTGATCAAAGGATTCATTAATTTCAACATTGTTGTTGATTTTGGGTCTGAAAGTGACTCCCTACATTTAAGTAAGCTATCGCTACATTTCCCTATTAGTAGCTGCCTACTTCTGCTGTACCTTTTTCTCTTCGTACTTATTGTACTTGGGTGATACGGTTGAATAGTTTTTGGTCGATTTTTTCTTCATTTTTTCTACTTGCATTCGCTAATGTTCTTCTTCGATCTCCTTTTGTTTCTTTTATTGTTCCAGAATTTCTTTGATCTTTTATTTGACGTTGTGGATGGGTTTCATATAGGTTGAATAGTGGACTGATGATCCTTTTTTTGCGTGATCCTACTTTTCTGCCTTCTGGATTGCTTTCTTAAAAAACGACAGTTCGATGAGCTCCTGCTTGGAACCACTTTTATTGGAAGGACCTGATTTATACTTGCGGTTGATGGGACTAGCATTGGGACTAAGCATCGAGGGCTCAAAATCCTAGAGCTCATTGAAAATATCTTCCAAAGAGGTCGAAATAGTTCTGATATGTTTGATTGATTATCTCTATATCTTGGTAGGTGATGTTTTACTTCTTGTATTTAGCGACTGCTTTTGTCTGCCTTTTTTATTTTGAATGACTAAATAGATTTATCGATAAACATATTTTATGATTATAAAGAGTTGGTTTTTATAGTATATTGTTAATTATAACTTTTCTTCAGTGTGCCACCAAAAGAGGTAGGAAGCATTTGATAAAATTCTAGATGTAGCATACAGAATCGCTTTTTCGAAATAATATTATTTGTTGGTTAATCTGTGTATTTTATCCTTGGAGGGATGAAATATTTTAAGGCTAATTTAAATAAAGAATACGCAATCAAATCCACAGCCACTTCGATTTCAAGCAAGTTCTTGCACTAACTCTACACTTGGGTTCATAGGCGAGCATCGGCAGTAGAAATTCTTCGGCAGACACTGCAGTTTGAATTGAGTAATCATATTTTTAGATTAGCTGACGACTAATCGGGTAGAGATTTTTGGGACTGCCGTTCAAAAGCTTGCCTTTTTTATTGAAAAAATCTAGGCTATGCTTGCCGCTGAGGCTGAAATCTTTGTCCATTGAGCCAAGAGTCTCAATCATTTGATAGAGGTGGTCTTCGTCCTTTTTGATGCCTGGTGATTTCTTAGGTTTGAACAGAAAGTTGTTGGTCATCATCTAAAACACCACACAAGCTAGAGAGAACACATCAGTGTTATGTTAATAATCATGGCCTAGAATAACTTCAGGCGACCTGTATTCCCGAGTTTGGATATCTTCAGTGAAATGCTTTTTGGCAAAGCAGGCATTGCCCAGATCGACAATTTTGAAAAACAGTCTATTGTTCAGATTAATCTTGACGTTTTTCCAAACGAGAACGCTCATATCGACGCCGTCTTGGATGTCTTTGAATTACTCTTAGTTTTGTTACTCGATTTACTTTTTTTAGGCTACAGGGGTTTTCAAAAGAGTTATTTCTAAGGGTGAGGTAAATTTGCCGTTGGGCTAAATCTTTTGTTGTTAGGTGAGGTTTTGGTTGTTCTGGCTGCCTGCTGAAGAGATCTCGGGACTGGATCCAGGTTAGATTTAGGATTAGCTTTGGACAGCTTATACCGGCTGAGTTTCTTCCTCTTCTTTTTCTTCGGCTTCACCTTATTGCAGTTTCTTCTTCTTCAGCTTTTTCTTCTAATTCTTCTTTTTGTTCTTGGGGTTTTTGGAGGTTTGTAAATTTTTCAAATACTTCATACTTAGAGGTTTGACTTTATATGCTTTGAGCTGCTAAATGAGCTGCTGCTCCTAATAGCCCTCCAACTTAATCATAATGTTCTCTGGCTTCAAGTCCGTATGAATGATATCACACCTTTCGTGAAGATAGACCAACCCAAAAAGCACATCCCTCGTAATTTTCTTTACTAGCCATAGGGGCATTCTTTTTTACTTATATTCGTAGTGTTGAATGAGGTCAAGCAGGTTAGGACCCATCAACTCAAATACACTGCACATATGTTTGCCATGGATCCCGTAGTGGATGAAGTTATCGATTAGCAGGAGAGGCCTACAGAGCTTGGAGTTGATTGTCTTTGGATTTTAAATTTAGTGGGCCGAGATGAATTAGAGCCACTCTGCATCGGACTAGTGTTTCCTCAATTAAGTGAGCATTTGAAGCTCATCTATAGCTGACTATGTATGTGACTACTTGCTTCTTTGTATTTTTAAGGCAAAGTACTCTTTGGTCTGTTCTTTGAGGACAAGCCACACTGTTGAAAAATGTCCCCATCCCAATTTCTGCACAACTGTATAAGTATTGTTATTGAATCTTTCACCTGAATCTGTGATGAGTTACCTATCTGAACTGGATGATAGCCTTCCGGCCCGTAATCAACATAGTCTTCACTTTATGACTCTCTCTCAAATTCATCGACCTCCATTTATAATATATACAGAATATTTATATACACAGGATACAAATCAAGAAAACGGCGAGGTCTGCAAATGTTTGTAGAGAGGGCTGGTTGAGATGCTGCTATTTAGAATAGTAATAGTGGTGGATAAAACTTTCTATTAAAGGAAAAACTAATAAGGCAGGATAGAAACATTGATTTCTTTCATTTTGATTAACTATTAGACTCTTTTCTTAAAAGATCTGCTATAAAGTAGATTCTATTCAATGGCCTCTCTGTTTTACTGTAGCACAGTTTCGTAAAATAGTTTTCTTATTGCAATCTGTTTGAACCATGTTATTTAAGCCTTAAAAGCTATAGAGTTTATTTTAGCCATTCATTCCGATTCTTTACTCCCCTTAACTAACTATTTACGCTTTAAACAATACGGCTAGTTGTTGCTTGTCTTTCATTTCGAGATAAATTTAGTTTGAAATTTCCATCTTGTTGTTATCTCAATAAGCAAAATCTCTGGGTTAAGAGATTGAAGGTAAAGATTCAGGTAATCTCAAACTCTTTGTCTAAGGTTGTGCTGAATGGAATTTACTCTCTATAGATTAATTCTTTAAATAATAGACTTATCAAAATACTGATTAAGCTACTTAATATGCGTAATATCTTGATTATCTGGCTATCTCAGGTATGCTTCTATTATGTTGAGTTCAAAGAAAAAGACCCAACTTAAATCTTTTGGCTATTATGCTCAGCAAGAATGAGCTAGATGGCAAAAGTTGTCAAAACTATAGATTCAAGAAAATATGTTGTTAACCCGAGTCAACTGGCCAAATAAATTAATTTTACTGAAACAAACTGGAATAAATAGACTTCATCAGAATGCCTATTCGATGAATATTAAGAATCATCAGAAAAGTTTTTTCATGGTTGCCACTTTGTGCTCAGTGATATTTTACTCACTTTCGTCTGAATCATCTTCGATGAGCTAGTAGACGACGTTGCTTTTGCTTTCATCACTTTTTTACCTCCATTCTTTGTACCTGACGTCATTATATAGTCTTTTTAGACTTTACTCCGTCTAACTCCCCACCATCTTCGAAAAATCAGTCAGAGGTATCTTTGTAGTGCTTGCTAAATGGGTGGCCAATTTGTTGGATATCTTTAAATTTACCAAAATTATTGCGGACACTAGCAAAAGGTATGCTGCGATAATGATCAATAATCTAGGCTTTGGAGTTCCAAACTCAACTTCCAAGAGTCCGAAAAGTTTGGAGCCTACTAATGAAATAATAAGTATGATGATAGCGACTAAGGGAAGCTTAAATCTAATATGTGATATTGCTTCTGAATACATCGTTAACTTTACAACCAATTCTCACAAATAAATAGATTAATAAGGATTGAAAAAACTAAAGTTTATTCTGAGCTTGCCGGACTGAAATCTTGTAGTTTTCAGCAGTCTCAAGCTTATTGTGGTCGTTTGCCGCCAAAACGGGCAAGATTAATAAAAACAACCTTGGAATATTTGATTAATTTCATACGAAACTCTTGACTTTAAGATTAGCTTTCTTTGCTGAATAAATTCTCAATTTCAAAATAACTTATTTGCTAGTTTTAGATTTCTTTAGATGTTATATTTCACCATTTTTAAAGTTACCAAGATTCAGATGAAATTTTGAAATAATTTCGGTCAAAAATGGGCGGAAGGAGTCAGGATAAGCTGCAATATAAAACCCTTAGAGCTAGCTTAAGTTTACGTAGACTACGATCATTATTATTTTTATATTGATATCACACAAATGGCAAAACTTGGAGAGGACATCATCAACATGTACAAACCCTATAGAAACCACAACGCTAAGTGGAAAACTACCACCATCTCTAAACAGAAGTTTGAAATCTATGAGAGATATGAAGTCATCGATGTGAGTAATGCTGTGTTGATTTAGTTGGGCAAGGTGCCTACGGAATAGTAGTCGCAGCCAAAGATAAAGATGCTCATACTGAAGGCAAGGATCTAGTAGCCATCAAGAAAATAGACAAAGCCTTTGAACATAAGATCTTCGCGAAGCGCACCTTAAGATAGCTGAGATTACTCAAATTGCTCAAGCATGAGAACATCATCAACATCGAAACAATCATTTTGCCTAAATCCAGAGAGTAATTCGAAGACGTGTAAGAATTGAGACATATGTAGGTATGTTGTTTCTGAAATGATGGATACCGATCTGACTCAAATCATCAAAAGCGATCAGCCTCTGACTGAAGAACATTACAAATTCTTCCTCTATCAACTGCTCAGAGGCCTCAAATACATCCACTCCGCCCAAATTGTGCACAGAGATTTAGTATGCTCATAAATAACATAGAAACCTAGAAATTTGCTTGTAAACTCGAACTGTGATTTAAAAATTTGTGATTTTGGGCTAGCCAGACCTTTGTTTCATAATCTTAAAGCTAATGTCCTGACTGAATATGTTGCCACAAGGTGGTATAGAGCTCCTGAACTCCTTCTTAGTGCAAACCATTACACAACCTCGGTTGATATGTGGAGTGTAGGCTGCATCTTTGCTGAGATGCTTCAAAGAAAGCCTTTCCTTCCTGGAACTGACACAAAAAATCAAATTTAGCTGATTTGCTAGTATTTGGGTACTCCTGATCTGGAAAATATGAAGCACATCCCTGAAGAGAGTAAAAAGTTGATAAAGAATTTGCCTAAAAACAAGAAAAACGGCAAAGACTTCAATAAACTCTTCTCTTTTGCCAACCCTTAGGCCATAGATTTACTGAAAAAACTTCTGACTTTCGATCCTGAAAAAAGAATAACAGTAAAATAAGCCTTAGCCCATCCTTACCTTGCTGATCTTCATTTGTAAGAAGATGAGCCCATCAGAGAATCCGTTGATTATCTGGATTTCGAATTCGAAGATCATAACCTGACTACCCAACAGCTCAAAGGTACATATGAACATATCATAGATTTACTTTACGAATAAATACTTTTGTATCACAACAAGGAGTTTTATAAATAGTATGAGAGAAAGAAAGGAAACAGATAGAGTCTGATCGCCCATATTTTGAAAAACTCAAATGCGTCCAATATCGATCCTTTTGCTGATACAGATGAGTGATTGGTTTCAGACATTGCAAATAATCATTAATTTTGATATCACTTCTTCTATTATTTTTTATTTTGGCTCAACAACTTTCTTTAAACTTCGTAGCTAATCTAAAGAATCTTTTTTGATATTTAGCATAGATTGTGTGGCTTATTTAGCTTTACCTAAAGATGATCAAATGCTAGAATTGTATTTTTCTTATAATACTGCATTTTCGCTTCATTTTGTATTTACTTAGGGGTAGCGAAATCTTAGCTGAAATGTGTCAGGACTAAGACTTTGGATTTTGATTAAAGACCACTATATAAGAGTTGTATTACATGTTTACCGCTTCCTAAACTGTCGAGTGCAAATATTTTTGAGCTTCTTTGGCTTGTTCGTCATTAAAGGTAGCTTCATGAATCATGATGTTGGAATTTTTGGCAATTTGCTGAAAATCTAATGAAGGCCTTGTGTCTCCGGAGTAGCTGACTTTGAACTAGGCTGAACTAACAGTAATTCCGAATGATTGAGGACAGTGAATGACTCTCATAGGCAAGAACTACAGGTATCCGTTTTCTTTCAAGAAAGTTTTAAATTTAATGACATTATTACCATTTTGGCTGAGGTAAGATTAAACGTATTCTTTATTTTTAATGCTGATCTTGATATACGAGTAGTTACCTGAAGTTAGGCCTCAATTTTATAGTCCAGATTGTTACTAGCACAGGAAAAATCTTTCTTTTATAAATCTTACTAAATGGATTATTGAAGATATAGCTGTGTAAAGATTACCTCACAGCTATCAGACAAATCTTAAACAGTAAGATTGTAGGAATGATACCAATTGAAAACATTAAAGGGTATCATTAAAAAGATTTTTTCATTGCTTTTATGTTTTTTCATCAGCTTCCTCCGTTATGAAATCAAATTAAGTATACCTAAGTTATGATCTGAATGGATATGTGTTATGAAAATAATCTTTATTTTGAGCAGTTATTCCTCCAGCTGTTGAGGGGAGTAGTGGTTGACAATTTGTTAAAAGGTTTCTTCACCGCAATCAAAAAGTATCGAACTATCCTTGAAGAGTGAGATCAATATGCCTGAAGTATTGCGATCAACCGTAGGCATACTAGATGCAGTACCCAGTAAAATCACTTTAGGCTCAAATGCATCAGATAGATTTTGATTGTGCAAACGAAGTTAGCTGAGTTAGCTCATTCTGGTCTGGATGATTTGCTTTGTTATATTCAATCTGGATTATTTGGGAGATGCCTCTAATCTTTAATCATAAGTGTCTCCAAGATAAACATTTTTGGTGAAATTGTAAGCCCTTTGATATAAGAGATGCGAAAAAGTAGGAAAAAGTGTTTTGATTGGTGTGCTCAAACCCAAACTATAGTATTTGAATCTCTAACTTTTGATATTCTTGATCTAATTTGGGAAAACTTAACTCCAGAGTGAGCTGACCAATATATTTTCTTCCAATGTTTACTAAATACTATTGGCTTGACTGATTTTATGGTTGAACCATAAATGCTTTGTGGTTGGCTAAAAGCACTAAAGCAGTTTTCTTAGAGGCACAGATTAGAACAGCTCGTGGTTTTACACAATATGTACGACAACCCCTGTTTTATTCTAATTTTGGAAATAGTTCTTCAAAATCTCGTTCTTTAGTAGCTCGGAGATTGAATCAATGCTCTAATGATGCAGAATCATGAGATTGGTAGGCTTCACATCTTCCTCAAACAAGTAGTTCTTTGTGAAATACTTTTTGCCATCTTTTGTAATTGATCCTTTAGTCTTAAGCTACTTAATGTCTTGCCGCGATTTGATGTTAGTCTCAGCACTAAATTTCTAAATGTTAACATCAACACCTTTCTTGAGTTCAGGCAGGATAAGGATATAGCTCGTCAAGGTAGCCCTGCCTTTACTATATACCAAAGGATAGATATCCAACAAATTGCAGTGGTAATGGTTGCAAGTTATGTTGATGTACTTCGTGACTGTGCTAACGATGTAGAATCTGCAATCGTAGTAATCTTTGAAGTTTGCATTTTCTTTTAAGTAGGTATTAATGTTTGCAAAGATTTTGGGCAAATTGGGGTGCTACCTTATCTTTTTGAAGACAGTGCTCGAAAGAATGCCGAACCGATATATCTGCTTTTACCAATCAGTGTACGATAACCTTAGGAATTTGTAACCGAGCTTGAACTTTAACTTTTAGAGGTAGCGGACTAGAGAGTTATCCCCGAAAACAAAGATTTTATTATTGATTGCGGAGTTGGAGTGTTCAGTTCCAGCTCTAAATAGCAGTAGATTTGGCAATCCTCCCATAGCCTCAACACTATTCTTGGTAAAAAAGATAGAAGAGCTGTGATAAAGGCTGATTTTGTGCCTTTTGCGATGTCTGAGCAAACTGGGGATGACATTGAACATGAACTGCGTTCTATTAATATTCACGAGCACAGTTGGTACTCTATGCAGTGGGTTGTTTTCGACCAGCTGCACTCTCACCTTCATTGATTCAACTAAATGTATAATAATACAGTTAATAATAGGATGAGCATTGATAGAAGATATGATGCTTTGGTTAGCGACCTACTTACCCTCTTTTAGGAGCTCACTCTGCGCTATATCAGTCAAAGTAACATCTTTCCGACATAGAAACCATTGATATTGACAAATTTGGACACTATTTCAATCTCTTTTACGATCGCATGCAACATCTCGAGGGCTCATTCCATTAAAGCAAACTCAAGATAACCCATCTTGTTGCAAGGTTGAAGTAAATATTTAGCGGCAATAGCAACGCAAACAGCAATAATCAGCCAATAGTGGCCAAAAACAGGGTTCCCAAAAAGCAGTAAACTAACTAAGATTTCTCGAAATCTTTCAATAGATCAATCTCAAGTAAAAAACAAAGAGAGATGACCAACAATTTGGGAAGTATTGTTTAGGAGGATTAGTATCCCGCGGATCGCACGATTAATAAGAGAAGTTAGACTGCATCTGGATACCGTTCCTTATCTTTTAATGAGGAGAGAATTCTGGTTCGTCCCAAAACTGGACAGGCCACCTCCAAAAAGTATAGCTTTGATCGCCACAAAATATCAAAAACAGTCAATGTTGGTCAGCAAAGTTTAGACACAAGTCACTAAAGAGAAGCTCTTTACGAGCACCCTTACGTTTTAGATTCATAGTAGATTTTAAGCAAAAGAAAGAAGTTTTATCAGTAGCTCTAAAAATAGAAGGACATAGAACAGCCCTTGAGCAATACTTAGATGAGATGGATTTTCAAGAGGAACAAAAACAAAAACGGACGTGCCATTAAAATAGGTCGGCTAATTTGATATTCAATCGTTGATTTCCACCAAGTAGAATATTTGTCTTATTTTATGAAGTTGTCTTATAAATGACTCCAAAAAACGATTACTCTTTCTGCTGGAGATATTTTAAGAAAGACTAAGGCTGCTTTTATTGATTGTATCCCCAATCCCAAACAAACCTTGTTGAAAACCTAATTACTAAAGCCAAACAACTGATGATTTCTATGGGTTCAAGTGCATTAAAGAAATATTGCCAATTTATGAGTAAGATCATTTATGCCTGTTCTAAATGACTCCATGTAGCCTGTAGAATTGAAAAGCTCCTATTAGAAGGATGGCGCCCAGCTCTATAAAACTGATGAGCTCAATTCTTTTAATCTTTTCGTTTTGAATGTTGAACAGATTTTCTTCTTCCGTCCGCGTGTGCTCTTTGATGCCTTGCAGTCCTTCGAAGGTATGGCCCAAGTTTACCAGCTGCTCGTAGGACTCCTTCAGATCATTGACTTTGAGTAGATTTTTGGGGACTTCGATGTTGTTTTGATAAATGCTGGTGCTATGCTTGACGGCAGTTTTGTACTAGATATAGGTCTGCATGGGTGAGGGACCTGTGCTTAGGAGCTGTATCTTCATACAAAGTTTATAGACCACGTCTGAGTGAGCTGAGAGGTACTTTCGGTGAGTTGTATCTATTTCCTGAAGGTTCCAGATTGTATGCTAAACTCCTGCTATTGTTAAGTCTAAGTGTTCTGCAGAACGATGGAGTAGTGGTCTTCTTTATTCTAGCCCTTGATGGGGGGGAACTTCATATCTATCTTGAGATGGTCATCGTTGGAGATGGAGTAGACCACCATACAGCGGTAGCTTTCCGAGTTCACGACAACTTCGATGGCTGCGGAAGTCGCAAAGATCAAGGCCAAGACGACTAGGGCTTGCGTCATATCCTATGATATTATGCTGATATGTGGAGTAAATATAGTCAAATAAAACGTCTTTATAACTATGCGAAGTCGTTTCGGTTCGACCCATCCAACCTTGGGATTTATTTGAGTAACTCAAGAGTTTATAATGCAATTAATAATTTTTAATTATAATTTAGCATGCTGAAATAGTAACTTACTAGCACCACTTCCAAAGGACATTTCACTTCACAGATGTACACCCACTCGCGGGCACACTCTCCCAACCCCTCCATATAGAGGAGGTCTGCCAGGAAGGCCTCCTGCTCGAATTTGAACAACTTCCTAAATATCGATCAATTGATTGAGGATGTCAAGATCACCCAAATTAAGCAGAATGGCTACTCCCTCCACTTAGAAAACATAAAGGCGTAGCTGGAGTCTTTTAAGGGTCTGCCCCTCGTCAAGGATTAGATTTTCACTGTTTAGCTTTTGCTTGATACTATCAATCGCAAGCTTTCGATCGAACCTATTGGCCAGTC
>Ga0316217_10007243_pt1 | contig 10667 bp, 12 predicted proteins | sample 1anoAmetaG_FD_203633 | JGI IMG/M metagenome (GOLD analysis project Ga0316217, IMG submission 203633) | Freshwater microbial communities from Trout Bog Lake, Wisconsin, USA - 1anoA | ecosystem: Environmental > Aquatic > Freshwater > Lake > Hypolimnion/Profundal zone | place: USA: Wisconsin... | reverse complement strand
CAACCCCCAACCCCAACCCCAACCCCAACCCCTTTATTTCTTTGAAAAATATTAAAATCTATAATCAAAACAAAATATAGTAAGCTACTATGAGTGGAATAAAGTAATTAAAAGCTAAGTATCAATAGATTTTGACGTAAGATATCTTATTTAGAGGATTAGTAGTATTCTAGCTTCTACTAGTCTCCTTTTTTATCTTATTGAATCTTTCAGCAAACTCCTTCTTCTGCTACTTTCTTTGCTTCTTCATCTATTTCAGCTTATTCTTCCTTTATTTTCGCTCTTAAGCTGTCTACTCTTTATCTCTTTTATCGGGAACTACCTTGATCTTGGTGATATTCAGAGGCTCGTCAGATTATTTGTCTTCCTTCTTCTGTTTTTTTGGTTTGGTTTTGGGCTACTAAATAACTGAAAGATTGCTAGCAATGATTGAGGTCTTCTGATGGAAAGAAATGATATCGTCTTCATCACTTAATGATTCGTAAGCTGCTTCGTCTTAGTCGCTCAAATGAACTTATTTCTTCAAATCTTCCTACAAGGCTTTTTGCATTACGACATCTTACTGATAAGGGATATGCTTCACCAGCTTTTTTAGATGAAGTTAATCAACCTTCACGTTGTTTTTGCCCTATAGCTTTTATTCAATTTATCTATTTCTCAGCTCTTCGTAGAAATCTTGAATCACTTTTGTTTTCATGTATTCTTTTTTTTATTTTTTGGTCAAACAGCGCCAATCTAACTCGCCATCATTGCCTCTGTATTCTTATCTTTTCTCAAGATCAGTAAAATTCATAGAATGGTTTGCTTGACTGTGGGGTTAATCCTAATCTTAACTGCTTTAACTTATTTGTTTTTTATCTTTTCTCTCTTCGATGTTATGCTAAAAGTTATAAACTGCCTTTTTGAGCTATTACTACAGCTATTTTTCAGTCAATTAGATTTTTTTTTAATTTAAAATCTTTTCTTACTTTTTTTGTTTGGGTTTAGAAGGAATCTTTTCTTTTTGAGCTTAGTTAGTTGTTTTTTCTACATTTTTTGCCTTGATTGCGGCTGTTGAATTGTCTTCTAGCTCCATTTGGATCATTTTTACAAAAAAGTCATCCTCCATCTATTCATAAATTTCCTGTTCTCCATTATAATTGAGAGCTTATTCGACCTCTTTTATGTTGACGTCTTTATTGATCTCCGATGGCAAGAGATCAGAATCATAAAAATCTACAGGGTTTGATGGAACATAATCGTATCTATCAATAACAACGACATTATCGCTTTATTTGACCAGATATTTCTAATATTTTTATTTTTAGCTCAGCAGTAGGCCATCTTCATTATATTTTTTGAACTAGAGGCCTCCGAAATCCATTTGCTCATAGTTCTAAGGAATAACAGTTTATAATATCTACATTTGTTTTTTAGTCAACTGGTAATCTTTGCCTTAGATATTTACTGTTTTGGTTTACTAAATTGTGGGAAATTCCTCCACTTTTGATTGGAACTTTTATGGCTTCTCTATCTTTTCATCTTAGATCTAGATCTATTCAATCTATTCATCGGTCCATTCCTAATCATCATCTTCCCAAGATCCCTAGTTTTCTGAATTTTCCTCTTGCTCTTCGTGAATAACAGGCTTTTCGTCCTTTGAATACACTTCTTAGACGTGTTATTAATATTCCTAATCGCCTTATTTGGCATCTTGAATCTAGTACATATCACCTTCTTCCTCTTATTACTTCGGCTCTCCTTTGATTTGGTTGTATATGAGATCCCCTCTTCCTCTAATTTGTTATAAAACGTAAGCAGGAATTTCATTCTCCTCAACAACTTTCCCATTTATGGTGACTTCTTCAATGTCTGCCAATTTGGATATGGCTTATTTCCTCATCTTTTTAGGAACTTTGCTTTTTTTAGTTTAGACAGGTTTGTAAAGGACAGTGGGCTTACCACCCACAATAGGTCCTGGAAGTAGACTAAACCTGACGGCCTTTTTTCTGTCAAAGTTCTTTTTCCCCATTTCAACAATCGCAATTAATATAAAGTTAATAATAGTTTTAGTCTTTATAGTTATTTAAGAATAAAGTAAAAAGCTTATTAATCAAAAATTAATTATATTAGTGGATGGTCTCATTCCTCTGTAGGGAGGATCTTTCAGAAAATTGTCGTTGTTGGAGTGTGTTGAGTTGATGTTTTTGCGCTAAAGTCGGAAATTTGAGTTAGAAAATATTGCAGAGGATTTTCCTGTCATTGGCCTCTCAGTTAGTTCATGGGTCTTATATTGAGGCTCAAGCTTTCTGTTTAGGATCTGCTATTGCTATTTATGACTCTGCCTAAAAGTGACTCCTTTTGGCATCCCGTGTGAAGTCAGTGACTGAGAGTGTGCCAATTTATTGAATCCTTCGTTGTTGATTAAAGCATTTCTTTAAGGCTTTTACCGTTATTTTTCTCTTTCTTTCGAGAATGCCAACTTTTTATTTATTGGAAGTGATTTGTTGTAATTTCTTATTTTTGAGCTGCTCAAAGCATTGGTGCCTTACTATTGCTTATTAATGACATTTCCATCTTCCCATTAAAGTTTGGATACTTTTCCATTCTAATGAATAATAGTCCCCTTCCCATGCTTGCGGTCAGCTTTGAAACTCCCTTCATAGCTCGAGCCATTTGCCCATTTGTATAGGCCGAACCCATGCTTCATATCATTTTAGTATTCACCGTAGTAAGAGTCGCAAGGCTTACCTCCTGAAGTCCATAATCCCTTTCCGTTTCTCATTCCGTTTTTAAAATCACCACTGTAATTAGACCCGTTTGCCCAGGAATAGGTACCTTTTCCATGAAATTTGCCTAAACTGTATGACCCCTGGTACTTATCTCCATTCTTAAAATGCTAAGTACCTGTTCCACTCTTGAGACCATTCTAGAATGTGCCGAGATACATCTAATTATGGCCTAAGATTAACTTTCCTAATCCATGCCTTTTGTTATTTTTCCACTCTCCCTAATAATACAGCCCACCTTAATCAATCTGCTTACCTTCCCCATGCTTATTGCCATCCACAAATTGTCCAATATAGATCGTAGCCTTTCCAGAACTGTTGTAAACTTTAAGCATTCCAAAGCCATTTCTCTTACCCTAATTGAATAAGCCTTTGTAAACGAACTTGCCTTCTTAATACTAAACTCCATCTCCTGATTTCTACCCTTATCCGTTAATAAAAGATTTCCAGCCACCAAAGTATATCTTGCCTTCATAATGCAATAAAATGTTGTTATCAGAGTCTATGCCGAAATAAACGCAATTCTTATACTTCTTGACCCTTAAAACTGTTTGATCATCGTTTATTTTTTACACCTTGAACATATTGAACAATTCGTTGCCCATTTCGATTAGTTAGTCTTCGGAAGTATTGTATGTTGGAAATTTGGTTATTGCTGGCAGAGAGGGAAACATCTAGTTAGCTTAGCGAAAGTTTTTAACATTTCTAAGGTCTTATTTCTTGATCTTTTTGTCCTACTAAGTATCAAACACTAGAAGCTCATTGCCTGGGTCAAACTCTAACATCTTCAAAGACTATTACCAATCTTCCTTGGATACATTTTATGATGGAGCTATATTGTTGATTTTAACTCCAGTTCTGATAAATCTATGCTCTTATGCAGCTTGATTGGACCTAAATGCTTCCTTTTGTTAATTGCTAGCTGCTGCATTCTTACTTTCAATCTTGGCTTTCTAATCCTACTTTAGTGCTGAATGATCTTAAGCAGGTGAAGATTTGCACTTCTATTTATCTATTTCCTTACTTTTCTCACTATTAAGCTACAGTTTCGATATGACAGCCCCATTCATGTTAGCTATATAATTCTAGATGGCTTTGTTGGGTTAGTAATCCTTTTTCAATCCTTTTTTATCATTAACTACTTCAATCGGTCTGATGAGGTTCAACTATTGACTAGCAGCAGCTTAATCTATTAGTTTTACTTGAGACTTCCTGAGTATTTTGCCGGTTTGCTTGTAAAATCTATCTTTTGATTGGGATCCTACTAAATTAGAATTACTTTCTATTTTGGACTAGATCATATTCTAAGGAGATAAAGACTGGTAATGGTCATATTTGGAGGGAGTAGTCTTATGGTGGTTGCTGAAATCTTGGCTTTTGTTCTAGAGATAGTTGACCTTTTCCTTTATTCTCCTCAGCTACTCAATGATATCTTACTTTAAGTTCAGGTTCTAGGTTTAGACTTTTATACTGACCAGGTTACTAACTATTACACGTGGCTTTGATTTGGGAGGCTAGGAGTGAGCAATCACTGTCTTTTTTGTTTAATACTATCTTTAGATTTTGCCCTTCTATTGCTTTAGATCTTTGACTTTCTTTTACAGGGATTAGACCTTTTTGATCAGGAATTTGACGTTGTTTGAGTTTTTTTGCTTTTTGTACTGCTTGTAGTCTTAGTAAGAATCACTGGAAAAGTCACTATTGTTTGACGACTTCTGTTTATTGCTCTAGTGTTAGCTTGGATCTTTCTTATTCTTCCTCCTGGTAAGGATTTATTGATGGTTTTATCTTTTCAAGGGTATGTTTTGATTGACATTCAACTCCATAGGATTATTGAAAGCAAGTTTATTTCTCTTAGCACTGCTAGATCTCTGCTAACTCGGAATGTTCAATTTCTTTAACTACTTTGAGTTGGTTGGATGCTGCCGATGCTCTGCCTCTTTATTCGGCTTTTATCTCGAAGATGGCAGCTCGGGCATTTTATCAATGGTTTTGACTTTTTTCTACCTCTTGGCCATCAACTCGCTGATGGGAGGATGCGGGTCGATGAACACCTTTATTTTATTTTCCTCCTAAATGTGTTCAAGTTTATGGATTTGCTATCGTTACAGGGCTGCAGTTTCCACAACCAACTGCTTGACCTCAATGAGTTCCCCGTAATCATCATGAGCATTCTCCAAAAGTTCGTGATTGTCTTCCTGATACTGATTATTGAGGACGGGTATTCCCAGATTTTCTTTGTTCTCCTTGTCTTTCTGTTTCATGAGCTCGTAGATTAGAGATTTGCCGTCCTCGTGCGAATTTTCCAGAGCGTTCTCCTCCAATTCTTGGTGCTTCGGCTACATTATTGAGATAACTCAGATAAATATATTACAGCCAGAGAATTATAATCGAAAGTACCCCTCCTCAACCCTCCACAACGCTTCCAACTTTCACAACTACCTGTAACTGCTATGTGCACTCAGATGCAGTCGGCACTTCGTCCTTGGTTGAAGAGTAGAGTAGTGTGACAAATAAATAGTAACAGTAATCATAAGTTGAGTTTATGGGGTTGGATTTTGAAACTGCCATGCAACTCGCTGAGCTCCGACATGATTTGGTTGACCTCTTCATAGAAGAAGTTGTCGCAGCGGTGCTCAGCCTTGGCAGGGGTGCGCCTGGCCAAGTGCTCAATCGCCTTCAGCAGCACGTTTCGGCCGTACCTGAACAGGTGCGGATGCCTCACTGCAGTTTCAATGACCCTCTCGGGCTTGTCTTTGCAAAGCGGGGCTAGCCGGTCTTAGAGAGCGGCCATGTTTTAGTAGAAACGTTCTTCCTACACAACGTTATACTAGAGTTTCTCCAGTATTCTGCTCTCCATGTCCAAAAAGTCATCACGGCTGTGCCTGAACTTCATGGCAGGCAGGTATTATAGTGTTTTAACGGAGACGGGATAGATCTCATTGAACTTGGTGCAGATGAGCAGGATGGCGGCGGCTAGAACCTCCTGTTCCCTCGCCTCGCACTCGAAATTCAAAACGATGAGCCTGTCCAGCACGGAGAGGGCCAGGTAGAGGGTCGACCTGCTGTATTTGAGCTCGGGCTCAGCATCATAGATCCAACGGATCAGGGAGATGCGGTAGGAGCAGATTTAGAGCAGGTTGTAGGATCTCTTGGTGATGTGGGTGGGGGAGTGCGAGTATTTGTAGGGGGTGGAGTTGGTGATGAGGATGATTTCCAAGGGATGCGCCATTCGCGGCAACTTCTTTAATAATCAAATTATTCTTAGCAAGAATTCAAAAAATATATATACTTTACTTGTAAAATGGGATCACCCAGATTTGGGCCAAATGGGACGGGAAAGGTCAATCGGCCGTGCTGGGTTCGCGAATTCGGCACTCTTTAGCAATTTTGTCGCATCAACACAGGCACTCGATATTTGGTTGTTTGTTGGAACAGATGTGCTGCAATGTGGCCGGCCAGCTCTGTTTTGGTGTGCTACATTGGCGGCTCAATTTACTTTATTGCCTCCATCGCCCATCTCCTCCATACATATTATTTTGCAATAGTCGCACGATCTAATAAATATTTTGCTGTGGTAGGTCTAAGTGTGCTGCCGACCAGTCCAGCCCTGCCTCGTGCTGCGCCGGTGGTGGTGCTATAAAAACAATTAATTTTGATGCCCATTTGCAAAAGCTAGTTGGACTCAATCGCTTTGAAGCTACCAATTAACTCACGAGTTGAGCTACATGACCCTTTCGGCATCTGGTATTAGATATCAGCGATATCAGCTGTTCTGATTGTAGATGAAGGTGGGCTGGTGATCGGATGATAGTGCCTGCAGCTGCCAATTATAGGCTATCTGCCAAGAGTTGGGATGTAGTTCTGGCAGGCCCAACAGCAAACGAATAATATCACAAATAGCAGCCCATCCCTCAAAAATCGCATCACAACCCAAATCTTGATATGTTATTCGCATACAATAAGCACAGAATATAATACTATAAGTAGCAAGCTGGCACTGCCATCCACTCTACATACACCCGGACACATGCGAGTCTGTGGGAACACACCCATATACAGCAGGATGCAGGTGGTCTGGCTGTGGGTGGTGATCCTTCTCCGTATAAGTGGTATTAGTCTTATTTAAATATTAATGAAGGAGGAGTCCGCTCGCAAATACCCCAAGTACCAGAACCAGTCGCTGATGACGCTCAGCTCCAGCAACCAGGCCGAACAGACCAAAAAGGTTATCGAGTCCGAAGACTTCTACTCCTTCCAGCCCACCCCCCAGGCCAACCACCGCCTCTACCTCTTCAAACTCCCCCTCGACGCAGAAATCTCCGCACTGGTCAGCAGCATCACCGCCCGCTTCGCCAACTTCATCGTGCACGCCGAGTAGGACGAGCTGGGAGCAGAGATCATCCTCGAGGGGCTGCAGTTCCCAGGGCTGCGGGCCAAGCTGGCCAAACTGCTGGACTACCTGGTGTTCTGCTGCAGCAAGGGACTGCAGTTCGGCAAGCTCGAGGAAGCCTACAACGTCATCCTCATCAACATCAAGAAGCAGGTAACACTGCCCCTATGCAGGCCATCGAGCACCAGTGCGTCATCACCGTCACCAACCCCTACAGCTAGCTCATGCACACCGACATGCGACAGCGCTACTTCAACCTCATCCTGGATCCGATCCAGGAGTAGCTCAAGAATACGCTAAAAAACGGGGAAAGTCTAGAGGGAGAGACGCACAGCAGCAACCCGTACCTGAATAACAACGCGCCCACCATCCTAGACATACAGATCCATAAGTATGCACCACTCTACGCAGAAAGATATACGACCTGTTCGTCCTACAAGACAACAAGGAGTACAACCGCTACAAGAACATCTTCCTCCACTCCCTCGAAAAAATCGACAAGGAGATCGAACAATACCGCTACAAAATCAACAACCCCATCACCGCCAAGAAGACCCCCACTCCCTCAGCCATCGTCGAGGTGTTTATCAAAGAGACCGAGTCGCTGCTGGTCAGCCTGAAGAACACCTACAAGTAGGACGACAGCCAGGAGTTGCTCTACCTGCACTCCCTCCTCGCCACCTAGACTGCCTAGACCGTCACCCTCTACACCATCGAGGAAGCCATCTGCCTCTACCGCCTCAAGTCGCTCAAAGACATCTACTATACCACCATCGGCTAGCAGTGCGAGGCCTTCAACAAACAGGTCGCATTCCTCAACCAGCACAAAACCGACGAGTAATGCTTCGAACACCTGACTCTCAAGAAGAAGTACCGGCTGCCTGATGAGAACAAACCCTACTTCTCAGCAATAGAAAGACTTAAACTTATCGAACACTCGCTGTCCCTGAGATAGGCGCTGCTGGTGATCCAGCAGACCTTCAGCGATGTGAAAACGGACTGCTTTGTGTCGCACAAGGGCAAACTGTAGCTGTCGAGCATGGACGAACTTCTGCCGGTGATCATCTTTGTGACGGTGCGGGCAGCAGTCAGGAACTTCCCCATCATCGTGATGATGATCGGAGACTACATCAGGCACCGGGGTGTGTTCGAACTGGAGTAGAGGATAATGACGGCTTTCTATGCTGCGATTGAAGACATCAGTCGCGGCTGGCAGCTCGAATAATAAACCACCAAATGATTGATCAATATACTTACACCAAAATCAATCAACCAACCTACATCACCCTACCACCCTACCTGCTTACATCAGTTTATATCACTTTATATCAAGGAATTTGTTATGTCTGGTTAGTTGAGTTTATTAGACTATTCACTTATACTGGATAAGTTTATTATATTAGGGCAGATGTAGCTTTAATGCATCTCTAAATCACTAGCTGAGAGCAGCAACCCTGGTTAATATGTATAGCAGTGTGTAGCTAGATCCTTGAGCAGAGTATGTTCGATAGAATCAGTAGGAACAACATCCCAGTCCGACCTCTCCCCCTCCAAAAGCCACCTAAAAAATATCTAGCATATGTTGAGTAGTGTGTATATCTGCTGATGGTGGGATAACCCCCCAACAATCTAGATAATTCGCACATCGATAGTTACAATAAGGATAAGAGGAACAAATTGAAAGATTTGTACACGAGATTGGGTAGCGATGGGTACAGTTCATGGGATAGTGTGCACTTCTACATAAAAATGAGGAAGGCTTCAAAAATATTGTATCGTAATCCGATGGCTGCCACTCCTGACTGTGCGTGCTTCAAGGTATTCCGAAACGTGGAATAGTTCAAGCAAGATAGTCGCGGGTAGCTGGTTGTTGTGGTTAATAATGACCAGCTGATTAAGGATGTTTTAACAGAACAACTTTAGAAGTAGTATTTGCCACTGAAACTGTATATCTGCGGGTAGATGGACGGCATGGCCGTAAAACTAGGACAGCCCTTCCGCCTTAGCCAGACTGTTTCAGGCTGCCAGAAATGATATCAAGATGTAATATTAATCAGATAGCATCATCAAGGGTATTAATGCGCAGCTTCCTCAAGGCCAACTTAGCCCCTTCCTTCGAAATTATCTACCTGATTTACACATTTTCAGATGCGTAGTACACCAGGTTGGCTTTGCTGTTGCAGATCTAATCAGCCTACACCAGGATCACGTATGAACCTTTTTCTACCTATAAGATCGTCTTCAGCCCCAGATCTAAATAACACCAAACTTACACACATTATTGCCCAGGATTTTGTTGAAGGTTGTGACCAGAGTTGAGCTCTATTCCTCATACAAAGCGATGTGGAAGCTGTTGCTCACAGAAGGCTACTACGAATATTGATACTTCCAGTTCAGCACTGACAACCTTATTGAAATCTTCTATTTTTCCTCGACCATCAGCCGAAACAGGTTGTACTTCTTCTGGGTTTTCAAAGACAAAGACCGGACTATATGGCTTTTGAGCAAATAAATGCGGTAGATTTGGGTCTTTTCGCCGGGCAGGCAGCACTACTTTTCGTACTTGATGCCCTCTTTGAAAGTTATCTCGTTGCTGGCTAAAATATCTTGCTGACTCTACTCCTCCATCGGCTGAAGGAATAGGCCTGTCACCTCTTGATAGAGCTAGGAGAGGCTGAATTTTTATAAATCGAGGTAATTCCCAATCGCTTTCGCCATCCCCTTTTCCACCAACAAGAACCAGTAGTTGGCAGGTGATAGAAACTTTACGTTGCATAGAGGTACACGATCATCGATGATCACTTATTATTGTAACCCATTGAGGTAGAATTTACAAATGGCCACCCCTACTTTTTGAATGTATAGGGGTTTGATTCTTTAAAGCAGTTCGGGCATATTTTTTGCCAGGTGCTCCAATAAGAGTATAGTTCTGGATTTGCTATTGGTTTCGTAAGCACAAAGCCTGGCAATCTACTCCTTGATTTCTGAAACCCTAACGCAGTTATTTTCCGAGTAATTGCTATAGAGTGCGATTTCATTGATAGGAAAGAGTTTGTCCTCGAATTTGCTCCTAGTGACGAAAAGATGGTTGATGAACGAACTGTATTGGCAAGGGACATCCTTGATCTAAAGTAGGAAGTTGTTATCAGCAGTGGTTGATGCTATGGATTTGTACATCGGATCGTCTTCCTTTTAGGAATAGCTGGGCAACTGAGTCAGCATTCCGTTGAGGTAAAGCTGTTGCTTTCCTGCGTTCAAATTCGAGAAGTTCTCACCTCTGCAGTTCAACTGACATCCCTATAGCACTGTTTGACCCATTTATATGTAATTATTAGCTAAACTTAGCAGTTAATGAAATCAAATATAGGATTCAGTCGGTTGGCTAAGATTCAGTAATTGGCTATTTCGGAACATGCTTACTCTTTTAAAGATTAACTAGAAATGGGCCGATTTAACGGAATTATTGGTATGAGATTAGGTATGTATCGTTTGCAATTCATTTTTGT